>Ga0105356_10003185_pt1 | contig 16201 bp, 12 predicted proteins | sample GOMGulsemesocosm_3_FD_83502 | JGI IMG/M metagenome (GOLD analysis project Ga0105356, IMG submission 83502) | Methane-oxidizing microbial communities from mesocosms in the Gulf of Mexico - GOM9D Gulf of Mexico | ecosystem: Environmental > Aquatic > Marine > Cold seeps | place: Gulf of Mexico...
GACCGGTCGTCTATTAACTCGCGGTTTTTTTTGCGGACTTATCAATATTTGTAATCTAAACTTTGATGCATGTCACACTTTTGATTGTTTTATTCGAGAGTTGTTATGAAATATTTAGCCATATTCTTAAGCTGTTTGTTATTGACGGGTTGTCCCACAGGTAGTGATGGTAACGTTGAGCGGGATAGTTATCCCGGTGAAGGGGGCGGTGTTTTTCTACCCGATTATGTCATACGACTTAATTTAAATCCTGCTGGACTTCGTCTTGATGATAACCAACATCGACAAGAGGATTTTTTCGATTTAACCAAAATCGGATCTGAAGGTATGAGCGTAATCGAGGATTCACTTGAGTGGCTCTGTGTTTTAGATAATAAAACAGAATTGATGTGGGAAGTTAAATCGGCGATTGGCAGCGCCTATGTTAATGATGCCGACTATACCTATTCGTGGTTTAAATCGAGTGATGCTGATTTTAATGGTCATGGAGTTACCGAAAATGGTGGTATCTGTGTCGATAGTAGTAGTTGTGACACGGAAAAATACATACTTGTGATGAATGAGCTCGATTGGTGTGGCTATAATGATTGGCGTTTACCTACGCGTTTAGAGCTGCAAAGTATTATTAATTATTCGCAAATAATACCTGCAGTTGAAACAACATTTTTTCCTTATACCCAAAATGTTTATTACTGGACTGCCGATATTGATATTGACGATTTGGAATCAGCTTGGATGGTTAATTTTTTATACGGTAATATCCAAGGTAATTTAACCAATATCCCAAGGGCTGTGCGTTTAGTACGACATCAAGGTATGCAATAAAACCCAGTAATTAGAAACCTTGATATAAGTTATTTAGTTGTCATAAAAGGATGTTAATGATGAACGTTAATATGAGGCGTATATTACTTCTTACTAGCACTATTTTATTATTAGTGATGTCGATGACTGCTAAAGGGCTTGAACAACGCTGTAATGATAATGCTGAAATATCCACTCCTACTCAGCGCTTTGTTAATAGTAAGAAAGGGTTTTTATTTGATAAAGCAACGCGATTAGAATGGCAAACTTGTGTTAGTGGGTTGACCGGAAATCGCTGTCAGAATGGTACTGCTCGTTATTTTTCGTGGTGGGAAGCGATGCTAGAACCTGCTGAATTTAATGCTACAAATGATGGGCATACTGATTGGCGATTACCTAATATTAAAGAGCTTTATAGTATTATAGAAACAGCATGCGAAGAGCCAAGCTTAAATAAATCCATCTTTCCCAATCACCCATTATCTCCTGATATATCTAAGTCTTGGTCGAGTACACCAAGTAATGGCAACTCAAGTAAAGCGTGGCAAATCGAATTTCAAAATGGTTTATTATATGACATTTCGAATGGTGAGCGATTAACAATACGTTTAGTTCGAACTTGTGATGAAGCTTGCCAACAAGCATATGATTAGTATAGTCAAATTTTTTGACGTGGTTTAAAAGTGTGTGTGTTTTTTGTGCCTATATTTACATTGTGATTTCTTATCTCTATTAGTAATATAAACATAATTATTTATAACCTATAGGTATTAGAAGCATTATGTTATTAGGCTACCGCAATATTATTCGCTTGGCGTGTTGTCTCAGTTTGTATTCAAATTTAGGGGGTGCTGCAAACAGCTCGGTTATGGATGATACGGTTCAATCATCAGATAAATCGGTTGAATTAGCCAGTGATAATGATGGGCTTAATACAGCTGAATTACCTGCTTTATCGGTTAAGCAATGGGGTGTTGCGATAGGCATGCGTCGCGCAGATATTCCTTTTGCAGTGTCTGATATCAGTGAAGATACTGCCGTATATGATATCTTACCTTTAATACGCTTTGAAAATGACTATGGCTTTATTCGAGGTCTCGAAGGTGGCGTTCATTTGTGGAAGAACGCTGATCATCAAGTTAATGTGTATAGCCGCTTTCGATTTAATGATATTCCTAAAGAATTTCAAAATGAGGTGAAGGGACAGTCCTTTGACTTTGGCTTGCAGTATCGCTATTTTGATGGCCCGTGGGAAACTGACATTGCGGTATTATCTGATAATTATAAGCGTGTTTACGGCTATACGAGAGCGCAATATGCTTGGCGCGACGAGAACTGGTCATTAATGCCGTTTACTGAGTTAAAATGGAAGAGTGCTGATTTTAACGATCACTACTATGGTTTTGATGAAGAACACGCTGGTGGAGGTGTCTCTATTAGTGGTGGTGTTAAAGGGGCTTATCATGTGGCGAGTAATCTTCATTTAATTGGCCAATTCGGTGTAACACGTTTAGAAAATGATGTTTATGATTTAGATGTTGTCGAAAAGAATTATCAATTAGAATCATTTTTAGGGATCGCTTTTTATCCCGATCCAAAAAAACCATTTATACGTTCATCAGCAAAACAAAAAAATGATGAATATTTACGTTTATCACATGGTTGGGCAACTCCGTCGAATATTGGTGATATCTTAAAATTCCAAACGGAAAGTGATCCTGAAAACAATCAAATGAGTTCGATATTTTACGGTACGCAGGTTGCAGATAGTTTACTCACACTCCCAATTGATATCTATTTCACGCCTGGGCTTGTCTGGCACTATAGCTCAGATGTTCAAAAGGATATTGCAGAAGCTGTGCTTGCAATTAAAGCTTTCTATACTTTTGAGTTTGGTCCCCGCTGGCGTTTAGGCATTGCCGAAGGTTTGTCTTATGTGTCAAATATTACTTATATAGAAGGGTTTGAATTAACAGGTGAAGACAGTAAACGAGGATATGAAAACTCATCTAAGCTGCTAAATTATTTAGACTTTTCTGTTGATGTGAATGTGGGTGATATTTTCGGTAGTAAGGCGCTAGCACAAACCTGGTTTGGTTATAGCATTCATCATCGCTCGGGTATTTTTGAAAGTAGCTCGGTGTTTGGGCGTATTAAAGGTGGCAGTAACTACCAAACGGTTTATTTACAGTGGCATTTTTAGCCAGCGTTAACCTGATAGCTTGAGTGATCTGGTTTAAACACTAATGAACATCTCGCTAATAAAAAGAACCGGCGCAGTTGATAACAGTAGCCAAAAGCTATCGTCATCAACTGCACCGTTAATCGATTTTCTTAACGTATACGCTATTAAGTCTGCTCAGTTGTCGACTTATTGTGTTTATGCGCGGCTGCTAAGTTACCAACCGTATTCTTATCTTCATTACTGTGGGCCTCTGTTGACCAAGCATCATTAAGATTGTCGTAATAAGTTAACGCATCTAATCCTAGTAGTTTTTTCAATATACGTCGCTCTGTCAGGCTGCGGTTCACAAATTCAGGCTCTTGTTCGTGCATGCGTTTTGCTTCTTCATGTAATACCGCTTCGTCATGACGGCGGAAAACTTGGCCTGCACGATGCGCCTGATTGGCACGCATCCCTAATGCTTTCAATGTTTCAACACCTAAGCTGATACCCGAGTCGAGCGATTCTCTAAATACATGATCAGCGCCAAGGCGGATTAATTGTTGGGCATGATTTCGATCTGTTGCGCGAACTAATACCGTTAAATGCGGGAAGTGCTTTTTAACTTGGATTAAAATACGTTTAGTCCGACTTGCACTTTCGACGGCAATAATAAACAACTTGGCATTATCAGCCCCTGCGGAATGTAATAAATTAAGCTGTTCAGCATCGCCGTAAAACACCTTGTATTTAAATTGTTGTAATAATTCTATCTGACCTACATCGTTTTCTAAAATGGTGGTATTGATATGGTAACCATGCAGTAATCGACCCACAACTTGTCCAAAACCACCAAAGCCAGCGATAATAACAGAGCTGTGAGCATCATCTGGAATCTGATGATCTGGAGCTGCTGTCGATTCTGCTTGCGGTATTTTTCGTTTGAAGGTTGGCGCGATGATTTTATCGTAAATAATCAGCAGTAGTGGGGTAAATACCATCGATAAAGTAACCACTAATACGAGCAGGCTAGCTGTCTCATTATCCAGTACTTGGCGTTGCAGAGAGAATGATGTTAATACAAAAGCAAATTCACCACCTTGGGCAAGGGCACAGGAAAATAACCAATTTTGACTGTGCTGGATCTTAAATACGACGCCGGTGATGAACAGTACGATAAACTTAACGGCAATTAATCCTGCAACCAGTAAGGCGATTAATAAAGGCTGATTGAGTAAAAGGGTGAAATCGATACTGGCGCCAACAGAGATAAAGAAGATACCTAATAATAAGCTTTTGAACGGTTCAATATCACTTTCAAGTTCGTGGCGGTATTCACTGTCCGCTAATACCACACCGGCTAAGAAAGTACCGAGCGCGGCAGATAAACCAACAGCTTCCATCGCCAACGCAATGCCGACAACCAGTGCCAATGCGGTCGCAATAAAAATCTCTCGAGAACGAGAGCCTGCAATAATACGTAACAATGGTACAACGAGAAAGTGTCCGCCAATGATAATGCCCGCAATAACGCCTGCAATCATTAATGCACTTTGCCAACTTGGTATTGCCGATTCAACGATAGCGGTATCTTGTATGACAAGCAGCGGTAATATAGATAAAATCGGAATAACGGCAATATCTTGAAATAATAAGACCGCAAAAGCGTTTTTACCGGCTTCGGTTTTCATTAATTCCCGCTCTTGTAAATTTTGCAGCACAATCGCAGTGGATGATAACGCTACAATTAAACCGATCGCGAGTGCTGTTTGCCAAGCAAGTCCACATGCCAGTAATAACAAGAAAATACACAAGGTCGTGGCACTAAGTTGTAAGCCACCTGTCCCCAAAATAGGCATTTTTAATTGCCATAATAAAGCGGGTCTTAATTCTAGGCCGACTAAAAATAGCATTAAAACCACACCGAATTCGGCCACATGCATGACATCTTCTTGATTGGAAATTAAGCTTAGTGCATAAGGCCCAACAATTACGCCTGCAATCAAATAACCCAGTACAGAACCAAGGCCCAAACGCTTTGCGATTGGTACAGCAACTACACCTGCTGCAAGATAGATGAAAGTATTAAATAATACGCCATGTTCCATGGTTAGTTACCCTCCATTTTTTTTGCGACAGTGTCATTATCTGTTTGTTGTAGCATCAATAATTGCTGGCGATATTCTGTAGCTTTACGCGCAATACGCTGTGGTTCATGACGTTTATGAATATCATGCAGTACAAATGGCGGTAGGTATTCTAAATTACATATTTTGCTCATTTGGCTAAAGGGTAATAAGAACTCGCTAATATCGTGTTCATTGTAACCTGAATCGGAATAAGAGTTTGCACTACCACCCGTAGAGATAGCCAGCATGAGTTTTTTACCTGCGAGCTTATCGCCATTTTCACCGTAAGCAAAACCATGTTCAAGGACCAAATCTTGCCATTCTTTTAAAATCGCAGGGCATGAATACCAGTAAAGTGGGAATTGAAATACGATAATATCGTGATTCAGTAACAAGGTTTGTTCATGCTTAATATCAATAAATGAATCGGGGTAAGCATCGTAAAGATCGTGGCAAGTGATGCCTTCAATGTTTTTAATCTCATTGAATAATGATTTATGTGCAAGTGATTTTTGTAATGCAGGATGGGCGAATAAAACGAGAATTTTGTACATATGGTTTTCAATCATCCTTTATTGAAATAGATCTTTTTAGCGGCATTAAATAGCTTCGCGTTTAAGGCGTTAATTATATCGGTTGTTGTAATCTAAGCTTATAATATAAAAAAAATTATTTCAGTGTTTTTTTAGTTGTTCTGACTGATATGATTGATATCACTCTTATTTTCTAATTATTGAGTGGTTACTGTTCGTTAGCATTATAAATAATTATTAATCATATTAACTATTATTAATAATTATTAAGCCTCTTATGTTTTAGTTGTTATGTTATGCTTTTGTCTCTGAATTGATTTAGATCAAAAAATTAACATTGTTTATTGATAATGACTTAACTGTTAGGGCGACTTTACACATGATCTTGAAAAACTATAGCTTACTTTCATTACCTTTATTATTGACCTGTAGTTTACTTGGTTTTGGTAGTGTTGCAGTCGCAAAACCATTGGCAAAGAGTGCTGGTTTTTCTGGTACCTTGGGTATTAATGCTGGCGTCAGTGAAACACAAGGTCAATTTAATATTGATGATAATGAGCAGACTCAAGATCTAAATAATTCTGGTGAATCGATCTCGACTGGCGTGTTGTTTCCTTTTTTTCGTGTGGCGTATACCACTGAGGATTTACAAACTCAGTACTTTCTTGGTCAGAGCCCTGAAAATATTTTAAACAGCGCCATACAGTATGAATTAGGGGTCACACATAAATTTGATCAGCGTCAGAGTATGACCTTTGCTTATATTCCCCATGTTCCTTTTTTGAAAGAAACTTGGTCAGATCCTTTTCTAACAAATGCCCCAAGAGAAAAGACGGATATTGATTCGAGTGCTTTTCGCCTTGCTTACAAGTTTATGCCGGTTCAAGTTGAATATGCTTACGCCTCTTACTCGCTAGAAGATGAGCAAAGCGGCAGTCAAAATATGAATGCAGAAGAACAAGCCTCGTTGAATAGAGACAGCGATTACCAAAGACTTAGTTTAGAAAGTTTACTTCCGTTATGGAAAGGGACATACGCTAAAGCAAATGTGTTTTATGGCACTCAAGATGCGAAAGGTGAAAGTCAGAGTTTTGATGAGTTTCATTATAGCCTGAGTATTATGACTAAATATGAAAGACATTTTTTTTCAGTACAAGCGGCATTTAGTAAGCGTAAATACGATGCGGAGAATCCAATGTTTGGTGAGGTTCAAGAAGACGATGTTGCCCGTTATTCATTCCTTTATTCTTACTCTGAACCGTTTGATATCGATGGTACTAACCTTAATATCATTTATCAAAATAAAGAAAATGATGCCAACATTGAGTTCTATGATAGCTCGACACAATTTGTCTCTGTAGGTATGAGCTATAGTTTCTAGCGTGAGTAAAGTAAATAGACGACGAACTTGTCGGTAGGTCGTCTATTTAATTTTGCTTATTAATAACGCTAATTAATAGCCTAAGCTTAATGCACTTGGTCGGCGTGGATCTGATGCGCCATAAATACCTTCTTCCGTTAGCATAATGGTTTGGGTACTGCCCATCGCCGCTTTCACTTCCACTTTATGTCCCTTACTTTCTAATAAGTTAATCGTATCGACATTTAGCCCTTTCTCAACTCGAATCATGTCTGGTAACCACTGATGATGAATTCGTGTTGCTGCACTGGCTTCTGCAATGTTCATATTATGGTCAATGACATTCATGATCACTTGTAGTGTAGTAGTGATAATACGTGAACCACCCGGACTACCTGTGACCAAATAAGGTTTGTTATCTTTTAGAACGATTGTCGGCGTCATTGAGCTAAGTGGACGTTTTTTGGCTGCGACGGCATTTGCTTTGCCACCAATGAGACCGTAAGCATTCGGTGTACCGGGTTTAGCAGAAAAATCATCCATTTCATTATTGAGTAATACACCTGTGCCATCTGCAACCAGCCCAGAGCCATAACTAAAGTTAAGGGTGTAGGTATTACTGACTGCGTTACCAAACTTATCAACCACACTGTAATGGGTCGTTTGGTTACTTTCGTAAGGCAATAATGTGCCAGGGGAGACTTCGCTGCTTGGTGTTGCTTTGTTTAGGTCTATTTGGCTCACTAGCTGTTTGGCGTATTGCTTGTTGGTTAGTTCTGCAACCGGTACGTTAACAAAATCTGGGTCGCCTAAGTATAAGCTACGGTCTGCGTAGGCACGGCGCATTGATTCTGCCATCACATGAATTGTTGCTGCACTATTATGGCCCATTTTATCAATCGGGTATTGTGACAACATATTTAACATTTGAATAATATGTACGCCGCCAGATGAAGGCGGTGGCATGGAAATCACTTGATAACCGCGATAGTCCCCGGTGACAGGTTGACGCTCTATGGCCTTATACGTGGCTAAATCTTGCATTGTCATCATGCCGCCAGCATTACGTACCGAATCACTGATCTGCTTGGCAATGGGACCTTGATAAAATGCAGGACTGCCTTTTTTAGCAATGGCTGTTAGCGTATTGGCAAGGTCGGTTTGTTTTAATACTTCTCCCGGCTGATAACTGCTGCCGTCTGCTTTATAGAAAATAGTCTGGGTGCTTGGCCATTGGCTTAAGCGCTTTTTCGTTGCTTGAAGTGAATTTGCTAAGTCAGGTGTAACAACAATACCGTCACGCGCTAATTTGATCGCTGGTGCCATTACTTGTGCTAATGACATACTGCCGTATTTATTTAATGCGAGTTCAAAGCCTAATACCGTACCTGGTACTCCAACGGCTAAACCATGAAAACGAGAAAGTTGGCTGTCTGCATTACCTGCATCGTCTAAAAACATATCTGGGTAAGCAGCTTGTGGCGCTACTTCTCGGTAATCAATCGCAATAGAGCGTTGTTCATCGGCTAAATAAACCAACATGAAGCCACCACCACCTAAATTACCAGCACGGGGCAGGGTAACTGCTAATGCATAACCAACGGCAACTGCGGCATCAATAGCGTTACCACCTTGCTTCATGATGTCGACACCGATCTGTGTCGCAATAGCTTCCTGGCTGGCGACCATGCCATTTGCAGCCCATACAGGATGATGGATCGCCATTTGGCTATAAATAGCGCTGGTTAATGGTTTAACTTTGGCAACTGTTTCTGTGTTCGTTTTTGCAATGGCGGTTGGTAACGTCAAGCTAATGCAACTGATGAGCCCAAAGGTAAAGCCTTTAATGAGGTGTGTCGTTGACATGAATATTCCCTATTCGATTGATCATTATGCAATACAGCATAGCAAAGGGAAGTTATTACTTGTTTTTAGGTAGACAAAACTGCTAGTTAATTCACAGAAATAGTACCTTATGTATCAAAACGTAACCCTGTTAGTCATGTATTTCACGTGAGAGAAAAGTCTGTATATTCATCGTTAGCACAAGGGAATTGGTGTATGGGGGCGGGCCCCCAATCTCGCTAGAATTCACCAATGACATGGTGTTGCCTAACATCGATCTGCTAAGCGACTTTATCTATTGGTTCGCTGGTCGAAAAGTTGCGCTTTGCTGTTCCTAGGTCTTTCCATATTTGCATATGTTCAGGTAACTGTTGTGGACGTTGTTCTATGGGAATAATCTCCATGACTTTATTTGGAGAAACGACTTTTCCTCGCTGAGTAAATACTGCCTTCACTAAGCTGTAATTACACAGCTTTCCGTCAGCGACACATTTTTGCTCTAAGTAAAAATATTTCTCATCCCAGCCTACGTAAGTCGTTTCTACATCGAATTTTTTGAATAAACGGATCTCACGAATATAGCCGACTTCTACACCCGCCACGATGAAGTTTAATTTGTGCTTCAATAATGGATTGAATGTATTGGTCTGGATTGAATGATCCCAGCGTGCTTTTTCAAGAAACATGAGATATTTTGCATTGTTAATATGTAAATTCAGATCGATATGACGAAACCCGACTCGAAAAGAACGCGTAATCGTATCAAAAAAACCTTTCGTATTTGTCTGCTTATTTCGTAGGTAAAAACAACGGATCAATTCACTGATCATAACGCCTCAATAATTATTGTTATAGGTAATAGAATAAAGAGTCTACTGCGTTCTTCATTATTGTCACGTCAATTGTAATCAAAATGTTAATTGCCACTTATTCTATGTGGGAAGTAGCCATTTTACCAAAATAAGATAATGATTATTGCCTCTTTAAACAGACACTAAATAACCCAGTTAGTACATTCTTTACATTGTAAATTAAGTTAAATCGACTTGATAAGTGTTTTATTCTATATATTAAGCCTTGGTAATGCCATTTGCAGTGTTATATTCTTATTACTTAGTTCAACACTTTATCGAAAATAGTTATCTCGCTCACAATTTTAATGGCACTAGAAAGGTAATGATAATTAGTTATTGCCGTCATTATCATTTGGTATTTTATTGTAAGTGACCTTGTTTATTGTGTGATTTAATTCAACCTTTTGATTAATAGCTATTTTTATAAATATATGTAGAAGTTTAAATATGACCAAGTGTTACCTTTCGATCTTTTTTGTCTTTAACTTAATTTACATTGAAAATTAAGTTGTGATGAAGATCGCCAAACGTAACCGTTAGCATTATACACTGCCTATAAAGTGTTACATTAGTTTCATCTTCTGACGGGTAGAAAGTCAGTGAAACAATTAACTTAAATTAGCAATTAAACATGATGAAAATTGCTTAACTATTATCGAGGCTATAATGAAAAAAGTTGCATTAACTCTACTTTGCGCATCAATCGCGGCACCTGCATTTGCTGCTGGTTCATCTTACGTAACTGGTAATGTACAGCTACATGACCGTGCCGATTTCAACGGTTCTGATGTGACATCAACTCTCGAAGCTGGCCATACCTTTACAACTGGAACTACACTTTTAGTGGAGTTTGATGGTATTCAACTTGGTAGTACTGATTTCGGTGCGGGTGGTGCGGATTCAAGTGCTTCAGCCTTCACTACTTTAGGTGTCGAGCAGTCTTTTAATTTGACAGACAAGCTATGGGTCGCGGCTGGTTATCACCACCTTCTGCACGATGGTGATGTTTGGCAGTACCGTCCATTAGTTAAAATTGGTTATAACTTTGATAATGGCGTTTCAATTTCTAACCGTACTCGTTTACAAATTGACGGTGAAGCAGGTAAAGATCAAACTCGTTTCGATAATAACATTGCATACCAATTCAAAGATATGCCAGTAAACGTTAAATACAACAATGTATTTTATATCAATGATAACGATGAAAACACTTTAGATAATTCTATGGAACACGAATTACGTGCAACTTGGACGCGTGCTGGTGTTCAACCATACGTTGAGTACCGTAACCAAGAAGATGCATCAAAAACTGGTGGTCATAACAACAATGTGTTTGTAGTCGGTGCTTCTTACGGTTTCTAAGTCTTGACCGTTTAGCACAACAATAAATCCTTTATGTAAAATCCCGCTTATTTGCAGTAAGCGGGATTTTTTTATAACAAGCATTATCTACGCGATTGTAGCTGTAGTTGTAGGGGGGGGTGCTGTTTCGCCTAAGGTTTTTAACTGTTGCTACCGTTAAGCGTTAGCTGAAATCGACGATGAGGCCAAGTCGATATGCTTATTTTTATACATGGCTAAATCTGCTTTACGCAATAACTCATCTACGTTGGTATCGTCTTGCGGATACATACTCACGCCCATACTCGCCGTCACATCTAGCATCATGTCATTCACGAAATAAGGTTTAGACAGTTCGCTAACAAGACGGTTGAGAGGCACATTAATACACTCTGGTGTATCGAGATGGTTAAGGATAATGGCAAATTCATCTCCCCCTAAACGTGCAACGGTATCTGTTTGACGACTTGCATCTACCATTCTAGCCGCAACTTGTTGTAGTAAAATATCGCCCACTTGATGCCCATAGGTATCATTAACAGGTTTGAACTTATTTAAATCAATGAGCATCAGACCCACTGATTTATTGTTTATTTTAGCGACGTCTAATGCTTCTTCTATGCATAATTCAAATTGATTTCGGTTTGCGACACCAGTGAGCGGATCTGTCATTGCTAACTTGCGGATCTCTGCTTCTGCGGCTTTACGTGCGGTAATATCATGAATAACAGTGGTATACATTAGCTTGTCGCCAACGGTCATTTCATTAATCGACATTTCAATTGGAAAATGGATGCCGTTAGCGCGTAATGCTTCTTCTTCATAGACTTTACCTTGTTCACTGTCGGTAAAGGCTTTATTCGCTTTAGGCATGAGTAACTTGATGTTTCGGCCTAAAATATCATCCAATTCGTAGTCAAAAATAGCCAATGCAGCTGGATTAAATGCCAGAATAACGCCACGGTCATTGGTGGTGACAATAGCATGTACTGCGGTATTAATGACGGCTTTTACCTGCGCTTCGGAATCTCGATGTTTTAATGCGTTAGCACGGAATATTTCTAATGAACGCGCCATTTCACCAATTTCGTTATCACGATCTGTGGCAAAAACTTCGATGTTAAAGTTACCTTCTGCTAACTTTTTCATCGATTTAATCAGGCTTTTAATCGGGAACATTAAACGATTACGCATCAGTAAAATGGCGGTAATGATGAAGCCAGTGGTGAAGATAATCGTAAACCAAGATAACCAGTTAATGAGTTGACTAACAAAAGAGAGCGTGTCACTCATGTTCTCTGCATTTTGTTCGATTTGAATGACAATTTCTCTGTCTAATACTGACAAACCACGTAATGCGAATTGATCATCAATTCTGACCTGCTTATCAATTTCATGGGCTGTTTTATCTTGACTGAGTAACTGACGTATCGTGGTAACTTCTTGTCTGTAACTATTCAGTGTTCGGTCTATATCTTCGAGTGCGAGTTCTTCTGCGCTTGTCAGTGTTTTAGTGCGGTATAAAGTAATGATTTCATCTGCTTTCACTAAGCAGCTAATGGCTTCACTGAGGTATTTGTCATTACCTCGTAGCACTGCATTTTTAAAGTGATGAATAAAACCACCATAACCAAGTGCAGAACGCAGTTTTACCGCCAGGTTCGCTTTGCTGATGTACAGGCCGTCGTTATTATCATTAACGAGCTGTAACTCTTTCTTTAGCTCTAGGTTTAAAATCTGTAGACCACGCATAGCTAATGAATCATCAATCGCGACATTTTTGTCCACCTCAGCCAGTGGCATACCTTGTTTAAATAACAGCTCTGCTTGTGTTAGTGCTGCGCTGTATGCGTCCACCATATTTTTAATATCATTTAATGCGATTGCCTGTGAGTTGGTCGGGCCAAGGGTATTGAATTGCATGATTGCAGAATTAACTGCACCTAGCTTTGCTTGCACACGTTCGATACGCCACGGTTCTTGGCGTAATAAGTAGTTTTTAAATTCATGGATCGCACCACCATAACCCAGTGCGGATCGTAGGGCGCTATCGATTCTTACTTTTTCAGACTTGTCAGCTTTATATTCACTCCATACAGAAGAGACCAAAGTCACATTGTTGTTGATAACAATACTTGAGGTAATAAAGACAAGTGCGGAGAGTACAAAACCACAAGTGAAAAATAATCCGATAGAACTGAGCTTGATATGTTTGAAGAGAGAGTTACTCGAATGACTCATGATTATAAACTGCCTTGTACCCTAGAATTTTTAATAAATGAAACAAAACCGGATGGTTTTTTATGGTGAAGGCGTACATTGCGTTAAGTTGACGGTTATTTCAATGCCGGAACTTACCTATTTACTTAAAAAGGGGAGGGGATAAGGTTATCTTAAAATACCTAGTGGTTTACGTTGTTAATCATAAGGATGGGTGCGTAAACTGGTTTAAAGATAACCAGTTTATATAAGGCTGGTTATCTCATTAAACAGATGTACTGTTAATTAAGGTAATCGAGGCGCGACGATAATGTCTATATTTTTTGCTTTAATGGCACTGCGCTGTTCGTCAGTAATATCCGAATCGGTAATTAAAGTACTGATGTTATCCCATGCTAATTCTAGGTTGGGCATTTTACGGCTGATCTTGTCTGATTCGACCATTACAACGACTTCTCTAGATACTTCAGCCATCACACGGCTGAGGCCTATAAGTTCATTAAATGTTGTGGTTCCTCGCTCTAAATCGACACCATCGGCACCGATAAATAACTGATCAAAATCATATGAACGAAGTACTTGTTCTGCAATTTGGCCTTGGAATGACTCTGAATGTGGGTCCCATGTACCGCCTGTCATTAATAATGTAGGTTCATTTTCCAATCCGTTCAATGCATTCGCTACTTGTAGTGAGTTTGTCATGGTTATTAACCCTCGCTTATTAGCAAGCTGCTCAATTAAACTGGCCGTGGTTGTGCCGCTATCGATAATGATACGATTATGATCGCGAATACGTAGCGCCGCCGCAATGGCAATTTCAGTTTTACACTGGGACACTTTATCGGTTTCAATTTCAGGTAACAGTTCTTTAGGGAGCGGAACTGCACCGCCATAACGGCGTAATAATAAACCGTTTTGCTCTAAGGCTGTGAGGTCTTTACGAATGGTTACTTCTGATGTTTCAAAACGTTGGGCTAGTTCATCAACGCTGAGTTTACCTTGTTCTTCAAGTAATCTAATGATGGTATGGCGACGTTGTTGAGTATTGCGTTTTGACATAATTGAATGAGTTCTTGTTAGTTCTTTATTTAAAATAAGAGTGTAGCAATATAATGAATTAACGTCAGCAGTAATCTAAATTAACTCGCAGGAAAGTATAAATTACCGCGTTGTATTAAGTTAAATTTGTTAAATTGTTCAGGTGCAATATCATTGCAACTAATCGCTTTAGCAATGGTAATATTATCCTGACCACAGTGGCGTAATAGTGGCTGTTTCTTTAGTGGTTCAAGTGTATTAAAGTCGACAATGAGGGGCTTTTTAAGGCTATTAATAATACCCATCAGTACTTGCGCTTGGTTGTTCTCATAGTTGACGACAGTACCAATTGGATATATGCCCATCATTTTAATAAATTGTTCAAGATACGTTTTGTTGTAATGTTTGCTTGCGGCTTTAAACAGTAATCCAATCGCGAGATGAGGTGAATAACGGTGTTGAGGCAAATTAGCATTACACATCTCATTATAGCGAGTGGTGATCGCGATAAGTTGAGCATATTTAGACATCTTTTCTTGCTTGATACCACGTGGGAAACCGCTGCCATCAAACTTTTCATTACTTTGTAAAATGCTATGAATGACGATATCGGCAAGGGCATCGATGCCTTGTAGTTTCTGCGATGCGTAAGCCGGGTGCTGTTTTAAATAATTAATTTCGGGTTTAGTCAATTCTGATTTTTTATTACGAATTGAAGCGGGCACCCATAACATACCGTACTGGCTAAGCAGCGCGGTTTGCGTCACGATCGCAATATCTTGTGAGCTAAAGGACAATGTCTGGGCCAAGCGTGTACTTAATACGGCGATATTCATTGCGTTCTGATAAAGGGGATCACCAGATAATTCTTCATTGCATAATACAAAGCTATAATCATTCTGTTGTTCAGCCGCTATTGTTAGCTCACCTGAAAGTACTTCTAATTGTGATATTGCTTGTTGGGGTTGTAAGCTGAGTTTACTGTAAATATCTTTTAGTATCGTAATCTTATTTTGGTATTTTGAGCGAGCTTGACGGACTTGTTTCCACCATACTTGTTGTTGTAATAACTGTGTTTTTTGCTCTTCTGCGTGTTTTATCTGCGTTTTTTGTTCTGTTATTTTTGTTGCTACAGCTGCAGCGAGCTCATTATCTGCCGGTGTTATCTGCTGTATTGGTGTTGATGAGGTTGGCTCTATTTTACTGCGAGATAGATCGACAGAAATCGTTTCGAAGCCAAGGTGCTGTAATATTTTTAATTGCTTCGCATCCTTAATTATAAATGAATTAAGAATAAAAGGATGGGATGTCCAACCAATGGGAAGATTAATATAATGACCGACTTTAAGGTCTTTAATCGTTAATGAGACATTTACCATTTCTAATCCTTCACTGCCTTCCTAAGAATAACAACCTAATTGTTTATTGTGGCATTGTAAATACGCATAAATAATTATAGGGAATATATTTATTGTTATCAAAATTAAATATAGAGAATAGACATAGATCAAATTTTTAGATGTTGTTTATTTTATTCACAATTATGCACTAAGTATAAAATAAAATTATTCGACGGTAATTAACATAATAAACAATGTTGAATAGCGAATAATGATAAAACATGCAGTAATTTGACCTTTATGAGAGGTTTTTGTCCAATTGACTACGGCCTTATTAACCCTTTGTAGATAAATTTTATTTGCTTCATTTGTAGACGATTTTCTCGTTCACTATTTTAAAAATTATCATGTTCACATATTTATGTCTCAATTTTATCGATCACTAAAAAATCATGGTACGTGAACCGGATTAAATAATAGGTATCTAAAGGCACATTTCACCACGTTGCAAACGCGAATGAGATCGATTATCATTATCGTTTATTGTGATCAATAACGGTTGCATGACATTTA
>Ga0105356_10003188_pt1 | contig 16193 bp, 16 predicted proteins | sample GOMGulsemesocosm_3_FD_83502 | JGI IMG/M metagenome (GOLD analysis project Ga0105356, IMG submission 83502) | Methane-oxidizing microbial communities from mesocosms in the Gulf of Mexico - GOM9D Gulf of Mexico | ecosystem: Environmental > Aquatic > Marine > Cold seeps | place: Gulf of Mexico...
ATTTAAGTTATGCTGAAGCCAATGAACAGATACAATAGCTGTATTGATTGTTTTATTCGACATTTTATATTATCGCTTAAGACTTCAATAGCTTTTATTATTTTACGTCTTCGTAGTTATCGTCCCAATTTTTTATTTTGGGTTCACCTAACTTTCCAACAGATTTCCCGACTATCATTGATACAGCTGCATCACCAGTTACATTAACAACTGTTCGGCACATATCCAATGGTCTATCGACGGCAAAAATCAAAGCTAGACCCGCTTCTGGGATTCCGGCATAACCAAGAACTCCAACTAACATCACCATTCCGGCACCTGGAACTGCAGCACTTCCTATAGAAGCTAAAGTTGCTGTAGCAATAATACCCAATTGCGTTCCTAATGTTAAGTCCATACCAAATGCCTGAGCTATAAATACAGCGGCTACGGCTTGATATAAACTGGTACCATCCATATTTATGGTGGCCCCAACGGGGAGCACAAAACTGGTCACTTCTTCTTCAACACCAATATGCTCAGTTACACATTCCATAGTCACAGGCAATGTTGCTGCACTACTACTGGTTGAGAATGCTAATAGCTGTGCTGGTGAAATAGCATTCATAAAGAACTTTGGTTTCTTTTTTGTTAATACAAGAACCAAAATATTATAAATAACCACCATCAATGCTAATCCGAGTATTACGGTCACAGAATACCAGCCCAAAGCCTTAAATAAATCTAAACTAGGGGATTCAACCACCAGTGCGGCTAATAAGGCAAAGACACCATAAGGCGCAGCTAACATTATTAAATCAACCATCTTTAGGATGACATCATTAAATCCATCAAAGAAACTTTTTACGGTTTTTCCTTTCTCCTCAGGAATTAAAATAAGTCCAATCCCGAAGAATACTGCAAAAAATATGACTTGTAACATATTGCGATTACTTGTCGCCGCTGAAAATATATTTTCAGGAACTAAATCTTCTAAAGCCTTTAAAGGTCCAGATTCCTTTTGTTCTTTAGCCGTTTCTTTATATTTTACCGTATCATCACTATAGTTTGATACCATTTCTGTCCTCGTAGATTCTGTTATCGAGTTTCCGGGTTTTATTATATTCACTAACATCAAACCAATAGAAACCGCTATAATTGTGGTAGTGATATATATTCCAATCGTTCTACCACCCATTTTTGAGAGTTTCGAAATATCTTTGAGATCAGAAACACCTTTTATTAGAGCTGCCAATATTAAAGGAATAGCAATTAATTTTAAGGAATTGATAAAAATCTTTCCAAAGGGTTTTACCCAATCTTGAATGATCTCTTTACCGCCATCAAAAGTAGTCATTAGAATTCCTACCAAAACTCCTAGGACCATTCCTATCAGTATTTTCCAGTGTAATGCAAGTTTCTTCATATAATGCTTAAATTTTAGATGTTTTATTAATTAAATAGTAATCGGCCAAAACCAAAGCTGCCATAGCTTCAACAATAGGCACGGCTCTAGGCACAACGCAAGGATCATGTCTTCCTTTACCATGCATTTCGACAATATTACCATCTTTATCGATCGTGCTTTGTTTTTGCATTATCGTTGCGACAGGCTTAAACGCCACTCTGAAATAAATATCCATACCATTGCTTATTCCGCCTTGTATGCCACCAGAAAGGTTGGTTTGAGTCGTTCCATCGGCATTGAATATATCGTTATGTTCGCTCCCTTTCATTTTTGCGCCACAAAAACCACTTCCGTATTCGAAGCCCTTTACAGCATTGATAGATAGCATTGCTTTACCTAATTCGGCATGGAGTCTATCAAAAACAGGTTCTCCTAATCCAATTGGAACATTTTGTAATACACAGGTCACTGTGCCTCCAATGGTATCCCCTTGTTTTCTTATCTCTTTTATTCGCGCTATCATTAGCTCTGCTTTGTCAGTATCAGGACAACGTACTATATTAGATTCTATCGCTTTAAAGTCAAGATCTTGATAAGGTTTATCAATAAAAATATCGCCAACAGACGAGGTAAAGGCATTAAATGAAATGTCTTTTAAAAATTGTTTGGCTACAGCCCCGGCAACAACACGACATGCAGTTTCACGTGCTGAACTTCGTCCGCCCCCTCTATAATCGCGATTGCCATATTTCTTGTCATAAGTATAATCGGCATGACTAGGACGGTAAACATCTTTGATATGTGAATAATCTTTTGATTTCTGATTATCATTTTCAATAATAAAACCAATGGAAGTTCCTGTTGTTTTGCCATTAAAAATCCCCGATAAAAATTTAACGGTATCTGATTCTTTACGTTGTGTGACAATTTCTGATTGACCAGGTTTTCGACGATCCAAATCTTTTTGAACAGCACCTAAATCCAAGCTAACCCCAGCCGGACATCCATCAATTACACCACCTATCGCCTGTCCATGAGATTCACCAAAAGTGGTGACTTTAAATAAATTTCCAAAGGAATTTCCTGCCATTAATCTATATTTTACGCTAATGTAATTTTATTATTAGTAAAACAAAAATAGAATGCCTTAATCATTGTTTTTTTTATCATTTATCTAATTAAATCAAAAATTACTAAGGGTATCATCAGGCTGATATTAACTTTAATTTTTCCGTTCAACATCCCAATAATACTATATATTTAGCGTTATGCTATTTATATTATACTAAAATAGTAGTGTAATTATCTCAAACCATAAAATTATGAAAAACATCTTTTTAATCGCTTTGGCTCTTTTTAATTTTACATTGGTTGCGAATGCTCAAGAAATTGCCGACCATGCCATGGGAATGCGCCTAGGTGACAGCGATGGCTTTGGAGCAGAAATATCATACCAAAAAAGAATAGGTGATACTGAACGACTCGAATTTGGCTTAGGATGGCGTCACAGCGATAAGTATAACGCAATTAGAGCTATTGGATTATTACAATGGGTAAAACCATTAGACCAGCGATTTAATTGGTATACTGGTGTTGGTGGCGGTATCGCATCTTATAGTTTGGAAAATGTGGTTCCCGGAGAAGATGATAGCAGTACCTCCTTTTTGGTTGCCGGCAATATTGGCATTGAATATGATTTTAATATCCCTTTACTCATTTCATTTGATTTCAGACCTGAATTTGGTTTTGGACATATAAATAACGATTTGGATTTTGATATCGCTTTAGGCTTGCGATATCAATTTTAAAAATTCATTTTATCGCAAGTATAGCCACCCTATTTTAAGAGGTGGTTTTTTTATGATTATTAACTTCGTTCACAAAAATTGATTGACTTACAATAGCTAAATAAAAATAAATCAAAAAACATGCAATGAAATTGAAATGTTTCGTCTTTATAATTGAAGCATTGTTTAAACTGCTCTTAAATGACCTTGGAATCGGAAAATAATAAAAAGCTTAAAGACTTTTTTGGAGAAGAATACCAATCTCTTAAAGCTTTTGTCAACTCAAGAATAAAAGCAAGCGCTAGTCGTGATGCTGAAGATATTATTCAAGATGTGGCTTTAAAATTATTTTCAGGTGCCGACAGATATTCTCCGATAAACAATGTGGCCGGTTTTGTCTATAATTCAATTAAGAATAAGATTATAGATGTCATGCGGACTAAAAAACGCAGTGAGAATTATGAAGAGGACAATAATATCAAACTGTTAGAATTAGCGGACTTACTCTATGAATCACAGGATTGTGAATATTCAGAAAACATAAAGAGTGCTTTAAAGAAAGCGATCATGGGATTAAAACCCGTTTACAAAGAGGTCATCATAGCCATAGATTTTGAAGGCTATAATTATAGAGAATTATCTGTAGAAACAGGAATCCCAGAAGGGACATTGATGTCCAGACGGCATAGAGCAATTGCCGTGTTGTATAAAAAATTAATATTACAAAACGAACCTATTAACTAAAAATAAGATACGATGAAAAATTTTTTCAGTAATAAATTGAGAGGGAGATCTCCGGGAGAAATCGCAGGATTAATAATCTTTGGAATACTTGCTATATCAGGACTTGCCATCCTTTTTGGTTTTGTGATTATGTGGCTGTGGAACTGGATAATGCCAGAGGTATTTGGATTAACAACCCTGAGCTATTGGCAAGCCGTTGGATTGTTTATTTTGTTAAAAATCCTCCTTGGTGGTTGTGGTGGAAGTTCTAGTTCATCCAGTAATTCAAAATCTAAATGTAAAACCAATTCGAAATCCGAATTTTCAAAATGGAAATATTACGATAAATTCTGGAAAGAAGAAGGTGATGTAATTTATAAGGAATATGTAGAACGTCAAGAACATACTGATAAAAGCTCAACAGACGAATAGAAATGATTCAAGCCCTCTTGGATACATAAAGATTAAAGTATAACACCATATTAGACATCGATGAATTTATTCATATTACGCACAGATATTAAATCCTTGACCAAGCTAAACAGCATAAAGGCACTCTTTAACAATCATTCCAAGATCATCGAATGGTCTATAGACCTCGAGGATATAGATAAGGTTCTAAAAGTTAGATCGGAAGCGAGCTTTAATGAAAGTGACTTAAAAAACTTGTTAGATCTTAAAGGTTTTTATTGTGAAGCACTTCCCGATTAAAATTTACAAATAGCCCCTTTATATAGACAAGCAATTGGTTAGAGCCTGTTTATATATCGATTCATAATGTGGTACAATGGCATGAATATCAAAAAGCATAGCTTCTTCCCTTGATTGTTCTTTAAACATTTGTAATACCTTCTCATCTTTTAAGATATGAATGGCGTTTTTAGACATGTCCTCGATATCACCAACGTCACTTAAAAAGCCTGAAACACCATGCTTATTAACTTCAGGAATACCTCCTGTATTACTTGAAATCACAGGGACTCCAGAGGCCATTGCCTCAAGAGCAGCCAAGCCGAAGCTCTCTGTTACCGAAGGCAATAAAAACAAATCACTAAAGCATAATATCTTATCGATTTCATGGCTTTTCCCAAAGAATATAACCTTATCCTCAATACCGAGCTTTCTACATAAAGCTTCAGCAGGTTCCTTCTCAGGGCCATCACCAACCATCATGAGTTTTGCCGGGATTTCCTTCTGAATCTTATAGAAGACATTTATAACATCATCAATGCGTTTTACTTTTCTGAAATTACTGATATGTGTAATGATTTTTTCATTATCATCTGCCATCATTCCCCGTTGGCAGTCTGTATAATGAGAATTGTACTTTGCTAAATCGATAAAATTTGGAATGACTTGAATGTCGTTTTTAATATCAAATAGTCTTAAAGTATCATCCTTTAAACTTTGAGACACCGAGGTAACAGCATCCGATTTATTTATACTGAAAGTCACTGCCGATTTATAAAAAGGATGACTTCCTACTAAGGTAATATCGGTACCGTGAAGGGTTGTTACTATAGGCAATTCAATACCTTCTTCAAAGAGCATTTTTTTTGCCATATAAGCCGCATAAGCATGGGGGATTGCATAATGCACATGCAGTACATCAATTTTATGAAGCTTCACCATATCGACTAATTTACTCGAAAGTGCGAGCTCATAAGGCTGGTAATGAAATAAAGGGTATTCTGGTACATTCACCTCGTGGTAATGTACTTTACTACTTAACAGCTCCAAGCGTACTGGCTGGCTGTAAGTTATAAAATGCACCTCATGTCCTCTTTTAGATAATTCTAATCCCAGTTCAGTTGCTACTACGCCACTACCTCCAAAAGTTGGATAACATACTATTCCTATATTCATTTTTTTATCGTTCTATTGCTTCGTAAATTAAACGTTGTATATCCGTTCTAATATTCTTTTTTAATAATAAATTTTTCTCCGAGCTCGGATACGTCCGATTTGCTAAAAACACATACACAATCTCCTCTTCAGGGTCTGCCCATGCATAAGTCCCTGTAAATCCTGAGTGACCAAAACTACTCATAGACACACAGCCACATGTTGGGCCATCGTCTTCCAATTGTGGTTTGTCAAAACCTATACCTCTTCTATTGTCTTTATCACAAAAATAACAGGTGTTAAATTTTTCCAGCGTTCCAGGTTTAAAATAGCGTTGTCCACCGTAATATCCTTTTTGCAAATACATTTGCATGATCTTAGCCACATCGTTTGCATTGCTAAAAACCCCTGCATGACCTCCTACTCCTTGTTGCATTGCTGCCCCCATATCATGGACATAGCCATGAATTTCTTGATGACGAAAATAATCATCAATCTCGGTTGGAATCAGTTGAGTGCTACTAAACTTTTCATTCGGGTTATAGGTTGTATAATTTGCTCCCAAGGACTTATAGAAATGTTGTTGCACTAATTTGTCCAATGGTTGGTCGTAATGTTTTTCAATAAATTTCTTTAAAATATAATATGGCAAATCACTATACTTATATTTCAATCGGTTTTGCATCTCACTTTCCTTAATTAAAACCTGAATAGAATCCTGATAATCAGACCTTAAGTACAAATTATTAGCAACTTCAATATTAAAAGATTTGCTCCTTTTATTTCTGTAATATTTGGGATCAGGTTTATGACTAATCGAATCTAAAGTGTTTTTATAAAATGGAATCCATGGTTTTAATTTCGCATAATGCGAGAGCATCCGTTTGATTGTAACATCTTTTTTATTAGAAGCCTTATATTCGGGAAGTAGCTCTGATAGTTTGCTATCTAATGAAATAATTCCATCCTCTTCCAATTCCATCATCAAGGGCACAGTAGCAAGTATTTTTGTGAGAGAAGCCACATCATACAAGTCTGAAGATTTCACTTTCCGATCTCCTTGATAGGTGTGTTTACCAAAGTTTTTATTGTAAATAACCTTGCCTTTTCGCGCCACCAATAATTGAATACCTGGTGTCATTAAAGAATCTACCGCATATTGAGCGATGGAATCTAGTTTTGCCAGCCTGCTTGAGTTTACCCCAACACGTTCCGGTAAAGCATAACCCAATCGGCTTAAGCCTTGTATTTGAATACCCATTCCAACTTTAAAAAAATCACCTGCACTTACGGGTAAAGTTCCTTTGGCTGAAATTGCCCCAAAAATTAACTGTGCTGCCTTTTCCTGTGCAATTTTACTATTTTGATAAGAGACCATAATACTCTCAAAATTCTGAATAGATTTTAAACCTGATAGGGCATAAGGTTTCGCAAAAATATTTAAAATAACCGTATTAGTTCTGGCAATTTCATAGAGCCAAACCAATTCCTTATTAGTGAATTTATAAGATTTCCATGGACTGGCATTCGATTTATGAAAACCAATAATTACGGTATTATAATTATTTAATTTAGAAATGAGATCATCCAATTTATCGGCTTTTACCTCGTGAACCTTAGTATACTTTTTAAGGGCATTAAAAAAATCAGAACCATCATCATCTCCAAATTTAACATAAGCCACTGATTTCGACTCTAATTGGCTTACAGGTAAGGTTTTTGAAGTGTTTTTTACTACGGTAATAGCATTTTCAATGAGTTCTCCATAAAGTAAATCATCTTCCAATCTATTGAGATCCTCAACTAAGTTAGTGGTATCAATGGGCTGATAATTGTGTAAGCCCACTTTATATTTGGCCATCAAAATTTTCTTGACTGAATGTGCCAATCTATCTTCAGTAATATCCCCATTCTCAACGGCCTCGGTAATTTTTGAAACACCAATAACAACGTCCTCAGACATCAGCATAATATCGTTACCAGCCTTAAAAGCAGCTAAGTCAATTGCCCCTGTTTCGTTATGATTTGAAACCCCTTTCATCCCGAGAGCATCCGTAAGAATTAAACCTTCAAATTCAAGTCTGGTTTTTAATAGATCGCTGACAATTTGTTTTGATAATGAAGATGGAATCCCTGAGCGTGACTCCAAACTTGGTACATTTAAATGGGCAACCATTACACTTGCAAGGCCTTTTCTTATCAGTGATTTATAAGGATATAGCTCAATAGAATCAATGCGTTGCTCGTTAAAAGTTATGGTTGGTAAGGCTTTATGAGAATCGGTTTCTGTATCGCCATGACCAGGGAAGTGTTTTGCACTGGCTAAAACCCCTGCCCCTTGCATGCCTTTCATAAAAGCAAGTGCTTTTTCTGTGACCTGATCTCTATCTTCCCCAAAAGAACGGTTTCCAATAATAGGGTTATTAGGATTTGTATTGATATCTACAACCGGAGCAAAATTAAAATGAACTCCCAAACGTTTACAATGCTCACCTATATGTCTCCCTGCTCGTTCGATAAGCTTTGGGTCTTTTATCGCACCGAGTGTCATATTCCAAGGAAAAGCGTAGGTTGAATCGAGTCTCATATTTAAACCCCATTCGGCATCCATACCGACTAATAAAGGTAATTTAGATAGTGCCTGTAAGTCATTATCCAAATGCGCCTGTCGCACCGGACCGCCTTTCGAATATATGAGTCCACCAATATGCTCTTCTTCTATTAATTTAACAATTCCTGCCTTGGTCTTTTCATCTTGACTAGAATACACCTGAACTATAAATAATTGACCAATCTTTTCTTTTAGACTCATCGATTGATAGACACTATCCACCCAATGTTTTTGAGCTTCAAAGTCGGATGTTGCTAAAGGATGCTCCTTTATTTGCCCTATAATACTATTACTAAGACAAATACATAATACTAGTACAATTGATTTACGCATAAAATGGATTTAATTTCTATGTCTGAAAGTATAACAGACGAAAAACTATGCCAAAATAGTATTTTTGCTATGAAGATGAATAGATTTTAAGATAGTTTTATAATCAATCTTTTGAACAACCTAGATCCTTGGTATTTAGATTGATTTTAGGATTCGAAAATATCAGGTATATCTCCTGATTATTATTGTCTTATTCGAATAAGTCAATATGCCTGTCATGATATCCTAATAAGTACAATACCCCATCTAATCCAATACTAGATATAGAATTTTCTGCGTTATCTTTCACTGTTGGTTTTGCGTGAAAGGCAATTCCTAAACCGGCGAGGTTGAGCATTTGTAAATCATTTGCCCCATCACCAACAGCTATGGTTTGATTGATATTTATCCCCTCTTTTTTGGCAATTTCTTTAAGGTATTCGGCTTTTTTATTTCCATCGACGATATCACCGAGGTAGCCTCCAGTTAAAAGGCCATCCTTAATTTCTAATTGATTGGCATAGACATAATCCATACCCAATTCTTTTTGCAAATAGTGTCCGAAATAAGTGAATCCCCCAGATAAAATAGCGGTTTTGAATCCATAGCTTTTTAAGGTGTCAATGAGTCTTCTTGCCCCTTTGGTAATCGGTAAATTTACGGCTACATCGTGAAGTACGTCTTCACTCAACCCTTTTAAAAGCTTCATACGTCTAATAAAGCTTTCCTTAAAGTCTATTTCGCCTTCCATTGCAGATTCTGTAATTGCTTTTACCTGGTCTCCGACCCCCGCTAATTCGGCCAATTTATCAATGACTTCAGCTTGAATAAGCGTCGAATCCATATCGAAACAAACCAAGCGTCTATTTCTTCTGTAAATATTATCTTCTTGAAAAGCGATATCGACATCTAATTCCGTCGAGATCTCCATAAACTTTTCATTGAAATCTGATTTGCGCTCTGTTCCAATACCACCTCGAATAGACAGTTGTATACAGGCTCTAGGATAAGCTTCTTCTCTCATAAGCGAAGTACGCCCTGTGAGTCTCTTTATAGAATCTATATTTAGATTCTTTTCGGCAATGACCTTAGAGATTTTAGATATTTGATCGGCACCTAGTTTCTCTCCCAAAATGGTGACTATATAACGATCTTTCCCTTGAAGATCTACCCATTCTTCATAATCCTCGAGTGAAATTGGGGTGAATTTTGCTTTTATACCTAATTCGTAAGCCTTAAAGAGCAAGTCTTTTAATGCTTCTGCAGAATTCGATCCAGATTCAATTTCAAACATCATACCTAAGGAGAGGGTATCATGAATATTTGCCTGACCAATATCCAGCACTTTTGCGTCGTACCTTGACAAAACATCTGTTAAACTATAGGTTATACCGGGTCTATCATGCCCCCATATATTCAATAAGTATATTTCCTTTGCCATATGTACAAGCTTACATTTTGTAAGTTGTAAAAATCATTATTCTATTTGAGATATAAAAGTTTTTCGAGAATTTAAAGCCTATAAGCTCAAAGTTTTAGGAATCATCACTTAATAGGACAATAATATTAACAAAAACATAAGCAAAATCCCTTCAAGAGAATTGAATTTCAATATTTCACAGGAAAATCTCTACTTGACAAACCTACTATGCCAACTTTCACTCGCAGGAACTTCCCAATTTTCGAGGTATTCGGCCTTATTATTGACAAGGTTATTAAAAACAATGGTCTTTTTTGAAACGGCTTTATCTTTAGCCATCTTTCTAAAATCTGTTAATGACTTATAGGCAATAAATTCTCCCTGCTTATAAGAGACATTCATTTTATCCATTAAGTCAACATTATAATCTTGCTCCAATTGTTGAATAAAATGCACAGAGGCATCAATGGAGCAGCCTGAAGCGAGGTTTAAGTTTTGATTTAAAGCTAGTACTATAAACCGCTTATACTTAAGATCATACCCGGCTTGAAGATCGCTTCCGTGAGCGGTCCAATTTTCGATAAACACATCGAGTTTAGCTTTTATTTCTTCCAATTCAACTTCCGAGAAAGAGCGATTGGCTTGGTATATCCAAACTCTTGATGTTTCTGGTAAGCTGCTAAAATCTACTAACATAGGGCTACAAATTATACTTGTTTTTAAAATTTTGAGAACTTATATGAAGATAAATAGCATAGATAAGTCCTCCAATAACTATACATTTAAATAAAATTCCCTGTCCTAATGATCTTGGATCCTGAACATAATTTACGAGATACAAAGTTAACATAATAGTCAGAGGAATGATCATAAATGTCAAAGGTGATTTCTTAACTAAAATTGCACAGCCAGATAAAACTAAGACGATAGCTAGGTTTAAAACTAAAACAAACACATCCTGGATGAGCAAGCTAAAGTTTAAAGCTAAACTCAGCAATGTAATCCCAACAATTACAAATAATAACTTTTGAATTTTGTTTAGCGATTCATTTGCGTCAAATATCACCCCTTTTTTACTAATAAATTTCCCTATATGAATAGATTTTTCCTTCTCAGTTCCAATAAAAGGGAATTCACAAAAGTCACATACGTCGATGCCTTGAGAAACTTCGTTTTTACATGATGGGCATTCTACTTTATGCATAATTACAAATCCTGGGCATTGGCAATGAGTTCGGCAATATCCATTACGGCAACCTCACTTTCTTTCTCTTTTGCTTTAACACCGTCTGTCATCATGGTGTTACAAAAAGGACAGCCTGCAGCTATAATTTCTGGTTTGGTCTCTATGGCTTGTTCGGTGCGTTCTACATTAATATCCTTTGCCCCTTCTTCTGGTTCTTTAAACATTTGGGCTCCACCAGCACCACAGCAGAGGCCATTGCGCTTACAGTTTTTCATTTCAACCAATTCTGCGTCCAGTTTTCTAATGAGTTCACGAGGGGCTTCATACACATTATTTGCACGACCCAAATAACAAGGATCATGAAAAGTGATACGCTTACCCTTAAACTTCCCGCCTTCTATGCTTAGGCGACCATCGTCTAATAGCCCTTTTAAAAATTGGGTATGATGTACAACTTCATAGGCTCCACCAAGAGAAGGATATTCATTCTTAATGGTATTGAAACAGTGCGGGCAGGCAGTGACAATTTTCTTTATTTCGTAAGCGTTAAGCACCTCTATATTCGTTACGGCCTGCATTTGAAACAAAAACTCATTCCCAGAGCGTTTCGCAGGATCCCCAGTACAGCTTTCTTCTGTTCCCAATACCGCAAATTCGACCTTAGCCTTATGTAAGAGTTTTACAAACGCTTTGGTTATTTTTTTTGCTCTATCGTCAAAACTTCCTGCACAGCCAACCCAAAATAAGACCTCAGGCTGTTTGCCTTGAGCCATAAACTCTGCCATAGTAGGCACCTTTAATACTTCGCTCATTTACTTAGTTATATATTTATGTAATTCCAATCTAAAATCACAAGTCTTTAGACCAGAATTGAAACTATTAATCATGATGTCCATCATCAAACACTTGAATCGTTACTTCTTTATCTACTAATTCGGTAAACTTTCCTTTATATCGCGTGGCTTTCACCAAGTGATTATCAATCCAATGATAATTCCCTCCCCTTGGCTTTCCCATCAATAAACTATGATATTTAAAGCCGTGTTTTTTTAACCAGATTTCCGTATGTTCCCTATGATTTTCAGTTCTAGAGGTGAAAAAACAAATCATATGGCCTTCATCATACCACCTGTTACTCGTTTCCAAGGCATCTGGATACACTTCGGCTGTCAGCATACGCTCGGGTTCTTCATTTGGAATATCATCGCCAATAGTACCATCTATATCGATTAAATAATTTTTAATTCCTTCAGGTAATACCGGACTTATATGCGTACCCGACTCCACCTTTTCATGCAATAATTTCTCGACCTCTTCTTTTTTCATATTAGCGATTTAGGTATATCAGGGTTTATTTTAAATGTATATTATCTATTCATCTTTCCAATTCAATCTATCCATCTGATTATAAGGCCATGGCGCCCCATTATTTTCAATATTTGTCATCATATTATTCAGTTCAACTGGGGCAGCCGACTGCTCCATGACTAAATAACGACGCATATCTAAAATAATAGACAAGGGATTAATACTCACCGGACAAGCTTCGACACAGGCATTACACGAGGTACAGGCCCAAAGCTCCTCTTTAGAGATATAATCATCGAGCAATTGTTTGCCATCATCTTTAAACTCTCCTTTATTGGTATCTATATTTTTCCCAACTTCCTCTAATCGATCACGGGTATCCATCATGATTTTTCGAGGCGATAATTTTTTACCGGTTAGATTCGCCGGACATTCACTGGTGCAACGACCACATTCGGTACAGGTATAAGCATTTAGTAATTGTACCCAATTTAAATCTTGAACATCACTAGCTCCAAATTTTGCTGGTTCTTCCTCTTCGGCTCCCTCTGCTGGTGCTGCAAATGGGTCCGCATTTGGATCCATCATTAACATCACCTCTTTGGTAACTGCTTCTAAATTATCCAATGTGCCCTTAGCTTTTAAGCTTCCATAATAGGTATTAGGAAAGGCTAATAAAATATGTAAATGCTTAGAAAAATATAAATAATTTAAAAATATTAATATTCCTAATATATGGAACCACCAAGCCGCTCTTTCAACAATATGTATTGTGTTTTCTGACAAGGCACTAAACCACGGACTGATAAACTGACTGATTATATTTCCCGAAGCCGCCTCTTGAAAATGAATATCTGTAGCATTCATCACCAGGAATAGTGTCATTAACACCATTTCGAAATACAGAATATAATTGGCATCATTTTTTGGCCAGCTCGTCATTTCTGATTTCCAGAACCGTTGTAGTTTGATTATATTTCTACGTATCCAAAACAGGGTTACGGCAATAAATACCAAGGCTGCAAGAATTTCAAAACTCCCTATTAATACACCGTAAAGACTTCCTATTCCCGAAAAAATACGATGCGTTCCAAAAAGGCCATCAATAATTATTTCAAGGACTTCGATATTAATTACGATAAAGCCTACATAGACAATGACGTGTAAAACACCAGCAACAGGACGTCGAACCATTTTACTCTGCCCAAGGGCGATTAAGGCCATATTCTTCCAGCGTTGCGATTTATTATCACTGACATCAACATCCCGTCCTAACTTAATATTTCGGACAAGCTTTTTAATGTTTTTAGTAAAATACCCTAGACCAATAATTAGAGCAATTGCAAAAAGTATATTTGGGATATAATTCATAATTGAAAATTCGATTAGTTTTCGTCTTCGGTATAAGGAATTTCTTTTCTCGACAAGATTCTAAAATATCGTTTAGGATGCAATTTAATATCTTTTAATAGGGCTTCCATTTCCTTAGTAGCACCTTTGAGGTTATTGTATAGCCCATCGTCTTTTAAGAGTTTACCCATAGTGCCTTCTCCTTTTTCAAGACCCGACAAAATGCCTTTAAAATTAGCAAGAGTCTCCTCTAATTCTTTAACTGTTTTACCTAAATTAGATTGAGCTAATTCTTCTGTAATGCTCGCCATACTCGCTGAGGCCTCACTGAATTTTTGTAAGCTACTCTCTATATTACCTTTATTATCTGAAATTAGAGCGTTCAAGCTTTCTGAAGTATTTTTAAAAGACCTTATTGTAGTTCCTAATTCGGAAATACTTTGTTTGAGATTGGTCTTGGTCTGTTCGTCAAAAACATCATTTATTTTGTTTAAGCTTAGATTGGCACCCTCCAATACGGTTTCAATTTTTTCCTGAAGTGGCGTTAACTTCTGATTGACAAGTTCAGACAACCCAGCCTTTACTGTACTTTTCAGATAATCTCCATCTTGCGCTTTCTCCGCATTGTCTAAGGAAGGTACAATAGCAATGGCCTTACCACCTATGAGACCCGTTTCATATAATTCAGCCTGACTATGCTTAGAAAATTCAAAATCACTGTCAACTAGTAATTTGATTCTAACCTTTCCCGATCCATCATCAGTAAAACTAATCTCTTGAACTTTACCAACAACCAATCCACTAATGGTTACAGGTGTGGATGGCGCTAAACCTTCAACGTTATCATAAACTGAGTAAAATGTACGTGAAGAATTGAATAAATTCTCACCTTTTAGGTAATTGAATAAGTATATAATTAACAATAAACTGGTAATTACCAATATAGCGGTTTTGACTTCTCTAGATATTTTCAATGCAAATATGTTTAATGAAACACAAAATTAGCAATAAATTTAAATAAGAGCTTAATTTGAAAAAGTTTTTAAAGCCTTTTTACGCTGATCTTTACTCCGTTCTTATAAGCGACAATAAAACAGCTCGAATAGCCCTTTTTACGTGCCTCTTCCCTTTGTTTCTTTATCTCGGAATAATCTGATGTCTCTCCGTAATAATATTTATAGCCCTTACCTATACTTTCCATAGTAACGCCTTTTAAGCCCTTAAAATTATAAGATTTTGTCTCTAATTTTCTAGAACCAGCCGCAATTTGGACTTTAAAAATAATTTCTGAGCTCGGTACTGAATACTCCAATTCTTTAGGAGACTCCTCGACGATAATTGAATCGTCAAAACTCGTATTTAAACTTTCCTTATACTTAATGATAGCATTGCTGATTGAGCTCGACATTTGGCTTTGGCCTTTTTTAGAGCTCAAATAAGCGCCTTCTTTTTTATTGGTTAAAAATCCAGTCTCGATTAAGACACTTGGCATATAGGTATTATGAAGCACCCAAAAACCAGCTTGTTTAACCCCTCGGTTCTTACGCTTAAGTTTATTGATGAAATTATCTTGAACCGCAGTTGCCAGCAAAATGCTTTGATCGAGGTAATCTTCTTGCATTAGGGTAAGACCTATTAATGATTCTGGAGAATTGGGATCGAAACCACCATAGTTTTTCTCATAATCCTCTTCCAAAAATATCACGGAATTCTCCTTTTTGGCAATTTCAAGATTTGCAGCATTTTTATGCAGTCCCAATACAAAAGTTGAAGCCCCATAGACCGAACTTGAAGTCCATGCATCACAATGTACTGATACAAACAAATCAGCGTTTGCTTCATTAGCTATGGCTGCGCGTTCGTACAATTCCAAAAACACATCTGTTTTTCTGGTATAAATAAGCTTTATATCCTTCTGACGCTCTAACTTTTTTCCAACCGCCAAAATTATATTTAGGGCAATGTTCTTTTCTCTATACCCATTACCAATATTACCAGGCTCCCATCCACCATGACCTGCATCCAGTACGACTACAAACTTAGCTGGCGTTACTTGGGAAAACGAAAAAGATGTTAATAAAAATAAAAAAGATACTAAAAGGTGTTTTACTAACGTTTGCATAGAGACTTTAACGGCTTTAGAACTCGGTTTATTTTAAATTTTATTTTTTTTATATATTCAAAATAATCACAAAAAAATATATGTACATTTGGCTTTTCAAAAACCGAGCCATACTTTTACAAAAATACATCTAAAAGCGTTG
>Ga0105356_10003191_pt1 | contig 16188 bp, 14 predicted proteins | sample GOMGulsemesocosm_3_FD_83502 | JGI IMG/M metagenome (GOLD analysis project Ga0105356, IMG submission 83502) | Methane-oxidizing microbial communities from mesocosms in the Gulf of Mexico - GOM9D Gulf of Mexico | ecosystem: Environmental > Aquatic > Marine > Cold seeps | place: Gulf of Mexico...
ATCATGTTCTTTTAAGAACTCAAAATTACTTGAATGGGGCATATTCCTGCCAATCCTATCCTTGGTGTGCACTTTTTAAGCTAATTAACGAAATAATGCACTGCTGGTACCTTTGTTTAGCTAGTATTTATACAGGATAGAGACCGAATTGACCATGTTGAGACGGGTTAAGGTGTTCAACTATGGATATTGAAAAAAAGGATTAAAGTGCGAATTTTCGTACTTCTACAAAAAGCTCCATGGAATCGTTTCGAAAGGGGGTTTTCTTCGCACTAATTCACAGTTTTAACTCGCAGATAATTTGGCTGGAGAGTGCTTGGTTATTAGCTTTGATTAGAGTCTTATTGGTAAAATTAAGATTTTTTATAAATAAGCATGAATTTACTGATAAGTTTATAAATCATAAACGAACATGGATGAACAAGAAGCTTGTATCTGTCGAAAACACTAACTTCTGGATATCATGGCTTATTACTGTAGATTCTTAGCTATTGAATTATCATCAATGGACTAATGAATGCGAACACGTCTTCAAGTAATGACACTTATTTAAGCCGACAATTCGCAATTACGTTACAAAAATAAAAGTGCAGGGTAATAATGACTAACGAAAAAATTAAAGAGTTAATTGAAAGAATTGAAGGTGGAAAATATGATCTTAAGCAGCTAACAAACCTTCATAAGAATATTATAGACAAAGGTGGGGATGAGGCTTTAGTGGAGGCATGCGTAAATAATCTAGCCAAACTAAAAAGAGCCAAAACAGCTAGCGCTCGAAGCCCAAGCAACGAGATCGCTGAAACAAGAAACGGATTTGATATATTGAAGTCAGCATTCGATTCAGGCGGAAATATATTAAAGCCAGAACTGATTGAAATTGCTGAGGAACTAGTCACCTACAATCGAGTAGAAGACGTTTCTATCAAAAAGACACAAATAGCCTTCTATTACAAAGGTCGTCATTTCACTTCTGGGTATGAGCGCAAGAAATGTAGATTCTATGTGGCACATCTAAATGATTTAAATATTGGAGAGAAAACGATAGAAGCATGGGAAAAATTAGGTGTAATAGACCGCGGGACTTACTTTAAAAATCAATATATTGCAGTTGAAGTTGATGAGTATCAAAAGCTAGGTACGGCTCTTGAAAGCGTGGTATTTGTGTGAAACTTGAGCTACTCAGTTGTAGTAGCTCAAACTAGTTCTGATACTCACCATAAAAAAGTTGAGACCGTAGCTAAATTGGTGTAACTGCCGATCATAAGAGGCTGTAGCTAATTCTGTGTGACTGCCTATCATAAAGCCAGCAATGGCTAAGGATAGGCAGTCACACCGATTTAGCTACAGTCTCGCCACCACACATAAATCCAAACTAATTCAACTCCACTGTAATTTGGATATCTCTTTGTTAAATGTTGCAGGAATCATCCCTTCTAAGTTTTTTCGAGCAGTCGTAAGTTGACTAAAAATAAAGTCGTCAGACTCTCGTTTATCTAACTCTGAAACTAACTGTATTAAACTAATCAGCGATTTCTTTCCGAAAGCCGTTTCAAATTTTGATTGATCATCTTTAGTAAATTTATCCTTTTGAATAATGCTGTAAGCTGCCATCCACATTGCAGTTTCAAATTTTGCAAACTCTATTAATTTCCGGGATGAAGAATCCACATAACGATCCATATCTACCTTGACTCTCTCATCCAGTGTTTTCAAGTCGTTACTATTGTAGTCATTAACATCTAGATAGACATGGCTCATTGAAAACCATAGCAATGCTCGACATCTAACTAGCATTGAAGGATGGGAAAACTCTACACTTAGTGTATCTTCACCGGCAATCTCTTGCAGCTGAGATACAAATTTAGATATATCAAACCTTAAATATTGATCGGATAAACCAGAAACTGTCTTTAATATTGCCTTAATGGCAATATCAAGTGATTCACAACCCACAAGGCCTATTCTGTCTGCTGATATTTCTTGGGCTCTAAGTTGAATTACGCCCTCTATATCCACTTCACTATTTGATCTGGAATCGCCTACATGCTCAAACAAAAAATGTCCCAATTCATGAGCTACTATAAACTCTAATTCATTCTCACTTAATAACTCAATAAGACCAGAAGAAAACCGTAAAATACATTCACTACTTGAAGAAAGTAAGCAATGCGCATTGATTTCAGATGACGCATATACGAATGCCGATACAGATTCAGATTGTATACTTAGCCGTTTAAGCACCCTACTTATAGCTTGGTAAAGAGTCGGTGTGACACTTTCTGATATAAGCAATTCATTTGCATAAAAATGATTTTTCATCAAGCCATAGCTTTCTTCAGCTCGATAATCAACCGGCCTTATGCCCTCAATACAATCGCCTGAATAGCGAATGCTATCTGCAAAATCTTTTGCAGACTTTAGTCCATTATGAGGCTGCATATTTTTTTCTAGCTTCGGCTATTAGGTTAAGCATCTTTTGTACATTTTCTTTTTCAGCATCGTCATCTAAAACGTTTAAGCGATTATTCCATTTTTGGAATTCAGTCCGTAAATACCGGTTTATTTCTTCCGTAGACCACCCAGAATCTATTCCTAATATAGCCTCGATACTAGATTGAGTATTTATGCTGGTATCCAGACCAATAATTTTTTGGTCTCTTAACTTCTCAACTTGACTCATATCTAGATTCAAGGACTCTGCGACAACTTTGATCATCTTCATTTCGTTATCGTCTGCAACTCCATCAGCGGCCATTACATCAAAACATAGTTCTAGCGTTTCATATCTCGTGGATTTATCACCAATTTCGTTAAGCCTACTCGTTAGCTCAGACAATTTCAGGGAGCCTGCTAAAGATTGTCCATATGATTCTTTCAATATATTGTTATATAAGCTTTTAAGATTCTCTCTTTTTTCATCTGAAAATGGCGAAATAGACTTAATTATCCATTGTTTCAGTATATTTCCTTCTTCGTCATCCAATGAGCCGTCTGCCATGGCAACCGCCATGCCGATCTTAAGTGCCAGCCCAGTCGCCTCATCGCGATGTTCCGAGACCTCCATATAACCTTTATCATTAAAGAAATGGCTAAATTCCAATGCCTTAGTCCAAATCAACCTAGTATCGCCACGGCCACAAAACCCATTGTTAATCGTAGGTAAGTTATCCATATCGACCATTCTAACTACTGCTTTTAGTTGTCTCCTTCCACTATATGCAGGCTCAATAATATCCGGTATCACTACTCCAATTCGAACCCACCGGGCAAAGCCTAGATTAGGCTCAACCTCTCCAACTCCACATTGGTGCTGATATACAACACTCTCAGGCTCCTGAAACTGATCCAATACAGATAAAACAGGTTCAAGTTCTCCATCAACAACATCAAAAACAGAAGTTATAAATCCAATGTTTTTCTTTTCATGGACTGGAAATATACCTTTAACTTCAATCTCTTTAACTTCAGGCCCAGTTCCATCTTCATTTAAATAAGTATCTTTAATACGTATTTCTAAGGGCCCCATTCCTTTGAACTCGAGTTCCATATTTTCGGAGAAAGACCCCTTCCCCATCACAGATTTCCCTGCCGCTGCGACAGTTTTAGCTCCAGCACTTAGAGCCCACTGAAAAACCGCCCAGCCAATAAAAACTAATATTAGTAAACCAAACCCTTCCATTTATTCCACCATGAACTTTTCAATTGAATTTTCTTTTCCACTACTTGCTGCAGCCATGGCCATATCAACATTGGTTTCCCTTCCTGTTGCCACATCAACAAATGAACACTTCATCATTTGGTTTTGGTCATAGGAGAACGTTACCTTGATTTCTTGCCCCTCTGCACGACCTTCTGGCAACTCTAAAGCCCCTTCCCAAATAATTTTTACGAATCTTGGGTCTGTTTCAGGTGAGGTTGATTCCGTAAGTCTGCAGGCTACTTTTGTCTGACCATCTATCATAGTGTAAAAGGACTCAGTTACTGAACAGGGTATTTTTTCTCCCTTACTTATCAATATCGAATTTTGAAGTGCATGGGTATCCCGGTTTTCATCGTGACCTAAAGATATTGTCCCAAAGCATTTAGATGTACTTTCACTTACATTTATCTTACTTATTGAGTTCTTTTGTGCTTCGGATAGATTACTCCTATCTCCTTTATAAGCGGCATATAAAGCCGCACCCAAGGCAACCACCTCATCAACGTTAACACTGGATATTGGCTCTTGCTTAAATACTCTTTTAATACAGTCTTGCACCACGGGCAAACGAGTACTCCCTCCTGCAAGTAATACTGATTTTATTTCAGACGGAGACAAGCCCGCTTCTTCAATTGTTGATTCGCATAGCATTTCCGCCTGCGCAATCATTGTCGATATGGCTTCTTCGAACTCAAATCGTGTTATCTCGATTAACTTTTTATTTACCCTAACAGTAACAGATGTTCTTTTTGATAAGGACTTCTTCTCCTCTTCAGCTTCATTTAGGGTGAAATCATCTTCATCAAGCTGCTCATCAGTGAGCTCCGTATATTTTTTACTGACGATATCTCGTACTGCCTTATCAAAATCATCGCCACCTAGTTTGGCAACACCATTTGAAGCCAGAACATCAACATTCTGTCCATCTACTTTTATGATAGAGATATCAAACGTACCTCCACCCATATCGAAAACTGCATAATTTCCGTGTAGATCCTCACCGCTTTTGAAGGCGTAATACAAGGCTGCAGCAGTCGGCTCATTAATTATATACTTTACATTTAATCCGGCCGATTTTGCAGCCGACATAGTCGCTTCCCTTGCCTCATTAGAGAAGTTGGCCGGAATCGTCACAACGGCTTCACCAATTTCCCCTATTTGTATTTTAGCATCTTTAACTAATTTTTTTAATACAAGTGCGCTTAACTCTGTTGGGGTTAATGAATTACCTTCAACTGTGAACTTAGTACTGGTACCCATTTCACGCTTAAACCGAGCAGCTGCCTTTTCTGGAGCCAGCCCCCAAGTTCTTCTAGCCTCTTCGCCAACATCAAACACACCCGGGGAAGATTCAGCCACACATGATGGTGTTATATTGCTGCCATCACTATTATGTACAATAACCGGGCGACCTGATTGATCGATTGTGGCTACAGCCGAATAAGTGGTACCTAAATCGATTCCGATAAATGCACTCATTGAACTTCCTTATCTAACTTATATATTTTAACTTTTGAGGGGATGATGGTTATTGACTTCATACCAGAAATTAGTTCATACCCGGCTTCAATGATTTCAGAAATTTTAAATTCTAATGTAGGGTCTGATGTAATTTCCACTTTGGGCTTATCCGATACGCACTTGGCTGTCCTGTAGTCCGAACCAATTTCGGGTTGATATTTTTCAACGCCACATTCGGCGAACGCATCCTCAAATAGCCTTTCTAGCGAAACTAGGTTTGAGCTTTCTGGGTCTTCACTAATCATATCTGAGAGTGTTTGCTCCACCCGAGCGAATCGCGCGATATATTTACGAAAAATATCAGCGTCATAACCATCCTTTAATCGCTTAATTTCTTTATCCTTTTCATCCAGTACAGTCTGTAAATCCATATAAGTACTGGTCATATTAGAAATTCGAGAAGATAGATCTGTATTGGAGTTAATTAATCCCTGCAGATTCTTTTCTGTGGAGGAGTTAAGCACCCCTAAGCCATCCCCAACACTCTTAAGGTATTGACCCCACTCTTCAGGAACAAGTGTATTAGGCTGTGAAATTAAGATTCGACGCCACCGATACAAATAAAAGGTTATTGCTATTGAAATTAGGCAGGTTATCGATAAAAGAATTATTGTTATGAATAACGTAGAGGAGTGATCTATAGCGCTCACCAACCCATCCTCTAAAATAGGGGGGTCGAGTTGGACTTCAGTGGTCCCATAGTCAACACCAATAAAAACAATGGAACCGAGTAGTAATATAGCGCCAACTAGCCATAGGGGTTTCTTATTCATATCGATCCATGTATTGAATTAAGAGTTATAACTTTAATTTATAGCATATACCTATTTTTTAAAATATAAATGTTAGTTATGGCCCGAACATAGAGAAACTAAAATACAACAATCATACATAAATTCTAATTTCCTCCCCATTGACCAGACAAGCCCTCGTAGTGACATAGTAAATGTGGCCACCTAACTAGAAGTGATATAATCACCTCAAGAGCAACTCGGTGACACAATGTAGCAAGCGTACAAGACAATCTTTTAGTCCAGCATTCCGCTAGAATCCGCACAACTGCTTATTGATCAAACTTATTCTGTAAGAAATGCCGCTGACGCGATCAATGTCGGTAATTCGACCCCTATCCTACAGATAACCAAAAAAGAACCCACTGGGTTTAATTGGGTTTTATTCTCGACATCTCTGACCCTTACGTATTTATCTAGAACGGCAAACCAAACAACCACCCTAAAACAGAAATTGGGCTGACTGGATTGACTGTATTCTCGACTAGGGTTGAAATAACAGCTTCTTCTAATGCAGCATCCTCAATACCAGAATCAATTACCATAGGGCTATCAATCCTATCAGCCACTTCACTTGTAGCCACTATCCCAACATCTGGGTGTTTTTCTATTGTATCATTAATATAACTAACGCTATCTGTCGCTTTAAGTTGCAGCTCGTTAACCACTTCTCCATCATCATATATTGCGACATCTACAACGGGGTGATTAGTCGCTTCAAATATTGAAGCTTCGATCCCTTGCTCTGCTAACTGCTCTACATAAAGCTTTTCAAATAAGATGCCTTTAATATTACTCACATGACCTACCATGCTGCTCTCATCAATCTCAGCGAAGTAATCTATAATATCGGCATTACTAGCGGCCTCTAACTCGCTATAGCCGCGGCGAACAGATTCAAAAACACTATTAGCATTCATACAATCACTACCTAGACAGCTCGAATAGCTTACAGAACTCATCATATTCCCATTGAGCTAAGAAGGTTTCACGTGTACGTTTATATTCATTAATAAAGGATTTAGCAAAATACGTCGCGCCAATGTTTCCTGCATTAGCTTTATAAGTTATAGAGGAGTTCGCACCGGAATTTGCAAGGGTTTTACCCAAAATTAACCAACCGTTATTCGCCGCATACATCAATGGGGTGTGACTATCATCACCCTGATGATTAATATTCGCACCATTTTCTAGTAATAACTTAACCGTACTAACATTGTTATGTTTAGCCGCAAACGTTATCGCTGTATTATTAACCTTGTCAGCTAAATCTACCGCAGCCCCCATATCCAATAAGAGGGTAACCAACTTATCGTCACCTACTTTAGATGGAAATAAAATTGCAGGTACACCAGCTTTAGAAACTGTATTCGGGTTTGCCCCATGTTTTAGCAATAAATCCACATTGTCATAATCTGCACGATATACTGCAATAATAAATAATGGCTGCCCATCTTCATCAAGCACATTAACATTTGTACCCTTCTCTAATAGGTTTTTAAATATCTTTGTATTACCTGATTTATAAGATGACACCAATGCCGCCTCAGCATACTTTTCCGATATAGCCGCGCCATGCTTCATTAGCAGGTCAATGATGTCTACCTGGCCCTTGAAAAGGGCACCCGTTATGGCGTTCCAGCCATCATTTGTAGTGACATTGATATCAGCACCATTCTCAATTAAAAACTCGACAGTTCTTTTGTATCCTGACAGTGAAGCCCAGATTAATGGCGTTAAACCTTTAGGGTTCCTTATATTTAATTCAGCACCACACTCCACCATTTTTGTAGCAAGATCATAGTAATCATTCTCTAAAGCAAGCAACAAGGCACTACTGGAATTAACAAATCTAATATTTGGATTAGCCCCCCTATCCAATAGAGTTATTGCCATATCGATAAAGCCATATTGAATAGCGGCCCTTAATGGGTTGTTTGAAGTTATATTTACTTCAAATTTAGCGTCATTAAGAATTAATTCTGCTATATTTTTAAAGCCGCAAGCGAGGGCAGTTTCAAAGCCACTGTGACCGTCTTCTGTTAGCAGGTTAATGTCAAGATCTGTATCTTCTAGCCATATCTTAACTGTTGCGAGATCCCCCTGCTTAACAGCCGACAGGTAAAGTTCAAACTTACTTTCCATTTTGCTGCCCTGCTATCATCTCAAACACTAACCTAGCAAATCCGGCAGCCTTACTTGGGTCCGACAGCAACTGCATCATCTGATTCTGGTGCGCATCACTGCTATCCATAATCGCGTCGTCCATGGCTTTAGGGAAGTCCCCTAGCATGGCTTGCTCTGCGCTATTCTCTAGAATCTGTTGCATCACCAATTTGTTTTCCATTACCTTGTCTTTCACGGTGTGGGCGTAGTTCACCATATCGGCATCGGTTAATTCATCAGTTATAAACAATTCATTAAGGCGTGTAATGATTTGCGATAAAAACTCTTCTTTCGGGTCTTTGGCTTTGGCCGTGCCTAATGCATCACCTGGCTCTAACTGGTATTCAGCCGCGTCTTCTTTTAATTGAATATCTTGCTGGCGTATCTTAGACAACCGGTAATGGCTTAGTACCACGCTGTTTAGGTCTATGTCTTCTTCATCTACTATTACTTCACGCAACATAGGGCGTAGATTACGGGCGTATAAACTCAGTTTTTCCAAGTCTTTATCGTCGTAGTCTACGATCTGCGACATAAACTCATAAAAGCGTACAAAGGTGCCTAGGTCTTTTTTGAATATTTCTAGTGCATCTTTTTCTTGCTTGCATTCTTTAAAGGTATTCTCGGCATTGGCAATCAGTACAGCATCACCTGTCTTCTTGGTGCGCTCAAACATGTCCTTGGCTTGCTTGTAAGCATCCATGGTGGATTTATAGCGTATGGTCCAACGCTCTACCGCTGGTTTGCAAATATTGGCTATGGCGGCGTTACTCTTGCTCTTAACAAAAAACGCATCGCAAAACTGCTCTACCTCGCGCCATGTGAATATACCCGCTGCACGAAGTTTGTCGGAAAGATCAAATACCAAATCAGGGTCTGATACATCGGCCAATTCAGCTGTTTGATAATAAGGCTGGAACGACTCTAGTATTTCATCCGGCTCGTTGAAAAAGTCTAAAACAAAGGTGCCTGTCTCTGCCTTGCCTGGGAATGTCCGGTTTAAGCGAGATAAGGTTTGTACGCACTCCACACCACCTAGCTTCTTATCCACATACATGGCGCATAACTTGGGCTGGTCGAACCCTGTTTGAAATTTGTTGGCCACTATCATCACTTGATAATCGTCGCTATCAAACGCCTTGCGCATGTCACGGCCTTTCAGGCCAGGGTTCATGTTTGACTCGGTGAACTTCTCACCAATAATTCCGGCACTACCAGGGTCTTTATCGCTGAACTCAACCTCACCAGAAAACGCCACCATGGCTTCAATCTTCTTATAGCCTTTTTCGGCGATATATTTATCGAACCCTACCTTATAACGCACAGCCTCTTTACGTGAGCTGGTCACTACCATGGCTTTAGCCTGCCCACCCAGTAAGCCCATTACATTGTCTTTAAAGTGTTCAACAATTACCTGTACTTTTTGGCTGATATTGTAGTCGTGTAGGCGCACCCACTGGTTTAACTTAACCTTGGCTTTTTTGCTTTCAACTTCTTGATCGCTGCCTTCTATCTTCATGGCTAGGTTATACGCCACTTTATAATTGGTGTAGTTTTTCAATACATCCAATATAAAGCCTTCTTCAATGGCTTGGCGCATGCTGTAAACGTGATACGCCTCTGGCTTATTGGTTTTAGAAGGGGCTTCATCTGGATTAGGTAAGCGACCAAACAATTCTAATGTTTTAGTTTTAGGGGTGGCGGTAAAGGCTAGGTAACTTAAATTGCTAGACGCACGGCGTGAAGCCACTGCTGCATCTAATATATCTTCGGTTGTGAGTTCTTCATCTTCACCTTTGGCTCTATCAATCATCAATACTTCTTTTAACTGACGGGCGGTACTGCCTGTTTGTGAGCTATGGGCTTCATCTGCGATGACCACATAGTTACGTTCTTTTAGGCTTAAGTTGTTTTCAATGGCCTTTAACACATGAGGAAATGTTTGAATGGTGACGATAATAATTGGCTGCGAGTTTTCTAACGCACTGGCCAGTTTCTCTGATTTAGAACCATCACCTTCGTTACGGTTAATGCGCCCCACCATGCCTTCAACAGATGTAAACTGCGAAATAGTCTCTTGTAGCTGGTCATCCAGAACGGTTCTGTCGGTAACCACAATCACCGAATCAAACAACTTACTGCCATCTTCCTGGTGAATGGCCGACAATTGATGGGCTGACCACGCAATGGAGTTGGATTTACCCGAACCCGCACTATGTTGAATTAGATACTTTTGCCCTGGCCCTTCGGTTTTAGCGGCATCCACTAATTTAGTTACCACATCCCATTGATGGTAACGGGGAAATATTAGGGTTTCTTTTCTGTATTTACGGCCTTCCCAATCTTCTTTCTCTTCTATTTGCAAATGCACAAAACGCGAAAGAATATTCAATAAGTTATCTGGCAGTAATACTTGGTTCCAAAGGTAATCGGTAGCGTATTGATTCACATCACTAGGGGTATCATTTCCGGCACCTCCGTCTTTAGTACCCTTGTTAAACGGTAAAAAGAAGGTTTCATTACCTTCTAATCGGGTGGCCATGTGTACTTCAAACTGGCTTACCGCAAAGTGCACCAAGGCACCGCGCTTAAAGGTTAATAGTGGCTCTGGCTTTTTAGTGGCAGGGTCGATGGCAAAGCGGGTAGTTTTATACTGCTTTAAGGCATTTTGTACCGATTGCTTAAATTCGCTTTTTAGCTCAAGCGTAGCAACGGGTAAACCGTTCACAAACAAGACTAAATCAATGCGCCAGGCTTTGGCTTTTTCACCTGTGGCCGCCAATTCATCTTCGGTGGCCCAAGGGCTGTAAACTAGCTCTGGCACCACGCGTAAACGGTTCTGCTTGTATCGGGCTAGGGTATCTGGGTTTAGGTCATGCTCGGGCTTAAACTGGCACAAGCTAAAGCGTGTGCCGCGATCACGTAATTCATGCCTAAGCACACCTAGGGTTCCAAAGGTACGCATTTCTTTATTGGCAGCATTAGGGTCGGCTTTATTAAGCTGCGTGGCCACACGTTCTAAGAACTTTTTCTCGGTATCGTTAGGATATAACGCACTGAATTTTTGCCATTGCTCGTCTTGAGTGTCTTGTACAAAGCCTAAAACGTCTTCTGAATATAAAGCCAATTCACGATTGTATTTTTTAGGGTCACCCAGTAACCAGCCGTTAGCCACTAACTGCTGGATCATGTCGTTTTGAAAAACGTATTCTGTGGACTTATCGCCGCCGTAGTAGGCCATGGTACTTCCTTATGAATCCAAGTCTTTTCGTAATGCGTCTCTAAATACCAATATCTTTTCCACTAACATTTCAGGTGCGTCACTACCAGTTAAATCATCTAGTTGCATTTCAAAGCTACAACCATAAATTCCACTTTCTTCATCGACGCACTCAATAACCGGTGATTGGCTGCATTCAAAATCTGAAGAATTACACCATATATCTTTATACCAACTCCGCGAACCTTCTTTATAGGCGTACTGAAGATGGCAGCGTAATACGCTTCTCGCATCTTCAGCGGACACCTTGAGGTCTAAAGGATCCATATTATCGTCGTCCCAATCACCAGAAACACCAGTATCGGTAATAACATGACAATCTAACAACCAATCACCTTTCGATTGCTGGTCGTTACTCTTGCCACAATAGAATAAGTAATGGGTACTTATTCCCGGTAGTAAATCCCACTCCCATGATTCAAATACATTACTTTTTTTATTGCAAGGTCGATTAAAGTCATGAGTATCCCACGAAAGGAAATTTAATCCCAAGCGCTCATCATTCGTTACTTCTTTAAGTAATTGAAATAAACGTTTGTAATATGCAACCGCCATGCGATGGGCAACACGAACCTGTTTAAACATTGCCTGGCTTTCTATTTTGTCCATAATTCCATTCCCTTTAGCTGCATACTGTTATCATTTAAATAGGTTGCCATATCAGGCCAATACAAATCATGACCTCGCACCCCGTAAAGATTCAATGACTTCAGCATATCTTTTAAAATTATTTTATCCTGCGCATTAACTGGACTAGATTTCAGTAAATTATAAATATAAACCGCTAACTGCTTCCACTTAACCGATGCCAGCATAAAGTGTTCATCATTTACTTTTGACTTCAGTTCACTTATTTCGGCATCGCTAACTTTATTGATTCGACCAATCGCCAAAAATTTTAGCGGCTTCACCTTAATTTCTTGCGCTAAATACCCTTCAATTTCTAATTGCCATTGATCAATATACTGGTCACCACCCTGTGGTGGCTTCACCTCAACCAAAAGATCAAAATCTTTAAACTTAATAAGCAAGTCAGGCTCTACAAATTCCCTCCCTTCACGTTCTGGTAAATCGTATTTAGGCCAGTAATCTATTTCTTCAAATTCGGTAAAGTCACCCTGCCCAGAAAAGCAGTGCTTTAAAATACGATGCTGATTTACTGGGGACAAATAAGAAAAACGAGAAAAGAATGAAGCCGTTAATAAATCTTCACGCTTTTGATATAACTGTTTCCAGCTTATGGATTCTTCACCCGAGCCCACGTTAACACGGCCCGCTTTTCCATGGATTATTGCATTAAGCATTTTTAGTGGTGTCCATTCCAATTAACGACATTAATCGCTTTAACCCACATTTTTAGCTTTATCGAATTCGATAAAACTGATTCTAATGAGCACACAAGTATTGAAAAACAAGTAGAATCTTACATTTATGCTAGCTTAAACAATTGTTTTATAATCACAAATAACTGAGTTTTATACGTATTATGTCAGTACTCTTGTAACTACTACTCTACAATTCGCTTATCTGTAATTTCCCCTTTCGCCCAGTCTACATTCATAGAACAGTCATCAAACTCTAATTCTTTATTTGAAATCATATTTTTGAATACATAATCCCTATAATAGCGTGATAACCTTCCGATTGTTTTTTCTGGGATAAACCAAAATCCAACAATAGACAATAAAGCAGTGAATATAACTACCAACAAATGATTCTCATTATCAAAATTTACGCCAGCATAGATCATCAAAGAAAATATAAGCAGAATGGACAGCATTTCAAATCGTTTTTTTGCTTTTAAAGCTAACTTTACCTGCAAACCAATCTTCCCTAAAAGAGCATTAAAAGATTCTATCTCTATTGACAGTATTTCTTGACGATGACTTTCCTGAAGATCATTAATCTCACTACTTCTTAGCTTTTCATGACTGAGTTCAATCCCCTTGATTTCAGCCGCTTTGTCCACCTCATGCTTTTCAATTAGCGAATTTTTAAGGTTATTTAAAACGTCCGGCGCATTATCTTGCGTTAGAAAGCTTGTATTACCTAGAGAGTGCTGCATCAAGTACTGCCCCGCACGCTCATCACCCATCAAAGATTCAAACAAATCAGCCTGTGACGAATCTACTTTGTCTAAAAAACTGTACATCTTTTTTACAACACCAGCGTTTGGCTCCAAAACTGCAGAACAGTTAGCAAGTAAAAGCTTTCTTGAGAGGTTTTTTCCTTTAGCACCAAACAAAACCATCAAAAGCCCTGATAAATATCGGCAGGACATGGAAGGAGGGCAACACCTCTCTTCAAGGAGGTCATTTCTAACCATAAATTTCATAGATATATCAGGAATAAAAGAGTTTTCTGTCAAAAATATATAATTCTGCTTATAAAAATCCTTCAAATGACTCTTAGTTCCATTCCTGTAGCGCATAGTCATAGCAATGGACTTAACATCACGCTCACGAGCAATCCTATTATAATAATCGCCTAAAGAGTTTGCTAACGAGTCCATCAAGCCCTCAGAAAAAAACTTTAATGATGTCGCATGGTCAATAGCTTTGAGTACCTTAATTTTATTGGTTCTCAGCGCCAACTCGGGATCATTAAGAATACTATTTAAATACACTGAAAACGAAGAATCTCTAAGCCGCCTCCCTGTAGCACCAAATGCTGTATTTTTTTTAAAATTCTCCGTAACAGCTCGCAAATTACCTTTCAGCTCATCGACTGAATGAGAAAAAACAGATAATGTAGCCCCATTTTCGACCAGCATGTCACAAAGATCCTTGGAGAATTCATGCTCTTTTGGGCATGATAAATTTAGATACTCCATTAAGAATGGCGTGTCTAAAATTATGTTTACTCTATTCAGATTCACACCTTCATCCGGCTCTTGAAAATTCAAAACCACCTCAGAAACTAAAGCGCCGGAAACAATACTAACAATAAGGTTATACAGATTTAAATCATTATGATACGCGCTAACAACAAATCCAGCGCAAAGAATATTCAATTTACTTCTTTTATTTGAAATATTTTTTTTATCTTCACTATCGTAACTATATTCATTAGGTTTCAAAGCTACAGAGATAAAATTCATATCAGTTAAATGATCAAGAAACGCCTCAGCCAATTCCTCCTTGCCAACGTCTAAATCATTCCTTAAAACTGAAGGTAATGCGTACTCAATAAATTTATCTGTAATGTCTCCTATATCCCTTTCCGTTATTCCAGTAAACTCTTCATCCATCTCTGAATACAAATACCTACACACTCCATCAGAAAGCATGTCTTTAATTAAAAAACCTCTTTTTACCAGTCGCGGCATCAAATCTCTAACTGCCAACACGGTTAGCTTCAAACCATAAAGATCATCAACTAAAGTGCAAAACTCAGATTCATCAAACGTCTTGCCAGACTTCATCCTAACAATAGGTTTGAAAATAGAGGCTATACCACCAATATAATCATTAGAATCAATACTTGCCTGCGCCAAATATGAAAATGATATTAATTTTCTTTTGAAACCAGACTCTTTATTATCAAAAATATCCATATCTATAATCCTTTAATTTTTTACAATTATTTTTCGGTAACGGCGGCAGTGGTTATAGCTGCACGGCTCCACTGTATTAAACCGATAGTTTTTTCCGCTTTGGAAACCAACTTACTCATGATATTTCCTTGTTCTTATTATCTATAACCAATGTCAATTTTACACTCTTACTTTACAGCGAAAGCATTTAATATCACTTGCAAAGTATCAGTAAAAAAATAACTAGATATCGCTACTAAACCTAAACCGTATGGAGCTAAAATATCTAACTGCTCTCTATTCGAGAAAAATGCTGAATATCGATGCTTTAGCTCCAGTAGAATAACCGTGAAATAATTTTCCCACCCGACCCTAACTTCAGCTCTATTCATTGTATGTTCATCATGGGCCCAATACTGTATTTTCCTTATTAGCGGAAATTGACACTTATAACTAAAGCGCCAGTCATATTGATTGTTATGACATTCCTCAGGTTCATATCCCTTAGGTGAAATATTACTTACCAAACCATTTACCGTTGAATCATAAGAATTAACAATATAAAAAAACGGCTCTTTATTTAATCTATTAATCCAAGCTTCATGGCACAGACGATGATACTTACTCGCGTAATTGTGATATCTAATCAAGAGAAAAATAGTTGCCAGAACTAAAAGTATTGCAATGCCACTCTGATTATCAAATTTCAGTTTAAGGATAAACGTATTAGCCTCTTCAACCTTCGCACCTGAAAAGGTAAGTGCTAACAATATTAGCGAGGTTATAGTCAAAAGCTTACGTTTTGATTTAAGCCCTTCATCCTGATCTATTAACTCGGTAATAGTTGGCTCTTTTTCTTTCTCTACCATTTATTTAGCCTCATCAACGTTTTCAATCACACTCGGACCTTGCCAATTACGCACGTCGATTTTACCGGTGACGGCGGCAGAGATTAGGGCGATTCGGCGCTCAGATAAAAGCCCTACAGCAACTTGAGCATTTGATAATAGGCTATCGAACTTATCTCCCTGTCTTTTCACTTCGCTTAGAATTTCTTTCTGCTCGACAAGAGTCGGGGGGTATGGAATCGGCAACTCTCCAATGATCTGCATATTAAGCCCATCCATCGTAGAACCCTTAGCCGCAAACAAGAGCTGAGACTGGCTAACATCACTTAAAATCGAAGCTTTAACAA
>Ga0105356_10003195_pt1 | contig 16184 bp, 19 predicted proteins | sample GOMGulsemesocosm_3_FD_83502 | JGI IMG/M metagenome (GOLD analysis project Ga0105356, IMG submission 83502) | Methane-oxidizing microbial communities from mesocosms in the Gulf of Mexico - GOM9D Gulf of Mexico | ecosystem: Environmental > Aquatic > Marine > Cold seeps | place: Gulf of Mexico...
ACTAAAAGTCGTTATACCTCCAACTATTTTGAATAGAGGTAACTTTGCAAAATTAGAGTTGCACTAATTTCATCGACCAATGCTTTATTTTTTCTCTGCTTTTTATTCAAACCACTATCTATCATTGTTTGAAAAGCCATTTTTGAGGTAAATCGTTCGTCAACTCTTTTAATAGGAATGTTGGGATGTTGTTGATGAAGTTTGCTAATAAAGGGCTTAATTAATGCTTCACTCTCTGAAGCGGAATAATCCATTTGCTTTGGTTCACCTACTAAAATCAATTCAACCTGCTCCTTAGCAATATACGCTTTCAAAAAAGTCAGCAATTCAGTCGTAGCAACAGTAGTAAGCCCTGAAGCAATAATTTGCAGTTCATCAGTTACTGCCAACCCTGTTCTTTTTGCACCAAAATCAATAGCTAAAATTCTTCCCATTTTGTACCAAATCTTTTGGCAAAAGTAAATAAAAAAACTCTCTAATAATAGAGAGTTTTTTTCTCAAAAGTGGATAAGTCAAACTATAATCAAATACCCTATCAAGAGTGGCAACAAAATTAAGGTTAATGTTTTGCCTTTTATATTTTAGACACAGGGCTACTCATAAAGTCACATCTATTTTAATTTTTGCAATATCTAATAAAAAGGCCCTCCAAATAGAGAGCCTTTAAATTTGACTGAAATTACTGTACTCACGATAATCTCAGCCCCTAACTACTAAACAGACCTTTTAAAATAAGGACACTATTAATTAATTCTTAAGGGTTCTGCATTGTAATATATCTATATGACACACCATAAAAATATAAGTCACAAATATTTTAAAGTTTATAGAGACTTAAGCTCTATGTAATAGAAATTATAACTTTATATTTGTGACGAAATAAATACTATCATGAACGAGATTAGAGAAATTATTGAGAATGCCTGGGAAAATCGTAAATTTCTAAAACAAGAAGCTACGATTTCAACAATTAGAGAAGTTATTAATTTACTAGATAAAGGCGAGTTAAGAGTTGCTGAACCAACTGCTGATGGTTGGCAAGTAAATGAATGGGTAAAAAAAGCTGTTGTGCTTTACTTCCCTATTCAAAAAATGGAAACTATTGAGGCAGGACCACTAGAGTTTCATGATAAAATACCTTTAAAGACTGGCTATGCCGAAAAAGGAATCCGTGTAGTTCCTCATGCCGTTGCTCGCCATGGCGCCTATCTTTCTAAAGGCACTATTTTAATGCCGAGTTACGTGAATATTGGAGCTTATGTAGATGAAGGGACTATGGTCGATACTTGGGCTACTGTTGGTAGTTGTGCCCAAATTGGTAAAAACGTACATCTTTCTGGTGGTGTTGGTATTGGAGGTGTATTAGAACCATTACAAGCTGCTCCAGTAATTATTGAAGATAATGCTTTTATTGGATCTCGATGTATTGTTGTTGAAGGGGTTCATGTTGAATCTGAAGCTGTTCTAGGTGCTAACGTTGTTTTAACAGGATCAACCAAAATAATTGATATCACTGGTGATAAGCCAATAGAAATGAAAGGAAGAGTCCCAGCACGATCTGTGGTAATTCCAGGGAGTTATACTAAAACATTTCCTGCAGGGAATTATAATGTACCTTGTGCTTTAATTATTGGAAAACGTAAAGAAAGTACCAATAAAAAAACATCCCTAAATAATGCTTTACGCGAGCATGATGTTGCTGTATAATTTAATTATTTAATATGAAAACTATACTGGTTGATGCATGGAATACTTTTGTCACAAATGATGGCATTCATAAAGACATGCATCAACTATTAGATTCGTATATCAATCCTAAAATTATTTTGACTAATGCCAATCCTGAAGAAATGATTTCATTCGGAATTGTGAATATGCCTTATCCTGTATTCAGCTTGGCACATGATCCTAATAAACCAAATCCTGAATATTATCGGAAAATGTTAGATCATTATGGTCTTTCTTCAAAAGAAGTTCTGTATTTTGAACACCATGAAGATGCCGTTAAGTCGGCAAAATCCCGATCCATTGAAACTCTGTGGTTTAAAAAAGGGAGTTCATTAGATATATTAAAACAGTTCTTAGACCAAAACATATAAACTATGGCATACGATATTACACTTGAAGGTAAAAACTTGATCATAGCAGAGCGTATGCTTGAAAATGTTGCTAAACTTCTAAATGAAAGTGATATTCAATATTGGCTGGAAGGTGGGACTCTTTTAGGGATTAGAAGAGAAGATAGATTGCTCCCATGGGACAACGATGTCGATGTATCTATGATGATTGATCAACAGCCTAAACTCGACCTGTTATATAGTTTGCTAAAAAAATCAGGCTTCCGTGTTAGAACTCGACGTTTTAAATCGAGCTCTCAATATTTTAAAAAAGGAGATTTAAGAATGATCAAGATTCGCGAACGCCGTTTTTTCGGATCTTTAAAAGGATCAGTGTGTCTTGATATTTTTATAAAATACCCTAAGGATAATAACTGTTATTGGAAAATTTCGAATAAAACTAAATTTGTACCGATTAAATTTTATTCAGCCTTTAAAACCATCTCATTTAAGGGTATTGACTATGCCATTCCTGAATTAACAGATGAGTATTTAAGTTATAGATATGGTGATTGGCAAACGCCAAAAAAGGATTGGAACACACATACAGATGATAAAGCAATTGCTTAGATCTTTTTTTGTAATTGTAACGTATCTTTTAAAATTGTACTACTCACGCTTTCTGTATAGATAAAATACTCAACAGGACAAGATGTTTTTGGAAATCTTCCACGCCAATCATCACCCACAGAAATAGCATCAATATTATGTGTATCAACAATACGCTGTTTGTCCTTATCGGTTTGAGGAATTACTTCATCCACATACTTAATAGCATTTACCAGTTTTATACGCTCCTCAAAAGGGATAACTGGTCGTTTGCCTTTTTCCTTTTCAATTAACTCGTCTGTAGAAACACCTACGACCAAATAATCACAAAGTTCCTTTGTTCTTTGTAAAATATTTAAATGCCCATAATGAAAGATATCAAAACATCCAGAAGTGTACATTTTATGGTATTTTGAGCCAACACTTCTTCTTTTAACAACGACATTAATTGTATTTGTTTTACTCAACTTGATGGAAACACTATGTTCATTGCTGATACTAATTTCCTTCAGTAAATTAAACAACTCTGTTGCATTACCATGAGTACTTCCATTTATAATTAGAATATATTCATCAGACTTTACTAACTCTAAATTCCAATTTTTATATTTTAACGACAAGCCGTCAATATCTAGTGTTTTCATTCTTAAGTGCAGATTTCTTCGAATTAAATAACATGGTAAAATTACGAAAAACTATAGCCATCGCAAATAGCGCTCTATAATATCAATTAATTGTTTTTTAAGTTCACGATTTACCATAAATTTGAGGCCTACAAAAGTTCGTGATATGAAAATTATAATTCTTGCCGCAGGAATAGGTTCTAGACTTGGAAATCCATTTCCAAAACCTCTAACGCCTTTAAAGAATGGTAAAAGCATTATGAAAATGCAAACCGACAATATTTCGTCAAAATATAATATTGATGACATCAATGTTGTCGTAGGATTTAAAAAGGATTTAATCATGGAGCGTTTTCCTGAGCTCACATACGTATACAATCCATTTTTTGACCGTACGAATACCTCAAAAAGCTTATTACAAGCTCTTAAAAAACATCGTGATAAATCAGTACTTTGGTTTAATGGCGACGTGGTATTTGACGAAAGAATTCTAGATATTTTAGACCCTCATATTCAAGCGAACACATCATTTGTAGCGGTTAATACAAGTAAAGTTGCTGAAGAAGAAGTAAAGTACACCTTAAAAGATGATTTTATTGATGAACTTTCTAAAACCGTTATTAATGGTTTAGGTGAGGCCGTTGGTATTAATTTCATTTCTTCTAATGATATATTAAACTTTATCAACAGGCTAGAAGAGTGTGATGCTAACGATTATTTTGAAAGAGGGCTTGAATTGGCTATCGAAAAAGATAATTTGAAAGTGAAAGCCATTGATATTTCAGCATATAATTGCATGGAAATTGATTTTATAGAAGACCTAGAAAATGTGAACAATCTGTTGTAATGAAGGTTATTCTATTTTGTCAAAACAATTATGCCTATGGGATTTTAAATCCTATTAAAAAAGTTCTTGAATCTCATGGTGATGATTATATTTGGTTTATATCAGAAAAATTAGCTAATGATTTCCCATTTAAACCTGAACCCCATACCTCTTTAATTTCAGATTTAGAGCACTATAACAGTGATGTTATTTTTGCGCCTGGAAATGAAATCCCCTATTACCTTAGAGGTTTAAAAACTCAAATATTTCACGGATTAGCAGGTGAGAAGAAAGGACATTTTAGAATCAGACATTATTTTGATTTATATCTTACGCAGGGGCCTTATTTTACAGATCGATTCAATGCTTTTAAAGCCAAACATAAAAACTTTGAAGTCATTGAAACAGGCTGGCCAAAACTAGATGTTTATGGTAAAGAGCATACCCAGTATAATGCATATAAAAAAGAATTATTAGAAATCCATAATGCGAAAAAAATAATTCTCTATGCACCTACATTTTCTCCTAAATTAACATCTGCACCGTTTTTAATTGAACACATAAAACAACTTGCGAGCAATCCTGAGTATATGATTCTTTTAAAATTCCACCCATTAATGTCCCAACAGTGGATTGACGTTTATCAAGGTTTAGCAGATAGCAATTCAAATATTATATACCAAACAGAAAAAAATATAATTAAATTTTTATTGGTTTCAGATCTACTTATTAGTGATACATCATCTGTTATTTATGAATTTCTATTACTAGATAAACCTGTAATTACATTTAATAATATTTCAAAAAATATCCATTGGGAAAATTCTAATGACTATAATCAATTAGTATCGTTAGTGAAAAATAATTTAGAAGTAGATCCCTTTGCCGAATCTAGAGCGTATATTTACCAGCAATTCCATCCTTATAATGATGGGAAATCTGCTGAACGTATGGTAGCGACTACAAGACATTATATTGAAGAAAATGGTGTCCCTAGCAAAAGAAAATTACCTTTTTTAAGGCGTTCAAAAATACATTCCATATTTGGAAAACCCAGTAAACACAACACTATTAAATGATTAAACTTACCGCAATAATTCCAACAGGAAACGAAATTCATAATATTGAAGCTGTTATTGCTTCGGTTAGTTTTGCTGATGAAATTTTAGTAGTTGACAGCTATAGTACTGATGGTACCTACGAAAAGGCACAGGAATTAGCAACACGCGTAATACGAAGAGAATATGAATATTCTGCATCTCAAAAAAACTGGGCCATTCCCCAAGCAAAACATGAATGGGTTCTGCTTGTTGATGCAGACGAACGAGTGACCCCAGAATTGAAAGCTGAGATATTAAGTATTCTACAGGAACCTAAAAAGGATGTCGTTGCCTATTGGATTGGACGGAAAAATTATTTTATGGGTGAGCCTGTAAATTATAGTGGTTGGAAAAATGATAAAGTTATTAGACTCTTTAAAAGAGATTATTGTGTATATCAGGACAAACATGTACACTCAGAAATTATAGCTAACGGTGTTGTAGATAAATTAGAACATAAATTTTATCACAATACTTATACTAATTTCAATAGATATATAGCTAAAAAAACACGTTATGCCACCTGGTCTGCAAAAGATTATGATAAAAAAACAGGACGATTAACGCCTTATCACTTTATAATAAAACCTTTTTGGGGATTTTTCAAACATTATGTACTTCAGGGAGGATTTAGAGATGGTGTCGTGGGATTAATCATTGGATATGTTCAATGCTATGTCATTTTCATCCGATATGTAAAAGTCTGGCTTTTAAGAAAAGGAATGGATTAAATTTATTTTCCTATTCCAATTAGCTTCTTAAAGCGTTTCTTTCTTTGTATTTTATGCTGAAATGATTCCACAGATTGCCACATTAAATTAAACACTGTGTCATAATCTTTTCCTATACATTTTGAATATTCATCGCTCATCGTTTCTACTAATGCGCGCGATTTTGTAAGTCTTGAGAAATTCTCAATTCTAGTTTCAAATGACATAGGCCCAAATTTCATTCGGTTTAAATCTACTAGGGAAAAATCATAATGATTATCGTTAGCTTTAATCAATGTATTTCCAGGGGAATGATCTAAAAAATGAATTCCCTTTTCATGCAATTTAAAGGTGAACTGTGTAAACTCCCGAAGTATTTGTTCGTGGTTTGGAAAATTTAAATCTCTAATAAGTTCTCGATATGTCAAATCACAGTCCAGCTGAGCACTTACATAATAGCTTTTTTTAAATAAAAACGGGGTGCTAAACTCGTAATAGGCAATTGGCATTGGAGTCCCTATACCCATTTCAATCAAGGTATTGGCAAACTCAAAAGAGCGCTGAGCCTTTCCTTTTCTAAAATGCTTATAAATTATTTGATTAATAAGATTAGGCACTTTAAATGATTTAATGTTAACCACCTCAGATTCCATCTCAAATAATTTGAGTTTATTTCTAGAATCTTTTATTGAGGCTCCTGAATTCTCAAAAGCATCAATAAAACCATCAATTATTAAAGCGTCCCTTTCGTATCTATTATGAAATACTTTTTTCATGTGGCAATATTACAAAGTTTTAAGAGAATAAAGACATGGCACATTAAGTTTACACATCAATCCTATTGGAATTTATTTTAGGAACCACTTATTGACATCAACATATAAAAACGTCAATTTAAAAAGCTTCTTCCCATTTGGCACATACTTTTTATTGTTCTTATGAGATTCATAGACTTTAATATGGTTTTCTATTTGTAACCCATCAAAATCATTGAGTGCAAACGAAATTTTATTTTTGAACGGCAACTTATGGAATTGCAAAATATGCGCTTTTGTTACACGTTCTCTATCACAAATCTTAAAATAATAATCGTCAATATTTGTTTCGCTTAACATCCTCGAAGTTCTACGCTCCCATTTGGTTTTTGCTTCAGTCTCAGAGTCGTAATGTGTAAAATGAATCTCAATATCGTCCAATTTAGCAATAGGATACGTCACTGCTCTATCAGGATACGTAGAGCTTGTAACAAACTCTAGTTGCTGTTGCATATAATGCTCAAAATTTGAAAGCAACTTCAAATAACAAGGCCCATACAAAAACAGTCCGATAAATGGTGAATTATACGGCCTCTTGTACCATTGATACAATGCACCACCCCAGCAATTATTAGAAATAACTACGAAGTCTTTGTCCTTTAGAAGGGCTATATCTTTTTTACTTAGTTGTTCCTTAAAATTTTGTCGGAACTTCCGCTTTAAGAAAACATTACTCTTTCTAAGCATGCATTAATGATTGTTAGGAAATAACTGCAAAATTACGAAGTTTTAAAATAATGTGAAAAACTAATCTTAAATTTGCCAAAACAGCATTTTATTTACCCATGCAAAATGAAATTAACTCTGCCTTAAAAACCCTCAAACAGGGAGGCATTATACTTTACCCCACAGATACTGTATGGGGCATTGGCTGCGATGCAACAAATAGCGAAGCAGTAGCAAAAATATATGCATTAAAAAAACGCGAAGAATCTAAAAGTATGATTTGTCTAGCAAATGATATTAAAATGCTGGAACAGCATATAAAGGATGTCCCAAATTCGGCTTTGAATATCATAGAACAGTCTCAAAAACCAACCACCATTATATATGAAGCACCAAAAAATGTTGCGCCTAATTTGATTGCTACCGACAATACTTTGGCTATTAGAATTGTAAAGCACTCCTTTTGCAATGCTTTAATTGCAAAATTACAGAACCCCTTAGTCTCTACATCAGCAAATATTAGTGGCATGACTGCCCCCAAAGACTTTAAAGAAATAAGTGAGCATATTTTAAAAGGTGTAGACTATATTGTAAATTTGCCCAGCAAAAAAAAAGCAATACAACCATCGTCCATTATTAAATTGAATACTGATGGCTCAGTAAAAATTATTAGACAATAAAAATCGCCACAAATACACTAATATTTATGTCAAAAATTTTATATAAGGAAGAAAGTTACTCAATAGTAGGAGCTTTATTTGATGTATATAATAATCTAGGAAGTGGGTTTTCTGAAATTGTTTATAAAGATGCCTTGGAATATGAGTTTAAAATTTTAAATATTCCATTTCAAAGAGAGAAAAAATTTAGTGTAAATTATAAAGACATTATTTTACCTCATAATTTTTATGCCGATTTCGTTGTTTATGACAAAATCATATTAGAAATAAAATCAGTGGAAAACTTAAATGATAAACATTTAGCACAATGTATTAATTATTTAAAAGTGTCACAATGTAGATTATCAATATTAGCAAATTTTCACAAAGATTTGTTAGATCATAAAAGAATAGTACTATAACATAACTAATTACAGAGGCCTTAAAATACAAGAGTGGATCTAATAAAAACATTTGTGTATTAGTGGCAGGAAAAAATAAAAATGAATTACAAAGAAGCCTTAGGTCATAAAATATTCAGTATAATCTCTAAATCATCTCAAGAACTTGGGTTAGAATCTTATGTTATTGGAGGCTTTGTGCGTGATTATTTATTACAACGTGGTACGCATAAAGACATTGATATTGTGGCAATAGGTAGCGGTATTACACTAGCCAAACGAGTTGCCAAAAATCTTCCCAACAACCCAAAAGTCCAAGTTTTTAAAACTTATGGTACTGCGATGCTTAGGTATGATGATATAGAAATTGAATTCGTAGGTGCTCGTAAAGAATCATATACAGCAGACAGCAGAAATCCTATCGTTGAAAATGGTACTCTTGAAGACGATCAAAACAGACGTGATTTTACGATAAATGCTTTAGCTTTAGATTTGAGCCCGAATAACTTTGGTGCTTTACTCGATCCATTTAATGGAACTTCCGATTTGGAGGCTAAGATTATTAGAACCCCATTAAATCCAGACATCACATATAGCGATGATCCATTACGTATGATGCGAGCTATCCGATTTGCAACGCAATTAAACTTTACTATTGAAGCAAAATCTCTCGAAGCAATTTCAAAAAATAAGACACGTATCAACATTATTACTAAAGAACGAATTATTGTAGAGCTCAATAAAATTCTGGAAAGTCAGGAACCATCAGTAGGATTTTTAATTCTTGAAAAAACAGGTTTACTTGATTATATCTTACCAGAACTCACAGCACTTAAGGGCATTGATGAAATTGAAGGACAACGCCATAAAGATAATTTTTACCATACCCTTGAAGTTGTAGATAATATAGCCAAGCACACAAACAATGTGTGGTTGAGATGGGCTGCATTACTACATGATATTGGAAAAGCACCAACAAAAAGGTTCAGCAAAAAGGTAGGGTGGACGTTTCATGCTCACGAATTTGAAGGGTCTAAAATGGTTTATAAATTATTTAAACGATTGAAAATGCCTCTTAATGATAAAATGAAATTTGTTCAAAAGATGGTATTTATGAGTTCCCGTCCAATCGTACTCGCTGAAGATATGGTTACCGACTCGGCGGTGCGACGGTTAGTTTTTGATGCTGGAGATTATGTTGAAGATTTAATGACCCTATGCGAAGCTGATATCACCACCAAAAACCCAAATAAATTCAAAAAGTATCACAACAATTTTAAAATTGTTAGAGATAAAATTGTTGAAGTTGAAGCTCGTGATCATGTTCGTAATTTTCAACCACCAATTTCGGGTAGTGATATCATGAAAACCTTTAATTTAAAGCCTTCAAAAGAAATTGGCATCATTAAAGAAGTTATAAAAGAAGCAATTCTTGAAGGAGATATCCCTAATGAATATGACGCTGCTTATGAACTTATGATTAGAGAAGGCATCCGTTTGGGACTTAAAAAGAATTCAGATTAAAAACACTTGTGATCTCAAATGAGGTTTCAACAATATGTGACCAAACATTAGAAATGATAAAACTAGTTAGAACAAATTCCGATGATATCGATTTTATTAATCTGGTTAAATTATTGGATGCCGATTTAAAAATTAAAGATGGTGAAGATCATGACTTTTACAATCAATTTAATAGTATCGATGCCATTAAACATGTTGTTGTATTGTATTTAAACAATGAAGCTGTTGGTTGTGGCGCCATAAAAAAGTTTGATGATTGCACTACAGAAATCAAAAGAATGTACACCCTAAACGAGTCTCGTGGTAAAGGAGTTGCTTCAAAAATATTACTAGAACTAGAGCTTTGGTCAAAAGAATTATTATTTGACAAATGCATTCTAGAAACTGGAAAAATGCAGCCAGACGCCATATCTCTCTACAAAAAGAACAACTACACGATCACACCTAATTATGGGCAATATAAAAATGTTTCTAATAGTGTTTGTTTTGAAAAACATCTAAACCAATAATTCAACAATGAAAAAAGACAACAAAAAAGTAGTGTATTGGTTATTGACTGGATGTCTATTAATTTTCATCATGGTCGTAGTTGGAGGAATTACTCGCTTAACACACTCTGGCTTATCTATTTCAAATTATAAATTAATATCTGGAACCATTCCACCAATGAATGATGTTGAATGGGATGCTGCCTTTGAGCTTTACAAACAGTACCCTGAATATCAGAAACTCAATAACACGTTTAATTTACAAGACTTTAAAGATATTTATTTTTGGGAATGGTTACACCGAGTGATTGGACGCTTCATAGGTGTTGTTTTCTTTTTACCCTTTTTATACTTTATCATTAAAAAACAGTTAAGTAAACCAACCATTAAAAAATCCTTACTATTATTAGCACTAGGAGCTTTTCAGGGCTTTTTAGGGTGGTATATGGTAAAAAGTGGTCTTGTAGATAACCCCGATGTTAGTCATTTTAGATTGGCCGCACATTTAACTACAGCCTTTATTACTTGCGCCTATACGTTTTGGGTTGCTCTAGACATTATGTTTCCAACTAGAAAACAAATTCAAAATGGCTTCAGGAATTTAATTCGAATATCTCTAGCTGTTTTAATCTTACAAATAATTTATGGTGCCTTTGTCGCTGGTTTAGATGCTGGTTTTATACATAACTACTGGCCTATGATGAGCGACGGTAAGTTTATACATGACACGGTTTATATTGAGCAAGATCCACTATATAAAAACTTTATAGAAGGCAAGAGTGGTGTTCAGTTTATTCATCGAATACTGGCCTATATCGTTACTGCTCTTATTTTTACTATTTGGTATAAATCAAGAAAAATGCAGCTTAGCACATATCAATTAAGAGCGATTATATATTTAATAATTATGGTAGGAGTCCAGTTTTTATTAGGCGTATTTACTCTTATATTTTATGTTCCCGTTTGGCTTGGCGTAGCACATCAAATAGGTGCTTTTTTCTTGTTAGGTGCCATGACATTTACCTTACATCGTTTTAGTAAATAACTCAAAAAATAGTACCTTTGCACCCTAAAGTTTTATTATGATTTATAGATTTAGAATCATCCTTGATATCGATTCCAAAGACGATGTTTTTCGTGATTTAGAAATTAGAGAAACGAGTACTCTCGAGGACCTACATAATATCATCACCCAATCGTTTGGTTTTGATGGTAGTGAAATGGCTTCATTTTATCGTAGTGATGACGAATGGAATCAAGGTGAAGAAATTTCCTTATTTGATATGAGTGAGGGAATGAATTCAGTGAAATTAATGAGCGAAACTATTATTGATGATGTTGTTAATGAAGTGAACACCAAACTCATCTATGTTTATGATTTTCTTAGTATGTGGACATTTTTAGTAGAATTAGCTGAAATTGTTGAAGAGGCGGAAGGTACAGATTACCCTAACCTTATGTTTGTCCATGGACAAATTCCTAATGAAGCTCCTGAAAAAACCTTTGAAGCCGAAAATTTAGATGATTACGACGCTCTTGATGACAATATGAATATTGACGATTACGAAGATTTAGATTTTAACGAAAACTGGAATTAGTCCATATTTTATTATAATCCATTAGTATTTACATTTTCATAATTACGTTTCACAAAATCTAAAGCATTCTTTAGGATTTCACCCATATTTTTACTGTGCTTAAATTTTAAATCTGAGGTATAGTCGTAAATTATAGATTTCAATAATTCGATATGTTTATCTATTGATATTGTATCGGAAATCATACAGTCAATCAACTCCTCTATTCTATCATGATAACTAATGAGGCGTTTCGCAATAATGGAACGTTCCTCAAGTTTGTATTGATCGATGGATTCTTTCTGAAATTTTTCGGCCACCAATTGTACCATTTTTAAATTTTCTTTAAAAAACTGTGGCCTATAAATATTCAGTTTCCCCTCATAGCTTTGTTGGTCAAAATCAATTGCTCTAATTTTATAAACTACATGATCAAAATCATGCGTTGGTACAATCACATAATTATAAGAACGCATATCTCCTAAAAGTCTAATCATACAGCGCTCATTGAACTTAACAAATTCTTTAGCAATCTGTGCTTTTTCAGCATTAGAACAATTTGGTAACATATTCTTTATAAATTCATCACCTGGAATTCCTGCAATATGCTCTTCAATTAAGGTATCTTTATAAACTAAAAAATTAAGATTATAAGGTGATAACATATGCTCCAATTCTAAACCATAAATACGAGAAGCATCAGCTTTTTTAACATAGAAATACGTATAATTATCATTCAATATGTTCCTAATCTTTACTCTAAAAGGTTTAGAATTACCAAAGGTGCAGTAGTCTATAGCATCAACACTTAAAAAGGGAATTGTTTTCTCATTACCATCAGAATGTAAATTGGTATATACTTTTTTCAGACTTAAATCGATATCTTCCCGTTCAAATTCATTATAATAAACCCGAATCCACAAGGTATCAATATCATGTTTATCATACACTACAACCGATCCTTGAAACCGCAATAAGTCATCATAAAATACTGGAATCCTTATATTTCTCTTATACTCAGAAAGATATGTATGTAACTGAGGAATTACTGGGTAAGATGGTTTCTTTTTAGATATTTTTAAATCTTTCATGTGTCTTTCTATCAAATGGTTTCACAGCTCACATGTAACATCCGTTTAACCCCTCTATAATATACTGAAATTTAGGAATGGATGTTTCATCACATGATTATAAGCAATTCAAAAATACGCTATTTTTAGCTATTCAATTGTAACAACTTTTAAGATTCATCGTCTTACGTTTATAACCAATCAATCATATCACTTTGGAATCAATTTTAACAATTAAAAATCTAACCAAGAAATTTGGCTACTTAACGGCTGTAAAAGACCTCAGTTTCACCATTAATAAAGGTAATGTTTATGGTATTCTTGGTCCTAACGGAAGCGGAAAATCAACAACCCTTGGGATTGTATTAAATGTAGTCAATAGAACCTCTGGAGATTTTCAATGGTTTGATGGAAACGTCACAACCCATGACGCCTTAAAAAAAGTAGGCGCTATTATAGAAAACCCTAATTTCTATCCGTATATGTCGGCATATCAAAATTTAAAATTGGTATGTAAAATCAAAGGCATTCCATTAGCAAAAATTAATGAGAAATTAGAAATTGTCGGATTAATAGAAAGAAAAGACAGTAAGTTTAAAACCTATTCTCTAGGTATGAAACAACGATTAGCAATTGCTTCTGCATTGCTAAATGATCCAGAAATTTTAATCTTAGATGAGCCAACAAATGGACTCGACCCACAAGGGATTCATCAAATTCGTGAAATTATAAAAGAAATTGCAAACAAGGGTACTACTATACTTTTGGCATCGCATCTTTTGGACGAAGTAGAAAAGGTATGTTCCCATGTTGTGGTTTTGAGAAAAGGAGAAAAACTATATTCTGGAAGAGTTGATGAAATGATTTCTAGTGATGGCTTCTTTGAACTTAAAACAGATAAGCATGACGAATTGATAAAAATTCTGGAAAATAACGCTGATTTTGGTACCATTAAAGTTGAAGACGATTTAATCACTGCCTTCGTAAATAAACCAATGGAAGCTTCAACCTTTAATAGTCTCATGTTTGAACAAGGCATAACGCTTTCACATTTAGTAAAACGAAAGGAAAGTCTAGAAGAACAATTCCTTCAGTTAACTGACAATAACTAACCACTTAATCAATCGAGAAATGCTACGTCTTTTACAATTAGAATTACAAAAATTATTACTCAATAGAACGAGTAAAATACTAATATTTATATCATTTGTATTACCTTTTACTGTCATCATGCTTTCGGCAATAAAAATTAATTTCTTTGGTTTTTTTACCTTAGAATTAGGAGAGCTAGGAATCTATAATTTTCCAATAATTTGGCACATTACAACCTTTTTTGCCTCACAATTCAAATTTTTCTTTGCTATTGTGGTCGTTTCAATGATTAGAAATGAGTATAGTAATAAAACTATTAAACAAAACTTAATTGATGGTTTAAGTAAAAAAGAGTTTATTCTCTCTAAATTTTATACTATAGTTTTCTTTTCTTTTGTTGCAACAGTATTGTTAACCTTAATTTCATTACTCATAGGATTATATTATTCAAGTTATAATGAAATAGGAATAATATTAACTGAAACAGAATATTTAGTTGGATATTTCTTTAAACTTGTCGCCTTCTTTTCTTTTTGCTTGTATTTAGGAATGCTTGCAAAACGATCTGCTTTTGCCTTGGCGTTTCTATTTGTCGATTTTATTTTAGAATGGATCATTTTAGGATTAATTACCTGGAAAGCTAATTTTGAAATTGCTGAAAAGATTCAAAACTTTTTCCCATTAAAGTCAATGTATAACCTTATAGAGCAGCCTATACAGCGTATTGCAATGTCAAAATTCCCTGATAAAGAGAATCTAGCTTATGATTATGCATTGCATTGGCATGAGCTTGCAATTGTCATGTTTTGGACTGCCCTTTTCATATTTTTATCGTACAGACTATTAAAAAAGAGAGATTTGTAATATATTTATAAGCTACATTGCTTATAAATGAAAAAGATATTATTAATCCTTGCATTATTAATGTGCGTATCCGTTATGGCACAAAACCAAGCAGCCAACTGGTTCTTTGGACAAGGTGCTGGGATTAATTTTAATATTGATACAGGAGATGTAACCTCTGTAGACGGGGGGCGGTTAAATACCCTTGAAGGTTGTACTTCTATTTCTGATGAGGACGGAAATTTAGTCCTCTATACTGATGGCTCTACTGTCTATAACCGAACCCATGGAGTGATGCCAAATGGTATCGGACTCTTTGGAGATAACTCAAGTACGCAATCTGCTCTGGTAGTTCCTGCTCCTGGAAATCCAGATATTTACTACATTTTTACAGTAGATACAAGTATTGACCCAGATGTTGACCCAGATTTTGGATTTAACTACTCCACGGTAGATATGACCTTAGAAGGAGGACTTGGCGATATTACCGCTAAAAATGTATCGTTATTATTAGACAGTTCCGAAAAAATTACAGCAGTTCTAAAAGACTGTGAAACAGAGTCTATTTGGGTCATTACTTTAGCTTCTGAAGACGGAGCCAGTAGTCCTTTTAATTCTTATCATGCCTTTGAAGTTACCGATGCAGGTGTAAATACCACACCCGTTGTATCGACATTCCCTATATCAATAGGTGACCCAAGAGGACAAATTAAAGTATCTCCTGATGGCACAAAATTTGTGTCCGCAAATATGGCGAACGGAATCTATCTTTATGATTTTGACTCCAATACAGGAGTCGTTTCAAATCAGCAACAACTAACGACAGCAGCAACAACTCCATTAGCCTATGGGGTTGAATTTTCACCCAATAGTGCGCTCCTTTATGTAAATTCACATAATGGATCTCCTTTTAATGCTCCAGCTGAGGCTCATCAATCAATATTATCTCAGTTCAATCTTTTAGCTGCTGACATACAAGCTTCGTACTTCATCGTGGATCAGCGACAACTCTATCGTGGTTCCTTACAATTAGGCCCTAATGGTAAAATATACAGATCTATGAGTGATAATTATCTAATAGGTCAGCCCTTTCTTAGTGTTATCAACAATCCAAATGCCTTAGG
>Ga0105356_10003196_pt1 | contig 16183 bp, 15 predicted proteins | sample GOMGulsemesocosm_3_FD_83502 | JGI IMG/M metagenome (GOLD analysis project Ga0105356, IMG submission 83502) | Methane-oxidizing microbial communities from mesocosms in the Gulf of Mexico - GOM9D Gulf of Mexico | ecosystem: Environmental > Aquatic > Marine > Cold seeps | place: Gulf of Mexico...
CCCTGTTATTAGGCGAAACTTGCGCTGACGAGTCAGTGGTACTCGCAAAACGAATATTGCACTTGGCAAAAAAAAGCTCTAACCATTTACCCCCTAGCCTAGGAATTGCTAATTTAGAAGATACTCTCACCGACGATCTAATTGTCAATGCAGAATACTCATTAGCGGCTTCAGCTTGCACAGGGAAAATAGTTATAAATAGATTGGCTGTAGATTTTTAGACTGATATTTTCGTGGGGTGAGTTATGAGGTTATTACTTATTAGTCTTTTGATATTGCAGTGTTTTCCTTGTATTGCTGATTTCAGTCAAAATTTAAGGTGGAGCTTAGATGGCAGTGCTCGTTTAAATTATAATAACGCCTTAGATAATACCAGCCAAATATATGCTTTAGGTTTAGACACTCATAAAGTGTTTACAGGTGCAGAGGGAGATATAGGTTATGGTGTCGGGCAAGTCTATTTCACTAAACTAGCCAATCACCTGCCAGTGCCATTTTTATTTGATTCAAAAGACGATAGTGACTTTATTATAAGAGAAGCTCACCTTAATTATACTGCTGGAGCCAAATGGGTGCCGAATGTGCGAGTTGGCCATTTTACTATGCCCTTTGGTCTAGAAGAGAGCATTGATACTAATGGCCGATTACTTGATTATTATCACGGTAAAAATCTAGGAACTAAGCTTGATTGGGGACTTAGCTTAAATAAGGTAATAGGAGCCGTTGAATACAATGTCAGCTATACCTTAGGGGGAAAAGATAAAGCTAAATCAGTCGATGGTTCATACGCGCTAACGGGGAGAATAGGCTCATTAAGACATTTAGACTTTATATTTGGAGTGTCTTTTTTTGATGGCAAAATTGATAATGTTTCCCGTAGAAGGTTGGCACTTGATGGACAGTATTATTGGCAAACTTGGGGACTGTTAGCCGAGTTAGCTATAGGAGAGGATGATAGACTCGGTCAAGGTTGGAAAACTGAAAAGTACAGTTTAGTTGAGTTAAATAAAACTTTTATCAATGAGCAGTTAAAGCTATATGGTCAGCTCATCGTTAGAGATAAAGAAATGCAACTAAACACAGATAAACAAATTAATATTGGTCTTAGCTTTCAAATGAGTACTCAGCTAGAGTTAAGTTTGTCGGGGCGCCAGCAGCTTAATACGCCTGCAGCAGGTAAAAAACAACAGTTGCTTAGAATGCAAATAAGGTATAGGTACTGATATGAATATTTTATCTTTTTTACTTATATTAATACTGGGATTGCTAGCTAATGATGTAAATGCCGTTGCATATTGCTCTTTACGTGATCCAGTGGCACAAATTGCTCAGCTTTACCCACAAAAGACTAATCAATTGTCTATTGTTAAAACGGTTGATGACAACATTAGAGCACAAGTTCAAGTCTCTTTGCCAAGAAACGACTTACATTTTAGTGAACTAGGAAAGCATACTTTATATGTTGCTATGCAAGGAAAAAACTCTCTAGGTTATGTACATGTAAGATCAGAGCAAAGTAAATGGGGTTTAGTGGAGATTGTTTGGGCAATTGATAAAGACTTTAGAATTACCAATTTTGCTTTTCAGCGCTGTCGAAGCCCTAAAAAGAAAGCTGCTGAAGAGCAGCAGTTCAGGGACGTCTTTATTGGCAAAAACTATCAAGAGTTGAGGGAATTATTAAGTACTGATGGTGTTACCGCAAACAAAGCTGTACAGGAGCAAGCGAAATCAGCACCTGAATTAGCCAATGTAGTGCTAAGGTGTGCGCTGAAAACATTATTGCTGACAGAGATATTGTGGGGAGAAGAATTGAAAAAGTACTAGCCAAATTAAGCGCTAGTTAATAATTACCAAGTGAAAATTTAAAGTGGCGAAGTAAAGTATGAAAATCTCTCATTATAATCAGTTACTGGCAATATCAACCTTACTGTCAGGCATGTTAATTTTTGCAAGTTTGTGGCACCAGTATCAAAAGGTTGAACAGGTATCTCGAGTGCATCATGAGTCACGTCTGTTAGTTCAGACACTTGATCATGTATTTACCATGTCACAACTCTGGTTAACGACACAAGACTTACTCTTTTCGGGTCGACAAACCTACTTAGCCAAAGGGATTCATCAACAATCAGCACAACTCAAGCAAACCCTTAATAACATAGAAGGTAAACTTATTAATAAAGCTGAAAAGCAGTTAGTGCATGGACTTATCACTGGCATTGAACAAAATGATGATATCGTTGATTTATTTTCGAAAATATCAATGCAAGAGACCAAACACTGGCAAAATACCGTTGCGGTTTCAGACAAGATCACTATTCGCTTTGTTAGAAACTTAGAGCAATTATCTAAACAAGTTGTTAACGAGAGTGAAAAGCAGGCGAGAGAGTTAACAACAGCGACAGCAAATTTCACTAAGCTTGCTTGGGTGGTTGTATCGTTATATTTGCTGTTTATTGTTTTTATGGTAAGTAGCTTTAGTAAGTATATTGTTAAACCAATTGAAAAAATTACTGCACTAGCACAAGAGCCAGAAAATGAAACTGGGGCGGTTGAATTTAGACAAGTAAAAGCGACCACTGAAATCGTCGCTTTATCGAGTGCAATTCAGCAATTTACTCAGCATATTACTATTGAGAAAAAGAAAGCAGAGCAAGAGCGCCTTAATGTTATCAAAGCTAATGAGAAAGCAAAAACGATAATGGATACTATACCTTGCTCTGTGATATTGGTTAATAATCATGGTGTTATAGTGGATTGCAATGTTGAGACAGAGAAGATGTTATTGGCAGATAGAGCTAACATTATAGATAAAGAGGTGGCTGAATACGTACCTGCGCTGGCAACATTAGATGGTGACTTTGATTGCCAAAGTGCATTAAAAAGTATGGAAGAGTCCTTGTTAGCACCAGGCTTTGATAATCCTCATATTGAGTTCTCTGGCCGAGCAATTGAGATTAAGAAAACTACCCATTACTTGATAACGCTAAATGACATTAATGAAAGAAAACATAGTCAAAAAGCACTGTCCTCATTAAATGAACAGCTAATTCATGCCGAGAAGTTAGCATCAATTGGCCAGTTATCAGCAGGAATTGCTCATGAAATAAATAATCCGGTAGGCTATATTCGCAGCAATTTAGATGTACTTGATGATTACTTCAAACCACTTGTTAATTATATCGAATTGTCGAAGCAACCAGGCGGTCAAAGTGCAGCAAGTGCTTATTACCAAGAAGAGGATTTAGCTTTTATACTCGAAGATATTAAACCCTTAATCTCTTCTACATTAGAAGGGGCTGCCAGAGTAAGTAAAATAATTAAAGACTTAGGTAGCTATGCCCATATTGATGAAAAACTGCCTGAAGCAATATGTGTTGATGAATTAATTGAGAAAAGTCTTACTTTAGTGGCCAATGAGCTTAAATATAAAGTTGAGATAACCAAGCGTTTAGAAGCCAATGCCAATGTTGCAGGCTTCCCACAGAAGCTTTTACAAGTTTTCATAAATATGTTGGTAAATGCATCACATGCAATAGAAAGCAAAGGTAGTATTTGTATTTCCTCTCAACTTGAGGAGCAAGAAGTGCAAATACGTTTTGAAGATGACGGCTCTGGTATCACACAGGAAAACCTAAAAAATATTTTTGATCCATTCTTCACCACTAAGCCAGTAGGTAAAGGAACAGGTCTAGGGCTTCATATAGTAAGATCAATTATTGAAGAGCATAATGGTCATATTGATGTTAGCTCAAAAATTGGCCACGGAAGCATTTTTACTATTTATTTACCTGTTCAAAATACCAAGCAAGCCGAAAATGAACTGCCTCAAATCAACCATGAAATCGACATAAATTTAAACCATCTGTAATTGAAGCTACCTTGATAAGTCATATTTCATTATAGCAGTATAGTAACTGCGCTACATATAGTGTAGCATTGATTTGCATTTTATTTATGATGATAGCCAACAATGACAATACCACTTCCAGGTACACAAGTAAGAGGCTCCAAAACGGGTAAGCCAATTATGGCGCTGCTAGACTTGCTCGGCCGAACTTGGGCTTTAGGAATTATATGGAACTTACAGCGAGGTCCTGCAACCTTTAGAGAGTTGCAACAGCGTTGTGAAAAAATTTCTCCTACCTTGCTAAATACCCGCTTAAAAGAATTAAAAGCACTTAAGCTTATTGAAAGCAAAGAGTCAGGTTATCAGCTGTCCCATCAAGGAATGGAGCTATTTGATATTATTGCACCGTTAGGAAGCTGGTCTTCTCAATGGGGAGAAACACTTAAGGAAGGAGGTCAATTATGACACTAGCCTATGGCAATATGCCTTTAGATAGATGTACCAACCAGCGAAAAAATAAACGTTGGTTAAATAACGAGTTTAATCAAGAAAGCAGCTTATTTTGTTTAATCCATGAAGGAATGTGCCTTTTTATAAAAAATGATGAACAGTCACTGCTTTACTTAACGAAAGCTCAGCTACCTACCTTGAGTGTTGATAGTTGTATTTACTTAGGTAAAGGCATTGTAGATAAAGCAACATTAAACAAAGATAAGCTAGACATTGATACCACAGCAAATGAAAAGGCTAAGCAGGCAGTTTCTATATTTGCCGTTGATTTTAAAAAATTACGTTTCTCCAGCCAAGAAGATATATTGGCGATAGGAGAATGGCAGTCATTAAGATCAATCACAGCAAAGTTAACTGCCGTTGATGCTTCAATTCAGGCGCTAGCTAAGGGCTTAGTACATTGGCATATCAGCCATCAGTTTTGCGGTCATTGTGGTCATGCTAATCGTTCAGTTGAAGCAGGGCATGCAAGGCGTTGCTCTGATTGTCGTAATATGACTTTTCCACGAACCGATCCCGCCGTTATTATGTTAGTTGAAAAGATGTTTAGTGATGGTATTCCCCGCTGTTTATTAGGCCGACAAGCTAGTTGGGCCAAAGGAATGTACTCAACATTAGCTGGTTTTGTTGATCCAGGTGAAACCCTTGAACAAGCCGTTATCAGAGAAGTACAGGAAGAGACTGCTATTCAAGTTGAAAATCCACAATATATTAAGTCACAACCTTGGCCGTTTCCCGCTTCAATAATGTTAGGTTTTACAGCCGTTGCTACCAGTGATGTTATTGATATTAGCCAAGATGATTTAGAAGATGCACAGTGGTTTTCTCGTGATCAGCTATCAAAATTTTCTTTAAACCATGAGGTAACAACTGAGGTTGGAGAGCCTCAATTTAGGATGAGTAGTGGCGATTCTATTTCATCGTACTTGATCAATGCATGGCTGAATAAGGAAATAGGTCAACTATAATTCAGGGCTATTTTGAAGGTTTAATTGTATTACTCATACCGTGCATTTTTATTATCTAAAAATAACATAAAAGTGAGCTGCTTCCTTAGTTCATATGTGTGTTTTGTGTCAAATTATGTATTCCTTTATATAGCGTTACAAACAATTGTCGATTGATAATGGAAATCACTCGTTTTCTTGCTTGGTGAGTACTAGGCTTATTTGTGAGTATTAATAAATTTAAGCTATTTATGTTGAGTTTTGCCCTGTTATTTAATCGGCGAATATATTTCATACAGACCTTAACTTGGTCGTTGCTCAGTTTTCCTTTTGCTAGCTTAATAAAATGAGGAGAGATGACATGAGGCGCGAGTACTTTCTGGCTGAGTCTTTGGAAGATGTCGATAAGGCTGCATCCATATTGCATGATAAATTACACATAAATGAAAACAATATTCATGTAATTAGTAATGATAGCAAGGGCATTAAACAACACCATTTACATGAAGGTAGCATCATAGAGAAGTCGGACTTAGTACGTGGTGGTGAACATGGTGCATTATTGGGGATAGTGATTGGCATAACCGGTGGTGCTATTCTCGTTATTGGCATGCCTTTTTGGGATCAGAGTGAGTTGATTAAACAAGCAGTGGTAGCATTGACCCTGTTTGGCTCTTTGATGTTAGGCTGTGTTGTTGGGGCCTTAGTTGGTTTACTACATGTTAATTATAAAATTTGCCGGTTCAGTGAAGACTTAACAACAGGTAAGCTTTTAATGTTAGTTGACTCAGATGATCTTGAAATAATAAAGCAGGCATTAGAAAAACAACCTGTTATCGACAAGGGAGAAGACAGTAGTTTTATTTTCCCTTTTGATGAATATGAGAACCAACGGAAAATGTCAGCATAAGTCGCTTTGATGCCAGATAATTATTCTCGATTGTGCTCTAGGTTTGTATTCATAAAAGATTTTCCAGTGAAATCTCTTTTGTTAGCAGAGTCTTTCTTAATGACTATTCCCGCTAAATTATAGCTAATAGTAAATAGTAAGCCCCTTTAATCAATAAGTTATATTAAAGGGGGACTTGTTTATTGAAGAGGACTAGGGTTAGTTAGCTTTAACCGCAGCAGCCATTGATTTTTCAGCTATTTGCTCTAACCATTCAAAATCAATGTTTTGATGAGCTTCACAAATAAACCAAGGTTCACGTGAGTCAGGTTCAAGCATTACGCCATTTTCAATTAAATTAAGGGCAAATTGAGTGTAAAGATCGCTATTGGTTTGTTTCCAGTCACGATAGTTATGCGGTACTTTATTGCCTAAATGCACGCCAAACATTGAATCTGGACCTGCAAAACAATGCTCTATACCAAACTTGGTAAATACACGTGAAAGTAAGGCTTGAATTTTTTTACCTGCAGTATTAATCGTCTCAAGTGCATCTGTTTCTTTAAGTACTGTTAATGTCGCTTTTGCGGCACTAAGTGCAACCATGTTAGCGGTATAAGTACCGCCATGTGTTACGCCATCTTTTTCAAAAGATATGGTATCCATTACTTCTGCTTTGCCGCCAAAAGCTGCTACAGGGTAACCATTACCTATGGCTTTAGCATAAGTTGTTAAATCAGCATAAATGCCATATAACTCTTGGGCGCCACCTTTAGCAACACGAAAACCTGTTTTTACTTCATCTAAGATTAGCAATGAGCCGTTGGCATCACAGATATCACGCATTTTTTGCATATATTCTTGAGTTGAAGCAATTGAGCCGCAGTTGCCCATAATAGGCTCAATTAAAATAGCGGCAATGTCATCGCCATGTTCAGAGAAAACAGCATCAAGAGCCGCTAAGTCGTTTAATGGCACACTAACTTGATGTTCACGAGTACTTGAAGGAATGCCACCACCAAATGGAATTATCTCAGGTGATTTATCTAGATTACCATCCCAATTATCAACATCAGATTTCCACATTACTTCATCGTGCAAGCCATGAAATCCGCCTTCAACAACAACAATTTTATTACGTTTAGTAAAGCCGCGAGCTGTACGTACAGCGCCAATAACCGCCTCCGTACCTGAGTTAGCAAAGCGCATTTTGTCTATATTAGGACAAAGTGACTTTATTAATTCAACCACATCAGAGTCAAGACCGGTTGAAAACCCTGAGATAACGCCAACATTGGTAATGGCATCAATTACTGCGCTATCAATACGTTCATCACGATAGCCAAGAATAATTGGACCATAAGCAAGGCGAAAATCAACAAAGGTTTGCCCATCATTATCGGTAATGGTACAGCCTTTCATGCTCGTTAAAAATACAGTGTTTTCTTCACCCCAGTAGCGGTAGCTATCAGCAACGCCTAATGGCATATTGTTAAGGGCTCTTTTAAATAAGGTGGTGCTATTGGGTTTGTTTGTACTTGTCATGGGGACTCTCAATTTTCAGCTTACTATTTGTGATGGTCTATATTTTCAGTATTTACTTTAGGTAGAATTTTTCGGTAAAACTTTGCTAACTATCTAGTTTTCTTTTGTTTATAAGGGCTACATTAACGTTTAATGTAGCCCTTTAATCGAATGAAATCTCAGCTATTAGAAGCTAAAAGTGCGAGATACCGAGAATACTACGCGAGTATCTGTAGTATCAAAATCCATACTGGTATCTTCAAGTGCTAAGTCGAAGTCAAAACCTTGCCAACTTGTCATGTATTCAACGCGGTAATGGTTGTAGGAATCTTTATTGCCCCATGCCCATTTATTTTCATCATTTGAAGTTGAACGATCGAAAGTCACTTTAATATTATGGCCTGGAGCAACTTCTACCGTATGTGCAATCATGGCAATATAATGGTCAGCGTCAGTGCCAAAATAGTCCCAGCTATACCAGAAATTTATTTCACTATCTCCGAGTGAAGAGCTATAACCAAACTTGGCATAGGTCTCTGGGTAAGCGTAGGTATCAGAAGCTGAGTCACCATGGTAGGTGTAATAGGCAATACCAACATCCAAACCAACTTTTTCATTGAGTTGAAAATATTGACCAGCATAGACATCCCATTCTATGTTGGTGTCGTCACTGCTACCAAAATCAACATTGGATGCCCAAGTACCTAAATAAAAACCACTATCGGCTGCATAATCTAAACTTGCTTGTAGTGCTGGCGAGTTATCTGTTTGGCTGACACCGTTGAAGGTATAGTCAGAAGCTAAATTGACCGTTGAAGATACTTCGGCACTGGCATGAGTTGATAGTGCAAGTAGAGCGCTACTTGCAATGGCAATAATACTTTTATTCATTATGTTAGTTCTCATAAATTTATTTATCTATTTTATTAGTTTTCTATTTTGAGCTAGTTAACTAATTCTATTTTATTAAAGTCGATTTTATTTTCTTTCGGTGAACACTCAATCTCACTAACTACTTTGAACTTGGTAAATAAGATATAAGCAAAGCAGGTGAAAAATAAGCCGATAACAACAGCACCAACCCATTGGATTTGTAAGAAATCTAATTTGAATAGCAAGGTTAGTAGACTCAAAGCAAAAAGGTTAGCTAAAAAGTACTTTGTTTTGCCAAGTCGGGTTGTTGTTAAATTTAAGTTGTCGGTATATAAACGAATCAACGAATCTAACGAGTTGATCACAAACGTTATGCCAACAATCGCCATTGCAATATTGTAGAAACCAGCCGTCTCTAGACCGTTAGCGCTGTAGTAATAAAGCACAGTAAACCATATTGCGATTGGAATTGATGGGAAAATTAACATAGCGGCAAGTACTTGGTAAGTACGTAGGCCACCGACAAAGCGCGCGGTAAACTGACCAATCATAATGCTCCATGCAAACCACCAATAAAGATAGAATTCATGATAATCATTTAAAGGTAAGACAAATTCGTGGATATTGCCAAAATAGCCACCAAGTAATGCGACAGTTAGGGCAAATTCACCAATGCCAGAGTTTTCACCAAGAAAAGCACCTGCCCACATTAGTGCAATAAGCCCGATAAATAACCAAGATGTTGCTAGACTTAATAGACGCACATAACGAATACTGGTACTTGAATAAACGGCGGCGGCAATGACTAAGAAGACGATTAGATAGAAGCTGCCAATAATAGATTCGCCATCACCTAATTCTGGTACATACCAAGGTAAGTTGGTTAGTAATAAATAGGCTGTAAAAGCACAAGTGCCGATAATAACAACATTGTTAATTAATTTAATCACTGGCAGCTCAAAAAAGCGGACTCTAGGCTCAATAACGCAGAAATAAAAGCAGGTTAGAAAGTAAAAGCCCCAAATAAGAAATGCCCAAAAGCCAAACTCAATAGCTAAAGGGTTAGTAAAGGAATACTCGGGGCTGGTCGCTAAATCAGCATAGCCAGCGAACTCAGTGAGTGGAAACATAATGAGTCCGACATCAAGGCCTGAGGTAAACAAAATAGCAATAAAGGTAAATGTTTTAACAGGGGTTACGCCAACACAGCGGATATTTCCCCAGCGGTATAAAACAAAGGCGATGGCAGCGAAGGTAAATAATATACCTGCAGATAACCAAGCGGTCATAACATTCCCCCTAGTTTGATTTTTATCGGTGTTGTAAACACGTAGTACTCCTCTTTTATAGTTATAGTTATAGTTTTTGTATTAGTATTTTTCTATTCATATACCTAGTTATGTTTTTATTCTTTTCTTAATTGTTACAGCGTTGTGTTTCTTGCCAATTCTTTGCAATAACCACGGCGGCAGTTGATGGCGGCAGCGTTTCTTTGCCACGAATAATGTCTGCGGCACGCTCGGCAACCATGATAGTTGGTGCATTGAGGTTACCGTTTGGAATCGTGGTAAATATTGATGAATCAACGACGCGCAAACCTTCAATGCCATGTACACGGGTTTGTGGATCAACTACCGCTAGTTTGTCGATGCCCATTTTGCATGAACATGAAGGGTGGTAGGCACTCTCAACAAATTGACGGACAAAGCTATCAATTTCTTCATCACTTTGAACATCTATTCCTGGTTGGATTTCTTCGCCGCGATAATCATCAAATGCAGGTTGATGAATAATTTCTCGGGTTAAGCGTACACAGGCACGAAAGCCTTCACGATCTTCTTCATGTTCAAGGTAATTAAATCGAATTTGCGGGTGTGCTTTAGGGTCCGCAGATATTGCTTTAATGAAACCACGGCTTTTAGGTTTATTATGGCCAATATGTACTTGAAAACCGTGTCCTGCAAAAGCTTCCTTCCCGTCATATCGCATTGCCGCAGGCAAAAAATGGTATTGTAAATCAGGCCACTCAACATTGGCTTTAGAGCGGATAAAACCGCATGACTCAAAGTGATTGGTTGCGCCTAAACCTTTCTTGGTTAAGATCCAGCGAGTACCGATAAGTAACTTACTCCACCAATCTAGTTTGCCATTAAGTGATATTGGCTTTTTGCATTTAAACTGGAAATAAAACTCCAGATGATCTTGAAGATTTTGGCCAACACCGGGTAAATCATGTTTTACTTCAATGCCAGCATCATCAAGCACGGTTTTAGGACCAATGCCCGACAATTGTAAAATATGTGGTGAGCCGATAGGGCCTGCTGATAAAATGACTTCTTTGTTAACCATAACATCAAAGCTTTCTCCCTTACGCTCGTAGCGAATGCCAACAGCCTTTTTCCCTTCTAGCAATACTTTATGCACTAAAGCATGAGTGATTACCGTTACGTTTTTACGAGTCATTGCTGGGCGTAAATAGGCGTTGGAGGTTGAGCAGCGCACACCCTTTTTAATGGTCATATGCATTGGGCCAAAACCTTCTTGCTGCGCACCATTTGAATCATTTGTTGCTAAGTAACCGGCTTGAATTCCGGCATCAACAAAGGCTTTATAGAGTGGGTTTTGCATTTGGTTGCCGTTATTGACTCCTAACGGACCATTTTTTCCACGGTATTCATCACCAGCAAAAGCCCAAGTTTCAGCTTTTTTGAAATAGGGTAAACAATGTGCGTAATCCCAGCCTTGTGCTCCATGCGCTTGCCATTCATCAAAATCTTTAGCGTGTCCACGAACATAGACCATGCCATTAATGGATGAAGAACCGCCTAGTACTTTGCCTCGAGGGCAATGCATACGACGATTATCAAGGTGTGGCTCAGGCTGTGTTTCAAATTGCCAGGCATATTTTTTGGTATTCATCGGGATAGACAACGCTGTTGGCATTTGAATGAAAATGCTTTTATCTGTGCCACCTGTTTCAAGTAACAATACGGTATTATTGCCATCTTCACTCAGGCGGTTTGCCAATACACAGCCAGCTGAGCCCGCACCAACAATAATGTAATCAAAATTTTGACTATTCATGTAAAACTCTTATCTACTGCTTTTAGCAAAAGGCTGCTGAGGCAAGGGGTAAAGGACTATCTTTAAAAAGGACTTTCTAATGGTTGTAGACCAACATAGACGGCTTTAAGTTGAGTATAGTGGTTAAGCGTAGTAAGGCCATTTTCACGACCTATGCCTGATTGCTTGTAACCACCAACAGGCATTTGCGCTGGAGAGGCGCCATAGCTATTTATCCAACAAATGCCTGCCTGTATTTGATGAATGACTCTGTGAGCACGATTAATATCTTGGGTAAATACGCCAGCGGCTAGGCCAAATTCTGTTGCATTGGCGCGCTTAATAACTTCGTCTTCATCATCGAAGGTTAGAATGCTCATCACAGGTCCAAATATTTCTTCACGGCAAATGGTCATGTCATCACTACAATCAGTAAAGATCGTTGGCGCAATAAAGTAACCATTTGGCGCATTGCTCGGTTGCAGCGAGGTTCCACCATGAAGCAATGTAGCCCCTTCACTGATACCAAGCTTGATGTAATCTAATACAAGCTGATAGTGCTTTGCAGAAATAAGTGCGCCAAAATTAGTTTCAGGCGCTGTTGGATCACCAGCAATAATATTTTCACTGGTGCGCTTAACTAATTTATCGATGAATTTTTGGTAAACAGCCTTGTGAACAAAAACACGGGTGGTGTTGGTACAAATTTCACCTTGGGTATAAAAGTTACCTATCATGGCAGCAGAAACGGCATTGTCGATATCAGCATCATCAAAAATTATCAGTGGTGATTTTCCGCCAAGCTCCATGGTGACATCTTTAAGTGAACTAGCTGCAGCGGCCATCACTTTTTTACCTGTACCCACTTCACCAGTAAAAGATACCTTGGCAATATCTGGGTGGTGGGTTAACCAAGCTCCAACTTCACCAGCACCTTGAACGACATTAAATACACCATCAGGTAGACCTGCTTTAGTAAAAATTTCAGCAAGTTTTAATGCCCCAAGTGGTGTTTCTTCTGATGGTTTGAAAATCATTACATTTCCGCAGGCAAGGGCAGGAGCTGCTTTCCAACATGCTATTTGCAATGGGTAATTCCATGCGCCAATGCCAGCACAAATCCCTAGCGGCTCACGACGAGTGTAATAAAAATCACCATCAACTTGTTGTTGATTTCCTTCAATACTAGGTGCAAGCCCGGCAAAAAACTCAATAGAGTCTGCTCCAGAGGCGACATCAACTACTGATGCTTCTTGCCAGGGTTTACCGGTATCTAATACTTCAACTTCTGCCAGCTCATCATTTGCTTCTCGTAATAATGTGACTGCTTTAAGTAATATTCGGCTACGTTCAGTAGCGGTCATTGCCGACCAAATTGCAAAGCCACGTTTGGCACCTGCTATTGCTCTTTCTTTAATTTTCTCATCTGCCGTTTCAACTTGATAGATTACTTTTGCAGTAGCGGGGTTAATGACATCAAAGGTTTCACCACTTGAATTTGCCAAATAGCCACCGTCAACATAGTTTTTATAACGTATTAGTGACATGGTTTGGCTCCGTACAGCTTGATAAGATCATCGATAAAGTTTTTACATAACTGTTCAGCCAGCTTAAATTCTTCTGCAGGTCTAGGGCTTAATGCACTGCGTAGCCAAAAGCCGTCAATCATTGCCGCACTTTGTTTCGCGGCAATTATGGCTGACTCTTCATCAAGTAGCTGACGAAAAGAAAAGAGTAGGTTGCTGTATAAGCGTTTACTGTTTATGTGCTGCAGCCTTGCTAAACTTGGATCATGCATTGATTGTGCCCAGAAGCTAAGCCAAGTTTTAGTTGCAGGTATAGATCGCTGCAGTGGGGTGAAGTTTGCTTCGATAATCATTTTCAAGCGTTGGGTAGGCTTAAGTTGATCTTGAGTAACTCGCTCTAACAAGGCAATTTTTAACTGCTCTAATAGATGTTTGACTGTTGCTTCGATCAATCCTTGCTTGCCACCAAAATAGTGACTAATAATGCCAGAGGATAAACCGGCAATCCTGCTAATGGTGATTATGGTGGTGTTTTGTAATCCGTATTGCGCAACAGATTCTAAGGTAGCATTTATCAATTGCTGCTTTCGCAGAGGTTTCATTCCAACTTTTGGCACAGCACTCTCAAATTATTTTTTATTGATTGAACGTTCAATTAACAATAATTTTAATCTTTTGTGGATAAATTATCAACTGATAGGCGAACAACCAGTGGGTAAATATGCAAAAAAGCTATGGTTGGCTGAATAAATACTAAAAAAGATGCATAAAAAAGGAGCAAACGAAAGTTAGCTCCTTTTATAATATTAATAAGGTAAAAACACGGCTTAAATTGCCAGTATCTTATTTTAATTACGTAAAGACTGCTCCCATGCGACTTTCTCTCCACCGAGTAGGTGAAAGTGCAAATGTGGCACCGTTTGTCCACCATCGTGACCACTATTAGTCATGATGCTAAAGCCATCTTTGTCTATTTTCATCTTCTTAGCAATGGTAGCTAATGCCCTGATTAGCCCGGTGATTTCAGCGTCTGTAGCTTTCTCAGAAAAGTCGAGAATAGAACGATAATTGCCCTTCGGTATCACTAAAACATGAACAGGCTTTATGGGATGAATATCTTCAAATGCGAGTACATGCTCACTTTCAAAAATAACTGTTGCTGGTATTTCTTTACGTAGTATCTTGGCAAACACATTGTTTTTATCATATTGCCCAATGCCTGAAACCGTTTCAGTGGAGGCAAAGGCCTTTAAGGGCAGACTGACTAAACAAAGGCAAAGAAGAGTGAAAAATAAAATAATTGATTTAAGCATTAATTATGATGATGATAATAAAAGAAATATGAGTAATATCATGAGCAATTTTTTAGCACAAAGGAAGAAAAAAATGTCATCGGTTGATGGTTTAAGACGAAATATAGTAAAAGGTTCTCTGTTGACGACAGTAACCGCTACAGTTGCAGCATCAACATTAACGAATGTGTTGGCAAATACGAGTGAACAGAGTAAAGCGACGTTGAAAAATATTGTCGCACCTGCTCTTAAAAAGGGAGACACCATAGGTTTTTTCTCTCCCTCTACACCCGCAACTACTTTTGCCTTTAAGCGATTCGAACGTGCTAAAAACTTTCTAATAAGTAAGGGCTTTAAACTTCAAGCGGGTAGCTTAACTGGCCTTTCAGATCATTATCGCTCTGGCAGTATTAAAGAAAGAGCAGAAGAATTAAACAGTCTTATTCGTGATCCCAAGGTTCGTTGTATCATGGCAACTATGGGCGGCATGGTGTCTAACTCAATGTTGCCTTATATTGATTATGAAGCATTGAAAAAAGACCCTAAAATTATAATTGGTTACTCTGACGTAACAGCTATTTTATTTGGTATTTATACACAAACAGGGCTTATCACTTATTATGGCCCTGCCTTAGTTTCTTCTTTTGGCGAAATAGGCTATTTCTTAAATCAAACCTACCAATACTTTAATGATGTGATTGCAACGCCAAGCTTTCCATATAAAATCAAAAATCCAGAGTTTTGGACCGAGGATTATGTCGACTGGCAGCAACAAACAATGGAGAAAACTAAAACAAAAAATGCTTTAGTTACCCTTAATGCAGGTCAGGCCACAGGTCGACTTATTGCCGGTAATTTAAATACCTTTGATGGTATTTATGGCAGCAAATATATGCCCGAAATCCATCAAGGCGATATCTTATTAATTGAAGACAGTTTTATAGATGCAGCCACCGTAGAGCGCTCGTTTTCACACCTTAAACTTTGTGGTGTATTCGATCGTATCGACGGCTTGATAGTGGGAAAACATGAAAAGTTTGATGATAAAGGCAGCGGACGAGCGCACTATCAAATATTAATGGAGGTTATTGGCGATACTAAATGTCCAATATTAGCAGAATATGATTGTAGCCATACTCATCCAATGATCACCTTGCCTATTGGTAGTAGAGTGCACTTAGATGCAACTAAACAACAATTAACGATTTTGTCACTTAGTTAACAGTCAAAATATAAGAAAAGGGGCGGTGATATAGAGAATATCTCCATTATCACCGAACCTAAGAATTTCCACTTATGTTATTTCAGCTAAGCCTTCTCAGCTAAGCCTTTTCAATTACCATAGCAATACCTTGACCCACACCAATACACATAGCACAGAGCGCATAACGTTTACCGCTTCGCTCTAGTTGTCTGGCTGCGGAAAGTACAATACGGGTGCCACTCATGCCTAATGGATGACCAAGGGCAATAGCGCCACCTTGTGGGTTTAAGCGTTCATCATCATCTTTAATGCCAAGTTCACGAGCACTAGCGAGTGCTTGTGCGGCGAAAGCTTCATTAAATTCTATAATGTCCATATCACCAATGCTTAAACCTAGGCGTGTTAATAACTTAGCACTTGCTGGTGCTGGGCCAATGCCCATTATTTCAGGAGTTACGCCAATTACAGCTGAGCCAACAATTTTAGCTATTGGCGGTAAACCATTGGC
>Ga0105356_10003197_pt1 | contig 16178 bp, 12 predicted proteins | sample GOMGulsemesocosm_3_FD_83502 | JGI IMG/M metagenome (GOLD analysis project Ga0105356, IMG submission 83502) | Methane-oxidizing microbial communities from mesocosms in the Gulf of Mexico - GOM9D Gulf of Mexico | ecosystem: Environmental > Aquatic > Marine > Cold seeps | place: Gulf of Mexico...
ATGATCAATATGGCAATGCGTGATAATAAGCGCTTTAACGGTGCGCACATTAAAATCGATGGAATGTTGGTCTTTATTGTTGTTATCTGCGGCTTCTGAACCTTGAAATAAACCGCAGTCGATAAGCACTGAATTATATTCATTCATATACAGCTGATGACAAGATCCGGTCACGCCATTGACCGCACCGTGATGTAAAATACGCATTGTTTCCATCCTTGGAAAGCACATAATAAACCATTAGTTTAAAATGCTTTACTCAATAAAGTAATAGGTCTTGATACTGATTTAGGTATGGATTTAACTATTAACTTAACGATGGTTCAATATTTTACTGCTTAATAACCATCTGGGTTATTTGATTGCCAGCGCCAGGTATCCGCAGTCATATCGCTAATACTGCGTACTGCTTTCCAACCTAGTTCTCGTTCAGCAAGTTCGGTTGCAGCATAACACTGGGCAATATCACCTTTACGACGCGATGAAATTTTATAAGCGACTGATTTACCAGACGCTTTCTCAAACGCTTTAACCATTTCTAATACGCTGTAACCTTGGCCAGTGCCTAAGTTATACGTCACTAAACCTGGATTATTCATTAGCTTTTTTAAGGCTTTTAAATGCCCCAGAGCTAAATCAACTACGTGAATGTAATCACGTACGCCAGTACCATCGACCGTTGCATAGTCATCACCAAATACTCTTAGTTGCGCAAGTTTTCCGATAGCGACTTGTGAAATGTATGGCATTAAGTTATTTGGAATATCATTTGGATCTTCACCAATCAATCCGCTATCGTGTGAACCCACAGGGTTGAAGTAACGTAAACGGGCAATGTTCCAGCTATTATCAGACTTATACAGGTCGGCAAGTATCTCTTCGGCCATTAACTTAGAACGACCATAAGGATTGGTTGCAGACGTTGGGAAGCTTTCATCAATCGGCACTGACGAGGGATCACCATAGACAGTTGCCGACGAACTAAAGACAAAATTCTTCACATTGTGCTTACCCATAACTTCTAAAATATTAACTGTCGCAGCAATGTTATTACGATAATACGTCAACGGGATTTGATTTGACTCACCCACCGCTTTTAAACCCGCAAAGTGGATCACTGCGCTAATATCATGCTTAGTAAAAATACGCGTTAATACTTCACTATCAAGTACATCACCACAGTAGAACTTAACGGTTTTACCCGTAATAGTTTTAACACGGCTTAATGATTCTTCACTTGAATTACAGAGATTATCAATTACAACCACATCTTGATTGCTGTTCAGTAGTTCTAACACAGTGTGGCTACCGATGTAACCCGCACCGCCTGTTACTAAAATTGTCATGTAAATTCCTAGTATTTATATTAAGTAAGTGAACGTTATATCTAACTTACTAAAAACGCATAAAAAAAGGGATAGCAACATTATATTATAAATGTCAACTACCCCTTTTCAATTATCAACTAAAAGTAAATTTTATTTTATAAGAGCCGTTAAAAACTCTTTCAGTTCACTACCAAATTCTTCATTACGAATACCGTATTCGATACACGCTTTCATATAACCTAGTTTTGAACCACAGTCGTGTGATTTTCCACTGAGATGGAATGCTTCGACTATTTCAGTTTCCATTAACATTGCAATCGCATCCGTTAATTGGATCTCATCACCCGCACCCGGAGGTGTTTTAGCCAGAATATCCCAAATCGCCGCAGGTAATACATAACGACCAGAAACAGCGAGGTTTGACGGTGCATCTTCAATACTGGGTTTTTCAATGACCGCTGTCATTGGAGTAGATTGACCAGCACTTAATTCTACACCAGCACAATCAGCAACACCGTAACCTGATACGCTTTCTTGTGACACAGGTTCGACCATGATCTGGCTAAAACCAGTATCGTTAAAACGAGCTATCATACTAGCTAGATTTTCAGTTTTTAAATCAGCACACATTTCATCCATTAATACATCTGGCAGCACGACAGCAAACGGTGAATCGCCAATAATTGGTTTTGCACACATAACCGCATGACCGAGCCCCTTAGCTACGCCTTGACGAATATGCATAATAGTCACGCCTTTCGGGCAGATCGCTTGTACTTCTTCAAGCAATTGACGTTTAACACGCTTTTCAAGGGTTGATTCCAATTCAAATGAAGTATCGAAATGGTTTTCAATAGCATTTTTCGATGCATGCGTCACTAATACAATCTCTGTAATACCGGCCATTGCACATTCATTCACAATGTATTGAATTAACGGTTTGTCTACTACTGGTAGCATTTCTTTTGGGATGGCTTTCGTTGCAGGTAACATTCGAGTACCTAAACCAGCAACAGGTATAACAGCCTTCGTAATTTTTATTGTATTATTCATTTTATTGACCCATACCAAAGATTACTACAGTGACAGTTTTAATAAGAATTTTAATATCATTCATGAATGTATGGTGCTTGATATAATACATATCATATTTATGTTTCCAGATAGCATCCTCTGTTGAAGCTCCGTATGGATAGCTAACTTGTGCCAAACCAGTTACACCAGGTTTAACTGCATGCCTAAAACGATAAAACGGAATTTCTTTTTCTAATTCAGAAATAAAAACTTCACGTTCAGGTCTCGGACCTACAATTGACATTTCACTTTTAAATATATTAATAATTTGTGGTAATTCATCTATACGTGTTTTACGAATAAATTTACCCACATTTGTAACACGCGCATCATTTTTAGATGCCCATTGAGCACCATCTTTTTCCGCATCATTACGCATAGAACGAAATTTATAAACAAAAAACTCTTTATTAAACTGACCAGTCCTTTTTTGTTTATAAAATATAGCACCTGGACTTTCAAGTTTGATCGCTATAGCGGTAATTAAAGCAATGGGCCAAGTAATCATAAATAAGATAACAGCACAAATAACATCTAAAATACGTTTATTAGTTTGCTTTGATTTTTTAGATAAAATTGAAAATGATTTTTGATGTAAAAAATAGCTAGAGTGTAACAATTCAACTTCAGTATATTTTAGAATACTATCAAGATAGCTAACTAAAGGTTCGACAAGTGCACCATACTTAGTAGCCTGAACAAGATAGAGTTGCTCATCCTCAGATAAATCTGTTGATTTGTAATGACAAAAAATCTTATTTTTATAATCTTTAATACTATAATCATTGATGGTTACTTTAAACGTATGCCTCTCACATAGACTAGAAATATCTTTAACTTTATTTTTAGGACAATAAATATAAATTTGAGTTTTCAACATAGTTCCTTCTTAATTATAGTTTATCTTTATAAAACGTCTTATACCAATCAACAAATGCTTTTACGCCTTCTTTAACACCTATTTTAGCTTTATAACCTGTAGCCTCAAATAAGTCGCTTGTATCAGCATATGTTTTGTATACGTCTCCAGCTTGCATTTCACGGAAGTTTTTCTTTGCTTCAATACCTAAAGCTTCTTCAATCGCGTCAATAAAATCCATTAGGCTAATTGGACTACCATGACCTATGTTATAAACACTATATGGTGCAGAGCTTGTTGCTGGTGAACCAGTTTCAACTTTCCAATTGGCATCGACTGTAGGAATAACATCTTGAATACGAATAATACCTTCAACAATATCGTCGATGTAAGTGAAATCACGCCACATATCACCGTTGTTATTAATATCAATAGTTTCGCCATCTAATATCTTTTTAGTAAAGATAAAGGGTGCCATGTCTGGACGGCCAGCAGGACCATACACAGTGAAGAAACGTAAACCAGTGGTAGGCATATTGTATAAGTGAGAGTAAGAATGTGCCATCAACTCATTTGATTTTTTCGTCGCTGCATATAAAGACACTGGATGATCAACACTGTCATTTGTTTCAAATGGTGTTTTGCTGTTTAAGCCATAAACAGAACTTGATGATGCATAGACAAGGTGTTTAACCTTATTATTGCGGCAACCTTCTAAAATGGTTAGATGACCAATAAGGTTAGAGTCAGCGTATGCCATCGGATTATCAATAGAGTAACGAACACCCGCTTGTGCCGCTAAGTGAATCACTTTATCAAATTGTTGTTCTTTAAATAATGTAGCAATACCATCACGGTCAGATAAATCCATTTCGATAAATTGAAATGTTGTTAGTGGTTTAATTTCATCTAAACGCGCTAATTTTAAATTCACATCGTAATAATCATTTAAGTTATCAATACCAATGACTTGATGACCTAAAGCACACAAACGAGCAACCACTTGCGAACCAATAAAACCAGCAACGCCAGTAACTAAGTATTTCATATAAATCCTAATTTAATTTTTAGCCAATTTTAATGACAAAGAAGAGTAAAGTTTTTTGATAAGAATCAAGCACGGTTTTTCTATTTTAAAAGTTAGAATATGGGCGAGGAAAACAGAAATAATCAAGGCAAAACTAATACCCACAAGTCCACTGAATTGAAAATCATAAAATTTATTTATAATGATATAACCAATATTTTGATGAATTAAATATAATGCATATGAAATTGACCCTAAGTATATGAAAAATTTATTTTCTAATCCTTTTATTCGACCTGAAATACCTAAGAAAAAAAACAAATAAAAACAAATAAACATAAAAAGATGAGGTACAGAATATGTCATAGCCGTTGAAAAAAGACAAAGCATTAAGATAAATATAGTTCTATTAAAACTTTCATTATTTAATAGCTTATAAAAACAAATACCTGAGACAAAAAAAGAAATATAATCAATAATTAATAACTTATTTACAATGTAATTTAATTCCAAAAAGTTCACAGATTGAAGTATGGCTAAAAAAACTAACGGAACAAATATTAAATCAGCGTTTCGATGCTGTTTAAATAAAAACAAAACAAACATCAAAAAATAAAATATAAGTTCAATACCAAGTGTCCAATATACTCCATCGACAGGTGGTATTTTAATAAACCCTTGTAACATTGATAAGTTTATAATTGCGTCGACGAGTGAAACAGAACGTCCATCAAGACCAAAAATAGATACTAAAGTAAATGTTAATAATACTGAAACCCAATAAACAGGATATAGCCGAGAAAATCTAGAAATAATAAATTCTATAGGCTTATCTATTCGATTTAAAGACCAAAATATTACAAATCCGCTCACCATGAAAAATAGTTCAACACCATGTTTCCCTAAGTAACTCCAATTTAAAATTGAAATGTCATGCCCATAAATTTCATTATATCTGTAAAAATAATGATAAAAAATAACAGCAACCGCGGCAATCCCTCTTATTGCATCTAATCCTAAAATTCTTTTTTTCATTAACTTCAATCACTCCCAAATAAATCACGCGTATAAATTTTATGTATGACGTCTTCTAACGCTGATTCCATTCGGTTTGAGACGATTACATCTGAAATCCGTTTGAATTCTTCAAAGTCAGTTATAACACGAGAGTTAAAAAAGGAATCTTCTTTTAACACAGGCTCATAAATAATAACCTCAATACCTTTGGCTTTAATACGCTTCATAATGCCTTGAATAGACGATGCGCGAAAATTATCAGAACCAGTTTTCATAATCAAACGATAAATACCAACTATCTTTGGCTGTCTATTTATAATAGAAGATGCAATATGGTCTTTACGCACTGTATTCGACTCTACAATAGAACTGATTAATGAGTTAGGTACGTCTTCAAAGTTCGCTCGTAATTGCTTAGTATCTTTTGGTAAACAATAACCACCATAACCAAATGACGGATTGTTATAATGATCACCAATACGTGGATCGAGTCCAACACCGTCGATGATTTGGCGTGTATTTAAGCCATGTGTTTCAGCATAAGTATCGAGCTCATTAAAATAAGATACACGCATAGCAAGGTAAGTATTAGAGAATAACTTAACAGCTTCTGCTTCTGTTGAATCTGTAAATAATATATCAATATTTTCTTTAATCGCACCTTGTGCTAGTAAATTAGCAAATACTTGTGCGCGTTCAGACTGCTCTCCAACAATAATACGAGATGGGTGAAGGTTATCGTATAATGCTTTACCTTCACGCAAAAATTCAGGGGAGAAAACAATATTATTACAGGATAACTTCTGCTTAATATGTTTAGTGTAACCAACTGGTACAGTTGATTTAATTACCATTACTGCTGCAGGATTAATATCCATAACATCTTTAATTACGGCTTCAACAGACGATGTATTAAAGCAGTTGTTGACGGAATCATAATCAGTCGGCGTTGCGATAACCACAAAGTCAGCATTTTTATACGCAGTCACCTTATCAAGTGTTGCAGTAAAGTTTAATTGTTTATTTTTTATAAAATCTTCAATTTCAATATCAACAATTGGTGAGACACCTTGATTTAATTGGTTTATTTTTTCTTCTATAATATCAATTGAAACAACTTGATTGTGCTGTGCAAGAAGCATCGCGTTTGATAAACCAACATAACCCGTGCCTGCTATTGCTATTTTCATTTTTAATTCCACATGTAATAATATAAATTATAAATCCCATTAATTCTGATAAGCAGCTAAGGAATTGGTATATTAGGCGTTAGATATAAAGATCCACGTTCACTTAAATGATTCGAATCAAAATAAGATAAATCTCCATTTATTAAAGGTGAACATTGGTCGTTTTTACAAAATACTTCATCCAGCGAAATAAAATGAACATTTTCATATTTTTCACTTATTTCAAATAACTTTAAATTGGCATTTTTATAATCATCATTAGTGTTCATATTACAAATAATTTTATTATTGATAATTTTTCTAAGTAAGCATTTAGCGACATTTGATTCAAATAAAGGAACTTGAGATATAACATAAACATCCTTAATATTATTTGACAACCATTCAATTGTGTCTTCAATGTCGCCGATGATATCCATATGTGACTCCCAACGAGAGGCTATATAAATAAAATCATATTCATGTACGTTATTTAAAATAAAATTACGATTTTTACTGCATGCATTAGAATAAGTACCTAAATCATTATTCGTGAGAATAGGTGCACATTGAGCCAATGTTCTTTGGTAAATAGAAAATTCTTTCTCTTTACCAAGTTTGTTCAATGCTGGAGCAAAGTGCCCAGCATGAGAATCCCCCCATAAAATACCATCTAAGTTAGTTTTCTCACTTCCTAATAAGCAATTGTCATTCCCCCAAATATCTTTATCTTCTGATATCTGACACCAACCAGATTCAACATTAGGATATATTGAATTATTTATACGCTCTGAGCCACCTAAAGATAAGATTCGATCATTGATATTTTTATCCAGAGGAACAAAAAAAACGACAATAGAAATTATTAATAATGGTATTATATAATAAAATATCAATACTGATTTGAAAGTTAATTTAAACTTGATTAATGCAACTTCTACAAACCGATACGACAAAGATGATAATATTAATGTCAACACAGAAATAAAAAACATCTGAAAAGTATTTATTTCAATCCCAGTATAATTAAAATAAACAACAATAGGCCAATGCCATAAGTAAATTGAATAAGATATCTTCCCTACATATACAATAGGTTTAATAGAAAAGATTTTATTAACAAAAGAATCCTGTCCAGACATAATAAAAAAGACAGTTCCTAATGTAGGAAATAGTGATAGATAACCGGGATAATAATCATCTCTTGATATGTATAATACAGAATATGTTATAAAGGTAACAAACAAATATGGATATAATTTTTTGTATGTAGATATGTTATTTTTAAATTTCCGTCCACTTAATAAAAGACCTAAAATACCGCCTGCTAACAATTCATGCCCTCTAGTTAGAAGGAAGTAATATCCGACCCTACTACTATTAGCAGTTATAACTTCAGATAGAATAAGAAGTACAACGAAAAGTATAGACACAGTTACATATATTTTATTATTTTTAAGTTTCAACAATCCGATCAGCAGAATGGGCCATAAAAAATAAAACTGTTCCTCCACAGATAAAGACCAGGTGTGAAGTAAAGGGAATAACTCTGTTTCTGACGAGAAGTAACCCGTGGATTCTTTTATAAAGTACATATTAGAAAGTGACAACATTCCCGAAATATAACTTTCAAGTAAATTATTAAAGTCGTCTGGTATCATCACAAAATAAAATGAAAGAACAGTTATCGAAGATACAAATATATATAATGGGAATATTCTTTTTAATCTTCTTTTATAAAAATCAGAAAATGAAAAACAGTTTTCTTTTATTTCATTATAAATAATACTAGTAATTAAAAAACCTGATATAACAAAAAATATGTCTACACCAATAAATCCACCAGGAATATTAACCCCCAAGTGATAAAAAAAAACTAAACTGACAGCTAAAGCTCTAAGCCCATCAATATCTTTTCTATAAACTAATTTCATACTTACCCTATTAAAACGCCTACTCAGATTTATAGCACAAAGCCAAACATAACCAGAATTCCTTTGCTATATATGGGTCGTTAACCAATCCGAAAATTAACATCGGAGAGATAATTAATAACGAATTAATTCTTGATGGACTTTCTTTAATCAAATAAAATAAAAGAATGAACCAAGTTAAAAAACCCACAACACCAAATTCAGATAAAATCCTCAAATAATTATTATGAACTTGAATTGGTCTTCCATTTTCCAGCTCATATAAAATAAATGAATTATTACCCACCCCATACATTATATTATTAGAAAACAATTCCCATGCTCTTAGCCAATGAGTAAACCGACCACTACTATAGTCTCCATCACTACTTTGAAATCTAGACAAACCATATATGTTATCTAAATTTATACTATTAATAATAAAAAATATGACGATAATAGCTAATAAAACATATAAGCTATACCTTATATTTTTAATCAAAAAGTATATTAAGACGGGGGTAAATGCAGCAAGAATACCACCTCGAGAGCCAGTCAATATAATAGCTAATAATACGACAACGACTTTCAAACCAACATACTTCCCTTTGTAAATCAACAATAGAATAGGGATAAAACATAAAGTTAAAGATAGATAATTAGGATTAGCCTGAAATCCAGACAATCTAGGAAATCCAGTTCGACTATAAACAGCTTCAGAAAAATTACCAGTATTGATAAAAATAACAAATAATATCACAGATATTACAGATGCTAATACAGCCCAAAATATTAATCTAGATACAACATATTTAAAATCTAAAAAATCTAAAAAATATACAATCAAGATAAATATCATAATACCTTGAAATAAATAAAAAATATGCGTAACTAAGTAATCTAGGTTTCCAGTTGTAAATACTTGGCTAATGACAATGCTTAAAAAAATAGAAAACATTATAAATATGTTTACTTGTTTTTTTGTTATAGCTTTAGATAGTAATATCATAATAACCAAATTGACGACGATAAGAATTTCGAAGACACCTGATGGGAAAATATTTCTAAAAAAAACCAAACAGAAAAATACGTTAATTAAATAACAGCAGATTTTATTTTTATTTATTACTAGCATATTCATTCACAACGATTGAAGATATTAAAATTATTATTACATATGTAACAAGACCAACTAAACTATAAATCCCTAAACCGGACAAAAAGTCATCAGTATCTATAAAAACAAATAACAAAAACGCTTTAATTATAAAATCTATTAATTCAACAAATGAATACATTTTCATTTTTCTTAAGTAAATTAGTACTCCTGTAGCAGGAACTTGAATCATAGATAACGTAATCCATGGTAATAATACCATTACTATTTCAGCAGACATTCTCCACTGAGGGCCCAATATAAAAACAATGATATCGGTTGAAAAGTTATACATGAAAATATAGAAAACAAAAGATAGCAATACCAATGGAATCAACCATGATAAGTAACATTTATATTTATTAGTTGATTTTGATAAATCATTAAGAAATATTTGTCTAATAGATGTATTGATAAAATTAACAGGCGTTCTAAGCAACCGTTCAGCCATTAAGTAATAACCAGCAAGAACAAACTCCCCTGACATACTAAGAAATATAATGGGTAGATTCATCGTAAGAGAATTCAATAGGCCTTGTGGTATTGCATATTTTATATATGAAAGATTTCGTTTCAACACATTCACAATGTGATTTAATCGTACTATTTCAAATTTAAACTGCTTTATGATTGGAATTATATTACCAATAACCATTGAAATAATTAAAATTAAAAATGTTGAACAATATAAACCAAATCCAATTTGTCCTATAGAAATAAACATACTACGAACAACTCTTATTTTAGATAAATCATTTATTTTATCTACTTTTGTTAAATAATAAGTGACACTTTGAAATAATGAAATTGAAATTGAAAGCAAGATTAAACATATAGTAGAAGATAGTTCAGTAAATTGAGCCCACCCCCAGATACCTCCAACAATAATTGATATCAAAACACCTAAAAATAATGCGACTGTCATAGTTTCATTAGAATCATCAGATGATTCTGAAATTAAAGAAATATCTAGTTTTAAAGCACTATTTAGACCGATTACAGTTCCAACGGCTAAAATTGATGCATAAATCCCGACTTGCTCAGTAGAGTATAGGCGGCTAATCACAGGAGCAGACATAAGTAGCATTAATTGAGAAAATGCACTAATTGAAATATTCTTAATTTTATTTGATTTAAGCAACATCTAAACCATAACATTTTATTGTTTTATCTATCATTTTATCTACAGTGAAGCTATCTTCATAACTATTTCTAGCATTAATAGACATAGTTAAGCGCAAAGTACTATTTTCACATAACGTTCTAATTTTGTAACTTAAATCATGGTAGTCAGAACGCTCAACTAAATATCCATTGTATCCATCTGTAATAGCTTCAGAGCAACCACCCACATCTGATGCTATTACAGGTAAACCAGCACTTAATGCTTCAACAATAGATATAGGGAAACCTTCCCAATTTGAAATTAATAAAAAAGCATCATAATCAATTAATTTTTTTTCAACACTACTTCTATCAATTTGACCAAGGAAATTTATTTTATCTACGATGCCAAGTTCCAATGATAACTCTTTCAGTTTATTTGAATTACCAGCTCCAATGAAATCAACTTTAATATCCATATCTTTAATCAAAGATATTGCTTTAATTACACTGTAATGGTCTTTCTGTTCACAAAAACGTGCAACCATGACAACTTTAAATGAAGATTTATTTTTTATGTTAACATTTGTTTCAATGAAATTATTATTATTATGCACGCCATTATGAATAACAGTTGAATTATTTTCATTTAAAATATTACGGCGAATTCCTAATTCTTGATCGAAGCTAGAAACACAAATTGTTCTATCTGAGTATCTAGCCATAAATAATTCTATTCCAGTATATATAATCCTTTTAAATTTACTTACACCATCAGTAAAAGACCAACCGTGTACAGTGAAACTATTGCTTACATTATGATTAAAACATACCAAACGAGTTAAAATCCCAGCTTTTGATGAATGTGATGCAACAAAATCAAAACCATCATTAAGTATTAGAGCTTCAATTTCTCGATAAGCTTTAAAATCATTTACAATTGAAATATTTCGTTTTAAACACTTAAATTTATGACATTTAATTCTTGTATTATCAAACTTTTGAAATAAAATCCCATCACTTCCAGCAGCAACAGTTATATCATGCCCTAACTCACTTAAAGATATAGCTAAATCTATTACATGAGTTTGAGCACCACCAATTTCATCACCGCGAGTAATGACGATTAATATTTTTTTATTTTTCATTAAGAAATGCACTCCAAAATGATTGCCTTACGATATCTAAATTACGTTTATCATATATTTTAGAAGATTCAAAATTTTCAGCTGAGTGATTTATTTGATTATTTTCATCTAATAAATATTTAAGATCTAAGCTTAACTTTTTAAAATCATATTTATTATGAATTAATTTTTCATTAATTAATTCAGGTAATCCACCCGCATTTGATGCTGCAATAGGTAGAGCTCTACTCATGGCTTCAATTGTCGCTCGAGGAAGGCCTTCTTGAAATGATGGTTGAATATATATATCTATATTATCAAGCCAATTAAAAACTTCATGTCTACTCTTTATACCGTGGAATATAACTTTATCTTCTAGATTAAGGCTTATAGCTAAATCTAGATAACGTTTTTGACAACCTCCACCAACAACTTCCAAAATCACATTATGCACATCTAACTTAGATAGTGCTTTTATCGCAATATCTATACCTTTAACATTAGTTTTTAATGTTCCTATTAAGCCTACTCTTATAAGAGTCTTTTTATCTATGATCTTATTAACTCTTTTACTTAATATATTGTTATCTAGTTCCGTAATTTCTACGTTAGATGCTGATGCCGTAATACCATTACATGGATATTTTTTTTGTAAAATATAATTCGTAACATAAATAGCATGAGAAGATTCATTTATAGCTTTTTTAACACGGTGAGTCATAAAAGGGGCATATAGTTTCCCCTTCAAACTACCATGATTCCATAAACCATCCCATGTACAACCAACCACTTCGACTGCCGCATTAATATTTAATTCTTTGGCAACCTGAAGTGCTAGTAATCCTAATTCACTAGGGAGTCTAACTATGATTTTCTGTATATTATTATTTATAAATTCTTTTTTAATTTTTAATTTAATTATTTTTTTATTCTTAATAATTTTTAATGGCGTATTATATTTTTCAAATAAAATAAAATCTGTAAAATAATCATTAGAAAGTAAGGTATCATTAATTTCAACATTAGAATTATTCTTTGTTCTCCCAAAAACATACAGTTTATTATGATAATTGGGATTAAAATAGCGTTTCCAAACATTTTTATTTAACGAACCAGTAGTGTAAGTATTACTTCCATACTCCACAAAATAATGATCATGTATAAATGCAATATTAAACAAAGTAGCCCCTAACCATATTAAGCATATTTAAGCGTTCTTCTTCGAATACTTTTTTAGATAACTTCAGTTCATTTATATATTCTTCTCTATGAATTGTAATATGTTCATACATTTCCATAAGTAATGAATCCGATGTATCCTCAATATCTACTACATATTTTTCTAAATTCAATTCTTTCATAATACCTCGACTCTTATTACCTCCGTAGGCTATAGCAAAAGCAGGTACATTAAAGACTTGACTGAAAATAACAGAATGAAATCTAGTTCCGGTAACTAAGTCAAATTGAGAGTAGACATCGGCTAATTCTCTATAATCACCTTCAATATCTATATGAATACTGTTTTCTTTAGTTCTTTGCCTAATGTCAGAGATCGCTATATTATCATTCTCATGTGAACTAGGTCCTTGTACCTGAGTAATAAAATAAACCTCACAATTTTTTTCGCTAACTAACCAATCTGAAAACTTAGCCATAGCGTCAATATATTCTATATATTTTTCTTCTGGGTTTTCATTTTTTGGAAACCGATATGGTCGTGCTGTTATAGCGACTTTAGTTTTCATTGAGTCTATTTTTATATTAGATTTTTTTCTTTTAATAAAATATCCAAAATCAGGCCCATAATGAACATTTCTTAGCTTCAATTCATTTTCGAGTACATTTTTCGATATTTTCTCTCTCGCATATACAACTTTACAGGTTTTTAAGACAAATGCTAAATATCTTGTTGCCAAACTTTTCTTTTGAAAAGGTCCAAATGAGTTTGGTAAAATAAACACTTTAACATTAAGTCTCCAGCCGAGTAGAATATAAAATGTTTGATACCAAATATAATAAAAATCTGTAAACTTACCATACGTATGTAAAAAACCACCACCTTTAACAAAATACGCATCACATGATTTTAAAAATAAAAAACTGTCTCTTTGCGCTTTATCAGATAGTAATAATTTATATAATTTAGGAAAGCAAATTAATAATGACAATCTCATGAAGTCACATATACCAGTTATAATCATGAGAAAAATATGGAGTAAATTATCATGAGCGGCGGTTGATTTACTTTTCCGACCTCTTCTAGGGTGCCCCAATATATTTCTAGCTAATTTGAATCCCTCTTGGGCTGTTTGATTTGTTTGTATAAATCGTTCTTCACTAGTATCACCTGTATCAATAATACGAACATCAGTTTTACCTTTAAACATATCTTCTGCAAAGTAAACGGATTCCCAAACAAGTGCTTGATCGCCTCGATTTAGATCCGTACAAGCTGGCACTATTGCTATATTTTTATTTTTCATTTTCACTCTTAGTTAAAATTTATATGATTTATTCTTAAGCGGAATTTAGTATGAACCCTATCATTTAATTCTTACCTCTAAATACCTACCGAGACACTTTCAATCTATTTTACCTATCTCATTATAATTGTTTTTACTCTATTTTATTTACCATTACCAACAGATTAAATCTAAGATTTATCACTCTCATAACTATAGTTATAATAACCATACCCATAAGACGCACTAGCCTTCTTCTCAACCGCATTTAGAATAAAGCCTTTCACTTCAATACCAGCCATTTCAAAACGATGACGTGCAACCTCAATTTCTTTTACGGTATTTTGACCAAAGCGACCGACCATTAAGGTTGTACCAGCGAGAGCACCTACAATACTCGGATCTGTTACCGCTAGTACCGGTGGCGTATCAATCAGCACTAAATCATATTCGCTTGATGCCCATGTGATAAAGTCAGCAAAGCGTGAGTGCATTAATAATTCAGAAGGGTTTGGTGGGATTTGACCACGGGTAATAATGTCTAGGTTTTCAATACCCGATGCTTTTATTACATCTTTAATGTCTAATTTACCAGATAACATTTCTGATAAACCGTTATCCCATTCTAGGTTGAAGTGACGTTGTAAATAACCTTTACGCATGTCGCCATCGACCAATAATACTTTTTGTCCGGTTTTGGCTATCACAGCCGCAAAGTTAACAGACACAAACGATTTACCAATACCCGGTGCAGGACCCGAGATCATCACGACGTTATTCTTCGCTTCCATCATCGCAAAGTGCATACTGGTACGCAGGCCACGTAATGCTTCAATCGATAAATCCGCAGGGTTCGATTCCGCTAACAGGGTTTCATGTAATTCAAAGTTATTTTTACGCTTATTATGCTTGAGCTTAACGTCCATTTCAGCCTGCCAATCTGACATAGGGATGCTGGCATAAACCGGTAAACCTAACGCTTCAACTTCATCTGGGTTTTCAACGCCTTTATGTAACGCAGCACGAACAAGCACTACAGCAACCGCTAACATGCCACCTAGTAAAGTTGCTAATACCACAATCAGTGATTTTTTCGGTTTAACAGCTTTGCTATAAGCTTGGGCTGTATCAAGAATACGTACATTACCGACCGTACCCGCTTTCAAAATATTCAATTCTTGTACTTTATTTAATAACTGAATATAAATCTGCTGGTTGACTTCAACATCACGTTTCATCCGTAATACATCGCGCTGGGTTTTTGGTAATTTTTGGACTTGTGCATTCAACTTATGTTTTTTCACTAACAACACTTCACGTTTATCTAATAGCGATTTATAAGCCGGATGATCCTTGGTGAAGCGCTGGCTAATTTCACTTTCTTTAAAAGTTAATTCATTTAACTTCGATTCTAACGCCACCATTACTTTTAACGTTGACGCAGCTTCTAAGTCTAAATCGATTGATTCATTCTCTTGTCGAAAGCGATTTAGCGTATCTTCGGCCCCAGTTAACTCGGTTTTAATGTTGGGAAGGTGACCTTGCAAAAACGCTAAGCTTTTTTCAGCTTCTGCAGAATTACGTTGTACATTTTGTAAGAAATAATTTTGGCTTACATCATTCAGAATATCTTCGATTAGGGCTTTATCTTCTCCATTGAATGTTAACTGTAAAATACCGGTCTGTTTACCACGTTCGCTTACCGATAAATTTTGTTGTAACCATTGAATTGCATCAAATTGGGAATGTTTAGCGACTGAAAATTCATCAGAATTTTGACCAACTAACGCTTGCACAAACAAACGATAATCGCTGTTCTGCGCCAATTCACCTACTACACCAGATAACACCTTACGTTCATCACCATCATATAGTGTATAGGTGCCTTTACTGGCATCATCAATAATTAAGCTAAATACAGGTGCCGCATTGCCGTAAT
>Ga0105356_10003213_pt1 | contig 16146 bp, 14 predicted proteins | sample GOMGulsemesocosm_3_FD_83502 | JGI IMG/M metagenome (GOLD analysis project Ga0105356, IMG submission 83502) | Methane-oxidizing microbial communities from mesocosms in the Gulf of Mexico - GOM9D Gulf of Mexico | ecosystem: Environmental > Aquatic > Marine > Cold seeps | place: Gulf of Mexico...
ATTTACATATCTCTAGATGGCCCCCAAGACATACACAATGAGATACGAGGACATAAAAAATCATTTCAAAAGGCAGTAGAAGGTATCGATGAAGTGTTTAAGTTAAATTCCCAAGCCTCAGTTTCTATTTTTTGTGTAATTACAGAATGGAATATAGGACATTTAGAAACTTTTTTAAACTTTTTTAAAGACTACCCTTTGAAACAAATTGGATTTATGCATACCAATTTTACAACAAAGGAAATTGCGGACACTCATAACCGTACTTGGGTAGATTCTTACTCTGCAACTGCTTCTAATATAGATGAAATTAATATTGATAATTTTGACTTGAAAATATTATGGAATGAAATAAAACAAATCAAAACACAATTTGATTCTTTTCCTGTAAGTTTTTCTCCAGAAATAGCAACCCAAGAAAAATTATATGAATTTTATCATAAACCTGAAAAAAAAATCGGGACTATGTGTAATGATATTTTCACCAATATCATGATCAAATCTGATGGAAGTGTCATACCTGCGCATGGAAGATGTTATAATTTAACCTTAGGAAATTTGTACAAACAAAATTTAAAAGAAATTTGGAATACAGAAATATTAAGAAAAATTAGAACTGATTTAAAAAAAAGTGGCGGATTACTGCCAGCATGCAGTAGATGTTGCAGCTCATTCTAAAACTTCTTAAAACAATAGGTATCTAGAAAAAGGCCCTATATCATTAAAGTACAGAAACAAAAATAAAAAATGGCAAATAAAATTATTCTATTCAACCCAAGAAGTGCTAAATCAAAACATAGAATTCCAAATTCAATATTGCAAGTTGGAGCATCTATAGAAGGTAAGTACGAATATGTCTTTGTTGATGGAAATTTAGAAATGGATCCTTGGGATACTATTTTTAAGTATTTTGAAACGGGAGAATTTAAATATTTTTGTTCTACGGTTATGCCTGGTCCTCAACTTCGACAGGCAATTCCTTTTACAAAAAAAATCAAAGAAACATTCTCTAATATTACAACAATTTGGGGTGGTTATTTTGCCTCCAATCAATATGGAGTTTGTATGGATTCTAATTTCGTTGACTACATTATTAATGGACCAGGAGATGTTGCTTTTCCTGCTTTATTAGCTATTTTAGAGGGAGAAAAGTTAGATGAAATAGATTTTGAGAAAACATTAAGCAGTATTGACAATATAATTTTTAAAAATGGCAAAGGAAATATCATTAAGACCAGAAAAGAACCTTTATTGGATCAAGATGCTTTGCCAAATTTACCTTATACTTATTTAAATACTTTTTATTCAGTTAAAAATTACTTAGGAAAAACTTTTATGGGCAATAATACTTTGTCTTATCATTCAAGTATGGGCTGTCCATTTACATGTTCTTTTTGTGGAATTGTACCTATTTTTAATGGCAGATGGAAAGGAAAATCAGCAGAAGGAATTTACGAAGATGTAAAATATTTCAAAAAAAAATATGACATTGACGCAATTGAATTTTATGATAATAATTTTTTCACTTCAAAAAAACGAGTATTGGAATTTTCCAAATTAATCATGAATGATGGTATAAAGTATTGGGGAGAAGGTAGAATAGACACACTCAACAAATACACAGATGAAGAATTGATGTTGATGAAACGTGCAGGGTGCGAAATGATTTTTCTTGGAGCTGAAACCGGAAACGACAAGGTTTTAAAACAAATGAATAAAGGAGGTACTCAATCGGGGCAAATGATAAAAGATTTTGCATTGAGAATGAAAAATGTTGGTATTACTCCAGAAATGTCATTTGTTTTAGGAATGCCTGCTGATACAGAAAAGCAGGTATATGATCAAATATTATGGGACATTAATTTCATAAAAGAAATCAAAGAAATCAACCCCGGCGCAGAGATCATTATTTATTTATACAGTCCAACACCAACGAAAGGATCTGATTTATACAAACAAATCTTAGAAGCAGGATTTTCTTTCCCAGAAAACCTAGAAGCATGGATTTCACCAAGTTGGGAGAATTTTGATTTAAGAAAAAATCCTTTAACCCCTTGGCTGAAGCCATATATGATTGATCAAATCAAGAATTTTGAAACTGTATTAAATGGAAAATATCCAACTGTTTCTGATTTTAGAATTAAAGGCAACAAGAAAAAAGTACTAGATCTCGTTTCTAATTGGCGCTACAAAACTGGTTTTTACAAATACCCTTATGAAATAAAGATTTTACATAAAATATGGAAATACCGTCAACCCGAAATTGAAGGATTTTATTCTGAATAATATTAGTTAGTATCCATGAGGAAAATTATTAAAAAAATTATACACCCCATTTTCAAACTGGGTTTTGACAAATTTTATTCAAAATCAAGAAATTATTCGTACAAAGGAATACATGTTACTGTTCATCCAGAAGTTTTCCCCCCTCATTTTACGATTAGTACTAAAATACTATTAGATTATTTGAATACCATTGATTTGAAAGAAAAATCGCTTTTAGAACTTGGCTGTGGATCGGGTATTATTTCTTTATTTTCAGCATCTAAAGGAGCCATTGTAACTGCGACAGATATTAATATGACAGCCATCAACGCTTTAAAAAAAGCCTCCTTAAAGAATGGAATATTGACTAAGGTTTTATACTCTGATCTTTTTGACTGTATTGAACAGATACATTTTGATTATATTATCATCAACCCTCCATACTACCCCAAATCACCAAAAAACACAAAAGAAAGAGCTTGGTTCTGTGGTGAAAATTTCGAATACTTCGAAAAGTTATTTCAACAACTTGAAAATCACATAACCACAAACAACGTTCTAATGATCTTATCTGAAGATTGTAAAATAAAACAGATCAACAACATAGCCATAAAAAATGGTTTAAAATTGAACTGTATATTTGAACAAACAAAAATAAAAGAAAAAAATTTTTTATTCCAAGTAATCAAAAATACTAATTTTTTAAAGTTATAAATCTTCTTAAAAAAATATTATGCTACAAGGGGTTAAAAAACTATACAAAGTTATCCGAAATGTTCTAATTATTTTCACCCTATTGGAAATCACACTTAACATGTACTTTCATTTCAAAGACAAAGCTGCAACTCAACTTTGGAATCAAGAAATTCACGAAGCCAATGTATATGAAAATGTTGATTTAAATATTATAAAAGATTTACAAAAAGAACTTCTTGATATAAAAACAGAATGGACACCATTTTTACATTATCGACTAAAACAGTTCAAAGGCTCCTATAATAAAATAGATGAAATGGGCCATCGGAAAACTATAAATTTAAACTTAAAAACCACTTCTAAACCTTATAAAATATTCTGCTTTGGAGGCTCTACAATGTATAGTACTGGTGCTAGAGATGCATTTACAATCCCTTCTGAATTGTCTAAATACATTTACAATTCTTTTCCCAATAAAAACATCGAAATAATTAACTTTGGATGTCACGGCTATAATAGGATAACGGAAACCATCCAATTAGAGCTAGAATTGTTAAAAAAAAACATACCTGATATGGTACTATTTTATGATGGGGTAAATGAGGTAATTGCGGCTCAACAGAATGATAAAGCAGGAATGCCGACTAATATATTAAACAGAAAAAGTGAATATGGTCTTACTTATAGTTTGTTACGAAAAATTAAACTCATATGGAACACCAGTAAAATAATAAGATTTTCAAGAGAACTTAGACCATTCATTGGAAAAACTAAGAAAAACACCAGTAAACAACCTAAACACATAAAAATCACTAATGACATAGTCCAAAACTACATAAAGAATATTGAAATATGTAAAATCTTCTCTGAACATTATGGTTTTAAAATATTTAATTTTTGGCAACCTGTAATACACTCTAAAAAATATCTTTCTACATTTGAAACGAAAAGATCAGAAGTTGAAAAACATAGATTTGAATTACTTTATAAAAAAACCTATAAAAAAATTGAAAATAACCTCATACTAAAAGACAGTATTTCCAATTTCTTCAACATAAGTGATTCATTTAATTTTAATAAAGAGTCTATTTTTACAGACTTTTGTCATACTGGGGAAAAAGGAAACACCATCATTGCAAAAAAAATATTCACACATATAGAATCTACTTTAAAAAACCTATAACATTTTACTTAATGAAGAATAAGAATTTATTTATTGCAATTAAATCCGTAATGCTACTAATATTAGTAATTGAAATATTTTTAAATATTATTTTCAATTACAACGACAAAAAAAGAGTTAAAAACAGAGCACAATTTATAGCAAGTACCAAATCTTATGGGGAAGTATCCCCTACAGTTGTTAATGAAATATTTGAAGAATTATACAATTTAGATACACAATGGGAACCATTCACACATTTTAGATTGAAAGAATTCAATGGAGAACACAACACAATTGACAGTATAGGACACAGGAAAACCTTAAATTCAAACTTAATAAACACTACAGACCCTTTAAAAATATTTTGTTTTGGCGGCTCTACAATGTACAGTACTGGAGCAAGAGATTCTCACACAATCCCTTCAGAACTCTCCAAACTTATTTATAAAGAACACCCAAATCTCAATATAGAAATCACAAACTTCGGATGCCATGGCTACAATAGAAGTATAGAAAACGTGCAATTACAACAAGAGCTTTTAAAAAACAACATTCCCGATATTGTCATCTTTTATGATGGTGTAAACGAAATCATTGGAGCACACCAAAATAATAAAGCTGGTACTCCAACCAATGCTATAAATAGGAAAAATGAATTTAAATTAGGTCACAGTTATTCCAAAAAAATAAAATTATTTTTAAATTCAAGTGGACTAAGCCGATTTGTACTTTATTTACAGAGAAGAATATTCAAAACAAAATCTTTCGAAACTGAAAGTGTTCAAAAATTATCAAAAGATATTGCTAATAACTATATCCAAAATCTAAAAATAAGCAAATCTTTTTCACGGGAATACAACTTTAAAGTACTTAATTTTTTACAACCGGTTATTTACTCCAAAGAAAAACATTCAGAGTATGAATTGGTTATGGCCAATAAACATAAATATCTAGAAAAATTATATTTAAATTCTTATTCGCTAATTCAACAAAATAAAATGCTAGTATCGGACACTACCTTCATTGATATCAGCACTGTTTTTAATACCACTTCGAAAACAATATATACTGATTTTTGTCATACAGCAGAAAAAGGCAACACTATTGTAGCCAACGAAATTTTTAAACACCTCTATATAAACCAACCGACATCTAATTAATTTCTAATACCAAAATTACATCAACAACAAATACAAAAATAATCATGAGCTCCTATATTGATTTCAGTAGTAAAATGAGAGTAGACTTTTTTCATGCCTATGGTGAAAAAGCAACTGAAACTTTAATTAATAAACTAAATATATGTGGTCAAGAAAAAATAGTCGAATATGGTTATGGAACTGGAGCAACTTTGGTTAAACTTAAAAGCAGATACCCATCAATTGAATTGGTAGGCATTGAATTGAGTCATGATATGGCTAAGACAGCATCTGAAAGAATTCGATTTTGTGGATTAAATGATAAAATCAAATTATTGCACACAAGTAACAAGGAAACTATTAAAAAAAACTCTATAGATATTGTTTATGTTGAATCAGTATTAGCCATACTTCAAGGTTCTATTTTACACGACACAATCAATTATCTAAACTCTATTTTAAAAAAAAATGGAATCTTAGTGATTAATGAAAGTATTTGGTTAAAATCCATTACCACGAAACAAATAGAATCTATTAACAAAAGGTGTAAAGACAATTTTGGAGATATTCAATGTAACATTTATTTTAACTCGATACACCCTACTATAAAAATTTTTGAATCCTTTGATTTTAAAAATTTATCTTATGAAAGATTAAGAAACAATAACCTTTCTTTACCTGTGACAATTACTTTTAAAGAAAAAATTTCTAAATTATTTACCCTTCTTGGAAAACTAAAATTAATCTATAACTTAAAGTTAAAAAAAGAAAACAAAAATTACAATACAGAAATGTCTAAGATATATGAACCTGGTAAAGAGTATTTGACTGGAGTAATTATGACCTTCAAAAAAAACAACCAATCTATTTATTCTAAGGAACTCCTATAAATAAACTTTACAAACAACCTCAACCAACACCTTTTTCTTAATCACATGAAACAATTAAAATTCAAACTTATTTTACTCATGATAGGTCTTTTTATAGGTATCTTTTTTGGAGAACTATTCTCAAGAGTCTATTTCTTCGGAAATGCTGGTTTTTCCTATTCCAAAACAAATTCTTTTGGAATTTTAAGCAACTCTGAATTACTTCAATATTCAAAAACAAAAGGCTTAAGGTATGAATTGTTACCAAATCTTGATACAACATACAAACTATTCAAGTTTCGCACAAACAATGAGGGATTCAGGGATAGAAATCATCAAATAAAAAAAAACAAAAAAAGAATAGCCGTTCTAGGAGATTCTTTTGTTATGGGAACAGGAGTCTCAGAGGAGTCTCTATACGTTCAAAAAACGGAACAATTGTTAGCCACTACTCCTAATAAGAACAAATATGAACTCTTTAATTTTGGAGTTTCTGGATATGGGTTAAATGAATACATAAAAGTTCTTAAAAAAAATGTATTGAAATACAATCCAAATTTAGTGCTCATAGGTTTTTGTGCCCAAAATGACCAAATAGAAGAAGGAAACGGTTTTTTCTGGGATGATTTTATTATTAGCCCTAAAAAAAATGTCTTTTGGGAATCCTATTTGAAAAAATTACTTTATATGAAATTAAAGCCTAACAAAAATGAACCTATAGTTTATAAACCGGAGCAATTATCCTATGTGAATAAAAAATTTAATGAGCTACAAACAATACTGAGTGCTGACAAAATTAAAGGACTCCTTTTTTATACGGATTTAGTTTATGATCCGTTAAGAGTTTTGCAAATAAAAAAAATAGCAATACAAAATCAATTTCTATTTTTAGATGCATCCATCTTTTTTAAAGATAAAAATCTAGCCTCTTACATTGTAAACGAACTCGATCCTCACCCAAATCACAAATCCAATTTAATCTTTGCTGAAAAATTAAAAGAATATATTGAAACAAATGAAAGGTATTTATTTCCGGAATAAATTAAAATTGTCTGTATTTTTAAATCCTAAGTAAAACTATCTTTTACTCAATTGACCTACATATTCTAAATGAAGTACCAAAAAAAATCCCTCGATATTTATAATCAAAAAAACACCTTTTACTTAGAATTTAAAAATAATTCTAACTCAGAAAAATCTAAAACAAAGTATATACAAAAGGTGACAGTACTGAATTTTCAGCAAACAAAACCAATGCTCCTAATAAGACAAGTACTATAATTATTGGCAATAACCAATATTTTTTCTGTTGCATTAAAAACTTTAAAAATTCTAAAAAAATTCCAGATTTATTCATTTATGATAACTTTTTATAGTCTATTTTATTTTTTTTATCAACCCAACCATTCTCTTTTTCATCTTTGTTTTTTAATTGTAAAAAATAAGCAATAGGGCTCATAAAGCAATAATACAAAATTCCCATAACTATAAAAGAAGAAATCTCCCCTAAAATAAGCCCAATAAAAAGCCAAATAAATAAAAGAAGATAAAATACTCGTGGCACAAACAAGGTCACAAAACTAAAAAAAACAAAAACACCAATCAGTGTTGTTTGTTTAAAATCGAATAAGAAACCATTTTTATAAAATGAAATAGACAAAATCAGAGAAATAACAAACGAGAGCAGCCATCCAAATTGTTTTTGTTTTTTTCTTTGACTACTATTTTCTTGAATGTTCTGATAATTATTTTTAATCCATTTCATATTCTTGATTTTTTGTAAGTTCTTCTGAAATATTTAAAGAATTTTCTGTTTTAAGAACAATATGATTTCCTAATACCAAAACATCCATATCCGTTTGAAAAAAACATTTTAAAGCATCAAAAGGAGTTGCAACAATAGGTTCTCCTCTAACATTAAATGAAGTATTAATTAATATTGGACATGTCGTTTTTTCTTCAAACTTCGTAATTAAATTATGCAATAGAGGATTATCATCTTTAGCTAAAGTCTGTACTCTAGCCGTCTTATCTTCATGTATACAGGAAGGAATTTTTTTCTGTTGGTCACTTTTATATGTGAACAACATGTATTTAGAATCTATACAGTCTGGAAACCATTCTTGAGTTTTTTCCTCTAGAACGATAGGAGCAAAAGGTCGAAATCCTTCACGTTTTTTAATACGCATATTTACATGCTTTTTCATATCTTCGAACAACGGACTTGCTAAAATACTTCTATTACCTAATGCTCGTGGTCCAAACTCCATTCTACCTTGAAACCACCCTATAATTTTTTTATTTTTTAAATGATCCGACACATCATTACAAAGCTCTTCACTAGTTTTTGTCTCAAATCGAATAGAATACACATCTAAAACCGTTTTAATTTCTTCAGAACAAAATGAAGGACCTAAATAGGCTTGCGTTTTCAAAGAATCTTTGACAAAAATTCTTTTATTTTTTAAATAGTGATACCAACCTATATATGCTGCGCCAGTTGAAGTTCCACTATCACCGGAAGCGGGCTGTACCCATATGTTTTTAAAAATTCCTTTTTGTAAAATCAATTCTCCATTCGACTTGCAATTCAAAGCAACTCCACCAGACATACATAAAGTATCTAATCCCGTAATTTTTTTTGCATATTTTGCCAAAACAATCAAAAACTCTTCTGTAACTGCTTGAATTGAACTTGCAACATCTTTATAAAAAGTATTTACTTCATCAGAAGGTTTTCTTATAGGTTGACCAAATACATTACAAAAAGCAGCATTAATAGTAGACTCTCCTTTATCAAAAGAAAAATAATCCAAATTTAATATAGCCTCTCCTTTTTCACTAATTGATACAATTTTTTCTAAAATTAAATCTTTGTAAATAGGTTTTCCATAAGGTGCTAGTCCCATTAACTTGTATTCTCCCGAGTTTACTTTAAATCCACAATATTGTGTAAAAGCACTATATAACAAACCAAAAGAATGAGGATAATGCTGTTCTTTTAATATTTCAACATTATTTCCCTTTCCAATACCAATGGTTGTGCATGCTTTCTCTCCAACTCCATCAATTGTAATAATCGCACTTTTTATATAAGGAGATGTAAAAAATGTTCCTGCTGCATGTGCCTCATGATGTTCTGAAAAAATAACTTCTTTTTGATATCCCAATTCTTTTTTAATAATAACTGGAATCCATAATTTCGTTTTCGTCCAAGACTTTATAGCTTTTCTAAAAAAACTAAAAGCAAATGGTGTTGTTTCTTGAATTGAGTTTATAATACGATCAAACTTTAAAAATGGCTTTTCATAAAAAACAACAAGTGAAATTTCAGAAATATCTATATTAGCTTCTCTCAAACAATATTCAATAGACAATTTCGGAAAACTCTGATCGTGTTTTTTTCTAGAAAACCTTTCTTCTTGAGCCGCTCCAATTATTTCCCCTTTGTATAATAAGGTTGCGGCTGAATCATGATAAAAAGCTGAAATACCAAGTATATACATTTAATTAAATAATTTAATTTTTAAATAATTTGACAACTCTCGATGTCCTTTTCTACTAAAATGAGGATCATTTTCATAATAAAGCCTATTCGAAACTGTATCTAATTTTTTAAAAAAAGCAAGAGGATTCAAAAATACACTATTTTCAAATTTTTCAAAATCATTTCTAGCAGAATTATAAAAAGAATAATTCTCATTTTCAAACAAAGAGGTATTTTCAAAATTAGCTCCTAATTTTATCATATTGTTAAAATAAAACTCATCTATTTGAGAGCAGTGCGGAACAAACACAATATAAACATTTACTTTTTCAGGAATAAAGCTTAAAAAAATAGTAAGTTCTTCTTCCCAAACTTTATACCTATTATTAAAATCACTTTTAAGAAAAACTTGTTTTTCTAAATAACTAGGATCAATTTTAAATAATAGTTTCTCCCTGCTATTATATTTCTCAAAAGAAAATGAATCTGTTACCTCTTCAAAAACTACAGATGACCTATTAAACCCTTTTAACTTCTGATTTAGATAAATAGGAGATTTTAAATAATCTGTAATTTTCCAATATGCAGTTCTACCAAAAGATAATTTCGCTGATTTAGAAATATGTCTTACATCCAAAAGATCGTTTCCTACGTAAACCTGATATATAATATTTTTAGGTTGATACTTTTCTATCTTCTTTTTGGCAAAAGTATTTACCTGCTTGATCCCGGTTCCTGAAATACTTAAATTCACAAAAATTAATTCCGGAAAATCATTTCTTAACAAATCTATATAATTATTCTGATGAGCCGAAAAGGAATCTCCAAACACAAGAAAATCAATGTTTTTTGAATTCAAATTTTCTGTTGTATTTAAAGCCTTGAAATCTGATTTATAAAAATCAATAATTGAATTTTGATAGCCCCATTCAAATAATAGAAAAGCAATACTTATTATTACAAAAAAACTTAAAAAAAATCTAAGAACTGTAAATAGGATTTTCATTTTTCCACAAATGTAAGAAAATATTAACTGAACTTCCTCAAGAAGTTTCTTCAAGTTTTTCTTAAAAACAAACACTAGACTAGAAAACCTTGACCACAAGTCAAATCACCTTCTTCTTAATTTTAAATAGTAAAAAACTCCAAGAAAACAAACAAAAAAAAACATTATCAAAAGTGTATATACAACCACTTGTTTTGAGAAACCTGACTCTTCTTCTTTAGACTCAATTCTTTCTAATGAATTTACATAAGTATCTGTTGAAATTTTATCTATCACAGAAATATCAATAGACAAAATCTGACTCATTTCAGATTTCACCATAGGATTTTCAACATCAAAACCAAGTTCAGCTGCCAACAAAGAGCTCTGTTCCATACCCCATCGAAAGGGAACAGCTGAACCCAACAACCATTTCCTTTCCAAACCACATTCACAGTCTGCACCTATAATGGAAAGTAGCTTAAATGTTTCTTTTGACGTTATCTCCCATCCTTTCAATGGAGCTCCCATCATTCTTCCCCTACCAAATAAAGTAACTAAATACGGATCTTTATCTTCCAAAGAAACCCCCATACTCCATAATAAAATTTCTTCACTTTTTCTTTTGGCATATGGCAATACATATAAACGAACCGGAACATCAATCGGTTTTGCCATCGCCCCTGTTATAGCTTGAATTTCTTCTATTGCCTTTTCAGCAACTTTCCTTACCCTTAAATTTTCTATAGGGTTTTTCCCTTCAACCAACAACAGCGCTCCATAAGACCTATAAAATTCCTTCACCATCCTATCTCTTATTTCTGAATTGACAAGTGTTTCCATGACATCCCACAACATTTCCTTTTGAAGAATACCATTTGTTGTAATCAGTTTCGCCTTGCCTTCTGGAGAGACAAGTAAAAATTCGACAAGTCCTTTAGCCCTATTATCAATATCTAAATAATCTAACGCCAAATGCCTTTTATCATTGTCTATATTTACAACTGATACCTTCACATTACTATCCATTAGTACTGCATACCCAATTTGCTTAAAATCTTTAATCGTTGCTTCTTCCACAAGATCATCTACAATCATATAAAGATGATAATCAGTTTCACCCAAATCCGTATATCCTATTTCACGAACGGTATAGCGACAAGCTGAAGATTCGTAAAAAGACAACAAGCCCCAAAATAAAAAGGCCATTTTTAAGAAGATATATTTATTTTTATAAATAGTCATTGTTTCGTTTTTCATCATTATTGAGGCAAATAGGTAATAGACATTTGAAGAGGAAAGTCGCAAGAACAACCAGAACTTGCCTCTGGAATCATAACCAAACCTCCTGCCGGAATAATATTAATCCAACACCCTGTTCTGGTTGTTGAATTTATTTTGCTTCCTTCATCTGTTTTATTGACGACGACCAATGAAGGATTCAACCCTCTAAAAAACAATTGATCTGAAGCACCAGATATATTGCCACAACTATGTCCATTTCTTTTCAGCTTCCAATCTTCAACTTTTTCCCCAGTGTGTAAATTATATGCAAATGGCTCTACATACACCTTATCTTCCATTATCAATGCTCTATGAACCTGCTCTCCATGAGAACCTCCTATCCATTTTGCATGTTGCACTTCTTGTTTCCATTTTAACGATCCGTTCTCAGAATCCAATGCATATGTCCCATACCACAAGCCTTTATTTTTATTTCCTGAGCCAGAAAAAACCAATACTTTTTGATCATAACTACCATATAATGTATGCTCTAACAAATCGAAATTAAACTTTTTTTCCCAAAGTTTTTCCCCTGTTTTTAAATCCAAAGCTACCACATAAGGATTTCCTTTCTTAAAATCATTCATTGCTATCAAGCCATCCTCATCAGTCATTGAAGTCTCATTTCTACTTTCTACAAAATACATTTTACCCCCTCCGATAGTTATTGTTGGATTCAAAACCACCCCACCTTTATAGGTCCAATTCAATTTTCCATTGTAACTATCCATACTAAATAAATAATCACTGCAAACTAATTTACTTTGCTCTCCCCAATCAAACCGACTGTATTGATTATATGTTGCTTTGGTTTTTCTAGCACTCCCAAATAATTGCTTGTCAAGAACAGCAACATACCCCCAATCTCTATCTACACTAAATAGTTGTGGAACTTTAAAATAATCAACTTCCTCACCCGAAACTGGATCAATTACATTACACACATTATCTGCTACTGCATAAAAATACTTTTCTCCTACAACAAGACTTCCTGCATCTCTTGCGATCCTTATCCTTCTAAAGTTCTGAATATTTTTATTCCAGAGTAAGGTTCCGTTATAAGCATCTGCAGCAATAACTCCATTATCTTTCGGAATAAATAGAATTCCATTTTTATACAAAGGAGAAGCTGCACGGTGATGCCTATCGGTCATTTCTCGTGGTCCAGGCTGCCCAAACCATTGGGGACTAATTTTATCATTAACTTTCTTATCTCCTGATGAAACTGTATTTGCCGGATTTCCGTATAAATGCGTCCATTCACCTGTATCCGCTAATTTTGGACGCGTAATTGACATTACTTTCCCTTCTCGAAACACCCTTGAACAATTCTCAAATTGATTCTTAGAAAAATATGTATCAAAAGCTTCCTTCGTAAGTTCTCGTTCACTTGCCAAAACAAACTTTCCTCCATTAGGCTGCAAAAGTTTAAAAACTTCTGGTTCATCAATTTTTAATGAATTGCTTTTTACAAAAAGATCACTTACAATTAAGTTTGCAAAATACTTAGTGAAGTTCAACGTACTCAAATCTCCTTCAAAAATTGAAATCCTATTGCCATACAATCCTGCTTTATCCAATTCCTTTCTTGCTTCCTTCACTTTTTCAGGGTCTTTCTCTACTCCAATTACATAAAAACCCGACTGTTTCGCTATCTCATACGCCAACCTACCTTCTCCACAATTCAGAACCAAACAAAAACCTTTTTTTCTAACAGACTCCTCTAACAGCTTCATAGCCGCATTTTCATAGCTACTTTTCTCTTTGTTCTCTACATAAAAACTTTCATCTTTTTTATGTTTTATTTTATTTCTTGTTTTTTGTTTCTTACTTGTAAAACAATACAAATTACCTGTATCTGTACTGACATACAACCTTGTATTGGCAATTGACAAACCATAAGGTTTCCCTACAACTCCACTTTCCCAAAGCTTACTTCCATTATCAATACTAAAAGCCGTTACTTTATTATCCTCACCTACTACAATCGCTTCTTTTGTTTTAATAAGTGAAATTGGCTTATCTATTGCTACCTGCCATAAAAACTCTTTGTTTTTTAAAGAATCGAGTTGTATTTTTAAACGAGAAAGCGCCGCCAAAGAATCACCAATATCTTGTTTTTCTTTTTTCTTTCTCCTTATACCTGAAGTCAACTGGGGTAAATTCGCATTTAGCTCCTTTCTCAATGCAGTTACCTGTTCGTATTCCTCTTTTTTTATTGAAGTAAGTGAGAAATCTGCTGCAATAAAATATTGATTTTCGGCAACAATTACTTTATGCCCCGAAAAGGCTGCAGCCAAAAACCCCTTCGTTTTCAATTCACTATTATGATTTACACCATGAACAACATTTGTTTTTGCTAAAGTAATATAATCACCTCCCTTTCCTTTTAGCTTCCCTTCAAATGCACCCGTTTTCAAGTCCAAGACATAAGGTTGTGTCCTACTGTTTGGGACATAGAGTTTTGTTGATGAAGCTACAGGATACCCTTGGGGAGCCAAACCCTCTTGCTTACTTTCCCACAACACCTGACCATCATTCGCTTTTAAAGCCATCACATATACACCTTGTTCTGGCAACAAGCCACCAGTTGCAAAAACGGTATCGCCTTTTACCAAAACTCCTGTTCTATTAGGCATGGCAGAAACAATTTTCCCATTCCCAATTATTTTCAAACTAGATACACCTGGCTTGTATTTCCAAATCAACTTTCCATCAAACGCATCAATACAATAAGTATAACCGTCATCAGAACCAAAATGAAGCTTCCCTTTATTAATCACAGGAGCCGTTCGATTAGGCGCATCCGTAAAAAAAGACCATTTCTTTTCACCAGTCTCAGCATCCAAACAATATACCTGATTGGTTGATGAAGAAGCATAATACAATAAGTCATTAGCTATTACCGTATGAAATGCCCTGTCATACGTAACCAATGCTTCCAATTTTCGAACTTTATTATAATAATCCTGTTTTGCAGGAGCAGGCCAAGCGGGGCTAGGTTTGTTTCTCTTGATATCTACCCACTTCTCATACAAGGGAAACTCCAATTCTACTGGACTAATCCCACTATTCTGAGAATCGTGCTGAAAACGAACCCAATCTGCATCGCTTTCAACAACCAACTTTCTTTCTTTACACCCATTTACTACTGAAACTAGCAACAGCATACTCAACAAAACAAATAACCTCATTTATGCTCAAATTTATTACACCTAATTCTCAGCGACTAAAATACGAAATTAAATTAATAAATTGCACAACCATTCAATCTATTTGTAACAGGATTAATAACCATACATATCATGAAAATTCTTATCCAAACACATACAACAAAAAGAATATCACGCCACACAATTCTCTCACATTATTATCAATCATCTTAAACACAAAAACATTCTACACATCTCCTTCATTATCAATATGTAAAATATTTCAAAACACTATTGTTCAAAAGGATTATTAGTTATATATTTGCAGCCCGTTAAACGGGAAAATTATATTTATTAATCAATACAAAAACTAATAGTGTATGAACACATTAAGTTACAAAACAGTATCGGCAAACAAAAACACTGTCAATAAAGAGTGGTTGGTTGTTGATGCGGACGGACAAACATTGGGTCGTTTTGCTTCTAAAGTAGCAATGCTAATTAGAGGTAAGTACAAGACGAACTACACACCTCACGTAGACTGTGGAGACAACATTGTAGTAATCAATGCAGAAAAAATTAATTTAACTGGTAAAAAGTGGACTGACAAATCTTACATCCGTCACACAGGATATCCAGGAGGTCAAAGATCTTTAACAGCAACAGAAATGTTCGAAAAAGATCCTACTCGTTTGGTTGAGAAGGCTGTAAAAGGGATGTTACCTAAAAACAAATTAGGAGCAGCTTTATTCAGAAATTTATATGTATACGCAGGTACTGAGCACCAACAAACTGCTCAAGAGCCAAAAACATTTAACCTTAACGACCTTAGATAATCATGGATATAGTTCACAAAATAGGAAGAAGAAAAACGGCAGTAGCACGTATCTACTTATCAGAAGGAAAAGGAAATATTACAGTTAACAAAAGAGCTTTTGAAGCATACTTCACTACTTCTGCGTTAAGATATAAAGTACAACAACCATTAATGTTAACTGAAAATATCGAATCTTACGATATAACAGTAAACGTATTTGGAGGTGGAGTTACTGGTCAAGCTGAAGCAATTCGTTTGGCAATCTCTAGAGCTTTATGTGAAATCGA
>Ga0105356_10003214_pt1 | contig 16140 bp, 12 predicted proteins | sample GOMGulsemesocosm_3_FD_83502 | JGI IMG/M metagenome (GOLD analysis project Ga0105356, IMG submission 83502) | Methane-oxidizing microbial communities from mesocosms in the Gulf of Mexico - GOM9D Gulf of Mexico | ecosystem: Environmental > Aquatic > Marine > Cold seeps | place: Gulf of Mexico...
GTCGTGACTCACCTGGCGACGCAGCATTACCCTTTTATCAGATATAAAACAGGTGATGTTGGGGTGCTCAGCGATAGCAAATGTGAATGCGGTCGCGGGTTGCCCGTGTTGGCAGAAATTGAGGGGCGTACCACGGACTTTATCGTCGCGCAGGACGGTACCTTGATGCATGGCCTGGCATTGATTTATGTCTTACGTGATTTACCTCAGGTCTCGGCCTTTAAAATTGTTCAGGAAACGCGATCACGTACGAGAGTGAAAATAGTCTCTGGAGAGGGGTTTAATGATGCAGTTGCAGATCACATTAAGGATGACTTCCGGAAAATATTAGGTGAGAACGTTGATGTCCTGGTTGAGCGGGTCACAGTAATTTCAGGTGAGAAATCAGGTAAATTCAGGTATGTCGTTAGCCATGTTTCTGGCTAATAGTGGAAGTTTGGGACCTGAAAAAGCCCACTTATTATAATGGTTAGTCACGATTGTCGAGCCCGTGATTTATTTTACCGTTTCTAGCTGGTGGATATCTTTGGACCAGCATAATTGGCCGATGTGAATAGACCGGTTTCTTTGCAGCTACAATTGTCATTAATTGATCATGCTGTTTCAATGTATCAACATGCACACGCCAGTTGTTATAGTGAGCATCTGCGATTAATTAATGATATTGGTGTCATGGTTGTAAAGAAAACCGCATTCGCCGGTGCGAGCTCTTTACGTAGATAAAGTACGAGATGCGAATCTTAAGTTTCCAAATAAGCTCCTGAGGAGCTAAAGTTCTAGGGAATGGGTTACTAACACTAATACGGGATATGTTAGTAAGTTGAAAACGATTTCCAAGCCAATAAAATCGCATCAGGGGAGTATTTCTCACGAGGAGTACGCCAGGGCGTGTTTAGGCCTGTCCCCCTCAATCATGGGATATAGCACTCAAAGTGATAAGTTGAGGCAGTTTGGGGATATTTTGCAACAAAATACCCTCCATTTGTTGCCGGACTATAATCGTTATTTATTGTGTTGGTTGCTCTCTCAATTTGATATTGATAATGGTCAGCTTGACTTGCCTGATTCGGTTAAATCCCTGTACCCCGCTCAGTTGAAGCGAATAGAGGATCAACTTGAAGAACTTGAACCGGATTTTTTTAGCTTTAACAATGATCCCTTCGTAAAAGATGTGGCGATTCTTACGCACCGCTTGATTCCCGTGGGAGCTGAGTATGTTTCTCCAAATTCGGGTATACCTCGATCCATAGTATTGAAAGGCGGATTTTGTCAATTTTGTAACGCGACACGATACCTGTTAAAGGCGGGCGGCACGAAACCATTTCTTGAGCTGCATATGCATATTCTTGATGCAAGCGAATTCCATCCTGATGGCTGGATTAGAACCTATGAACGTCTTGCTGACTTGTTAGAACGTAATTTAAGTTATCGAGGCGTTCAGAGCACCAGCTGGTTTCTGGATCCCCAGCTGGAGAATATCAGTCCTCACCTGGCATATTTACGCACTGTGCCCCTTAGTGCCGGTGCACAAATATTTTTTATGGGGCTCGATAAGGAGGGGGATTCTGGTGCTTTGGCAAAGTCAAAAAAACGCAAGGCGTTATTTGAGCATGGCCTCTATACACCAAGGCTTTTTACCAGAATATGGCCGCGTAGGTCTGTACTTGAACGTGGGTGGCGCTGAGCATGGCCAATCTTCAAATCACTGCTCCGAAATTCTTAAATACCGGTTGTATAACGACTAACCTGTTTAAGCGGGAAATATTTTATTATGCGCCAGTATAAGCTGATATTCCTCTCTATTTGCCGCTTATTGGGAGCCTTCCGGCTGGCGAAATATTTAACACGGAAGAAATTCAGGGTTCTCTGCTATCACGGTTTTTCCTTAAAGGATGAACACGAATTTCATCCCCAGCTCTTTATGCGCGCAGAAACCCTTGCATCGAGACTGCAAACGCTTAAGAAAGAAGGGTTCAATGTTATGCCTTTGGGGGAACTGCTTAAAGGCCTGGAGATGGGTGGAATCCCTGATCACAGTGTGGCAATTACTGTGGATGATGGCTGGAAAGGGGTTCATTCCCTGGCGCAGCCTGTGTTTATGAAATACAACATGCCCTGGATGTTGTATTTAACTACCTATTATGTCGAAAATAATATCCAGGTTATTAACATCGCGTTACGTTACATACTTTGGAAAACGGTAGTTAGCGAAATACGAATGGCTGACTTTATTCCAAATGATTCGAGGACTTATCATTTGTCCACGCAAGCAATGCGTAACGAAATTGCCGACACCCTTTATATTTATTGTGATGCGTTAGACAAAGTGCAAGAGCGCCAGAAATTTGTAAATGACGTGGCTGATAAGCTTGGACTTGATTGGCAATCCTGCCTGGCCATCGGTATGTTCAAGTTAATTACAGCTGATGAATGCCGTGAGCTTCATGAGCAACAGGTTGATATTCAGCTGCATACTCATCGCCATTCCTTGCCTGAAAATAGCCAGGTGGCCATGGCAGATGAGATCGAGGAGAACAGGGCATTTATTGAACAAATTCACGGTTTTCAGGCGGTTCATCTTTGTTATCCCAGCGGGCGATATACGCAGGAGCATCTAAAGTGGCTTCCGGACTGTGGGATCAATAGTGCAACAACCTGTAAGGCTGGGCTAAATGATACGCGTACGCCCGCTCTTGAGCTGTTAAGGTTTCTCGATGGTGAACATATCCATCCCCTGGAATTTGAAGCAGAGGTGTCAGGTTTTAAGCATTTATTACAAAAATTCAAGCGAGGTTTGTAATAACGGCAATTTATCTTTGTGCATGGTTTTTTGTTCTTGTCACAATCTACGCCGGTCAGGTAGCTTATTTTGTTTATCCCGACACATTTATTATGAACATGTGTACTAAACTCAAGAGATAATAAGATTTTTTAAATAAACCGCCCTTAAATAACGAGATTTTTAGGAATGTTTTATAAGTTATCAGGGGGAAAGGTCAAGGGAAAGGATGTTTCTTATCTGAGTTCTTGATATGCAAAAATTCACAAATTACTTTAGTCTTGTCAAGCGAAACTCTTTATTGCCTGAGTATCATGGTTTATGTCGTCAACTATTTGAAATGGTTATAGTTTTTGTTTTTTGTGGTGTTGGGCCAGGGTGTTATCTCATGGCCGAAATGGGCAAGAAACAGTATGGTTGGCGCTATAAGCTCGGTTTCTTGAATGGGCGTCAGTATATTCGCCGAATCAATGAAATTAATGATCAAAAATATTACCCTGCGACTTTTAATAAGCTGATTGAAAAAGCCTTATTGATAAATAATTCAATTCCTACACCCAGAATGTTGGGACATTTGAATGCTACAAGAGGACGTAGCTGTGATGGGAAAAAATTGAGAACTTCCGAGGATTTACGAGCTTTGATTGAGCGAAGCGATGTCAGCAAGTTTTGTTTAAAATTGATCTCAGGGTACGGTGGAGCCGGTTTTAAGGCTGCTGAGATGGTTAGAAAGGATGGTAATATTGCTCTTTTAGACCTTCAGGAGCAGCAGATATATTCAGTTGATGAGTATTATGCGGCACTGGATGTGGCTGCAAATGGTGATTTTTTGGTCGAACAGTATTTTGAGCAGCACCCGGACATCAAGAAATTTAATCCTTCGAGTGTTAATACGTTGCGAGTCATGATTTACCAACCATTGGGTGGAGAACCCAAATGTCTTGGTGCTGTTTTAAAAATTGGACGACAGGGGGCTATTGTCGATAATGGTTCGGCAGGAGGCGTTTGTGCCAAGGTTGATATACAGCATGCTACTTTACATGCGGGCACGTTTCTCTTCTCGAGGACGTATTGTTTCAAATACCACCCTGATACGGATGTTTTAATTGATGGTGCCAAAATTCCTTTGTTGTCAGAAGCCATTGAGCTGGCCATTGAGGCAATACAGGTTTTTCCAGGTATTAACTACGCGGGTATTGATGTGGCTATTGGCGTGGATGGGCCGGTTATTGTCGAGCTTAATGCCAGGTCAGATTATGCGTATTTCTCACTATTGAATCTATCCTCACGGCATGCATTAAGTGAATGAGTAAATTTTTTGTTTGGCTGTTTTCTGTAAAGTTACTATGTACAATTTTCAGGTACGGTGAGTCCACAGTGAAATTTGGAGAAAAAGGTAATGGATTATCGAGTGATAATTCGCGATGGACGATGAGCTGAAAGTAACTGTCGAAAGATAAGAGTAAAGGGTATGAGGGAAAATATTTTAGCTCGTTTTATTACAACTTTTTCCTTTCGAGTTTCTGACCTAATCAGGACATTAGATTGGCGAACTGCGCACATAAGAGCTTATATCCCGGTGAAATTGCGTTTGTTGATACTGCGGCGGATCGTTTTTATCGGTATTACAGGTAGTGCAGGTAAGACAACCACCAAAGATATAACCGCATTTATGCTTTCGGCATTCGGTTCGTGCCACAAGAGCTCCGACACCTATAATGACTCTATAGGAGTAGCTTGGACAGTACGGGAAACAACGCGGGAACACCGCTACTGCGTTATAGAAGCAAGCGGACAAGCTCCAAACTTCATGAGTAAGTGCTTGCGTTATTTACGACCAGAAATAGCAATAGTTACGAATATTGGAGAAGATCACCTCAGTGCATTCGGAAGTGTTGAGGGTATTGCGGCGGAAAAAAGTAAATTGGTCCACAGTCTGCCTGCTCATGGTATAGCCATACTTAACATTGATGATACCCTCGTGCGTGCTATGGCCGAATGCACGGAAGCTGAGATCATTTGGATCGGAAAGGCAGAGGGTGCCACGCTTAGACTATGTGAAGTACGATCGCAGTGGCCAGAGCCACTAACGTTGGTAATAGAAAATAAAAATCAAATTTATAAAGTTAAAACGCAACTCTATGCTACTCACCTCGCACTTTCAGTCCTAGCTGCTCTGGCCGTCGCAGTAGCGGTTAAACTGCCATTTGAAGATGCTATCAGAGCACTTGCAAAAGCTAGCCCTACAGAGGGAAGAATGCAGGTTATTGAAGATGACAACGGCATCGTTTTTATACGCGATGATTTCAAGGCGCCTTTGTGGACAATACCTACATGTATTGAAGTGCTAAAAAACGCAACGGTTGATGGTCGTAAAATTTGTGTGCTTGGAACACTTTCTGATACAGGCCCTGGTACTGGCTCACCAAAGAAGTACCGTGGTATCGCAAAGCAAATAGCCGAGATCGTTGACGTTGCAATCTTCGTCGGTCCTATGGCTCATAGTGCTCTGTCATTAAAAAACTTATATCCACAAAAGGAAATATACACGTTTTCCAACATTCAAGATGCTGCCGAATTCTTTAAGAAAAATGTGTCATCAGGAGATTTAGTTTTACTTAAAGGAACCAATAAGCAGGATCATTTGAGTAGGATATTTCTGGCACAATCAGAAACGGTCGGTTGTTGGCGTAATACGTGCAGAATTGAAAATTTTTGTAAAAATTGCGGCTTACTGAAGCAAGATCTATCGGAAAAATTTATTTTAAAAAAAGAGACGTTAGAAGATGCAGCGGTGTGGTTTCAGGAATTTCTACGAGATTATGGGAATTTAAACAAACATCAAATAATAGTTGGTCTGGGGAATCCCGGCATACAGTATTCTTGGACGCCACATAATGCTGGTTATCTGACAGTAATATCGTTGGCAGAAAAATACGGACTGGCGTGGACCTCAATGCCACTCGGCCAATTAGCGGTAGGTAGGATTAATGGCCAAAAGATTCTGCTCCTACAACCAGGATTCAATATCAATAATTCAGGTTCGGTTCTAAGTGCTTTAGCATCACTTACAAATATTAACATTCAGACGTGTATTCTGGTGCATGATGTATTGGAGTTAAGTTTTGGTGAAGTTAAAGTTCGAAATAAGGGTGGCGACGGCGGCCACAAAGGTGTGGCGTCAATTTTGGATATAGTGCAAACAGAAAAAATTACGCGGGTAAAAATCGGTGTTCGGAGCCCCACCAAACAGAGTGATTTATCGAAATATGTTTTATCAGAAATAAAGCACAGCGAACGCGAGAATTATATGGAAGGTATTCAACTGGCGTCACAACGACTGGAGGGGCTGCTCTAGCCGAAAATGGTAGAACTAAAAGATGATTGTGGCCTACCAGTAGGCACTTTTTTTATTGAGGCTTTGGGTAGTAGGTCATGACAATAGACTTCCACTACATAGAAGCACGGTACAAAGTTACCTTTTGAGAAGCATCAAGGGTACTTTCCTGGACGTTTCCTGTTAAGAGGGGGCTCCATAAAATGATTGGGGCCAACAAATTGAGCAAAGGAAAAGGATTTGAAGCATTTAAAAGCGATTTTTGGTGTTGGGGATACCCTACAGCGTTGTGGTTTTATCATTGAGTAGAAAGATGATTCCCGACGGGTTACTTTCGAAATGAAGGAATTCCGTAAGCACTCGATTACCAGTGGCACCCTGTTGACCATCTCCATGAGATGGTCGGATCGTTTGATCGGTTTGGTAAGTATCCTAATTCTTGCGAGGCTATTAGCTCCGGAAGATTTTGGGGTGATAGCGATGGCCAGCCTGGCCATTGGGCTGGTAAGTGTCCTACTTGATTTTGGTGTCAATATTGCGCTGATTCAAAATCAAGAGGCCACCCAGGAGCATTATGATTCAGCTTGGACTTTACGCTTGTTACAGTCTGCGGCTGCTACTCTGTTATTGATTTTGATCGCATCTTGGACGGCTGACTATTTTAATGAGCCTCGTATTGAACCTGTTCTTCAAGTGCTAGCCTTTTCGCTCCTGTTGAACGGTTTTGAGAATATCGGGACCGTTGTTTTCCAAAAAAAAATGCAATTTGGTGCTGAATTCCGTTTTCTTATTGCGAAGAGGATGGCGGGTTTTATCACAACAATTGTAGTGGCGTTGGTGCTGCGCTCCTACTGGGCACTGGTGATTGGTACATTGGTTGGCCGTGGGTTCGGAGTTGGTCTCAGTTACATGATGCATCCCATGAGGCCTCGCTTCAGTTTTGCAAAAATGGCTGATATTTTTTCAGTTTCTCAGTGGATGCTTTTAAGAAGCATTGGTGAATATCTTCAAAGTAGCGCACATAGGATCTTGGTGGGACACTGGTTTCCAACATCAACCATGGGTGCTTATACATTAGCGAGCGAGATTTCGGGCATGCCGACAACAGAATTACTCGCTCCTTTTAATAGAGTGCTTTTCCCTGCCTTTTCAGAAACCAAGGAAAATCTGCAGCAGTTAAAACGTATGTTCCTTTTGGCTCAGGGAGTGCAGACACTCATTGTAATCCCGATTGCAATTGGTCTTGCACTGGTGGCTGAGGAGGCAATTCATATACTGCTGGGTGAAAAATGGCTTATGGTAGTCCCTTTTGTTGAAGTGCTGGTTCTGGGGAATATCGCGCAATCAATCGGTACTAGCAGTAGTTATTTACTGATTGTACTGGGCCGGTTTAAAGCCAGCGCGATGGCTATTTGGATTCAGGTTGTTCTTTTTATTGCCTTGGCTGTTTCCACTATGCAGGAAAGTAGCGTGATTGATATTGCTTGGCTGAGGGTTGTGATCTCAGGGTTTGGGATAGGCGTATTGTTTTATCTGGTAATTCGAGCGATGCCACTGTTGACCGCTAAGGATCTTGTTCGTTCGACTGTTAGGCCACTACTTGGCGCAGTGGTAATGAGTCTGGTGTTATTAGAGGTGTCTGCAAATATGGAATTGTCGTTATGGGCTATGCTGTGTTTAAAAGTGATGCTAGGCGCCTTGAGCTACTTGGTTGTGGTGATGTTGCTGTGGTTGGCCTGGGGTAAGCCTGATGGTGCGGAGCAATATATATTGACAAAATTTCAGTACCGCTTGACCCAGATGGTCAAGCGGTAGCTTAATATAGGTGAGTTAATTTTCAGTCAGCTATAGGGTGTTTTTTTCTCTCCACGTTTATAGCTTGGAAAGCTATTTTAGGATGAGTAGAGTTTTGATTAAGAATAAAACTAGTTTTTTTTGTGGTTTTTTTATCTTATTTATATCACTTACTCTAGGCGTCATTAGCATTAGTGGTTTGTGGTATAAATACCCTCAGCCCCCGCAAAGTGAATGGGATATGGGTTACATGGATCGAGTCCGGGAGAAACCCACGCTACAAGAATTAGACATGAATAAACATGAGGCTCGAGAAGATTACTTTCGGCGTATCACCAGGATTATTGATGCTTATTTTGTGCATTGGTCTCCACGTTTAAGGAAGGAGATAAGGGAATACCGTACTGTATCAATATACGATAACTATATTCTATGGGCGGTAAATAAAGTACTCGGTTACAGCTATTTCGATGAGCGCTCAGATGTCGAAACAGCTTTAGACAGGGGGTGGGGGCAATGTTCTCAGTACTCTTTGCTTATTGCAAATATCTTGGATCTAAATGCTATACCGACAAAGATTATACGCCTTAATGGACACGTAGTGGCTTCTGGTCAGTTGGAGGATGGTGGTTGGGTAATTTTGGATGGTAATTACGGGGTTTATATCCCCAAGAGTATTGAAGAAATAGAAAAAAACTCCGAAATGGTGCTTTCTTATTATGAGGAAATCTACAAAAGAATTCCTGAGAGAGTCAAACTTCCCATGGAGGAAATATATGGGGAGGATGGAAATCAAGTTTTATCAATTGTTCAGGAATTGGGTTGGAAGCAATATTATGTGGAACGCTTTAGTTATCTTCTGATTTGGTTGTTTCCTTTATGCGGTGTTGTGATAAGTATATTTTTTATTTCCAATGGAATATCGCCCACTATTAATAGATCTCGGCTTTAAGACTAAAAGTAACTTTTTGTTCGGAACTTCACTAAGTTAAGAGTGCTGTATATAGAGTATATAAGGGCCTTGTTAATGGTGGGAGTGCATATATTCATTCTAAATTACAGCTGTAAAATTCCTGAATACTATAATCATTGAGAGGTATAAGGTGGAACCCTTATTAATAGTATTAGAACTTTCAGCAGCCCTGCTTATATGCTTCTGGAGTTGGCGGATGGATAAAAGGAAGGTGGGTAGCCCCTCTTTTGGACTTTTTAGGTATAAGGAAACGCCCATGACAAATGATCAAGACAAAATTGGTCCCAATAGTCCTACGAAAAAAAGCAGTTAGAGTAACTAATGAGGGATTTGGTTTTTTTATTGGCGTTTATTGGGTTTACACCACTGATCCTAATGCGCCCTCACATTGGCGTTATGCTTTGGGGGTGGTCCGCAATACTTGTGCCAAACTCTTTCCTGTATGGGTTTATGCTAGCTTTTCCTTTCAGTAAATTTATAGCTGGTTTGACACTTGTATCATGGCTTTTTTCTAGTGAGTCCAAAAAGATTCCTATAAATACGACCACATTAGTAATGTTACTAATTTTCTTTTGGGGAACTATATCTATGTTACTAGCCCCGGAAGATAACTTTTTTGTATGGGAAGAGTGGAATAAATTTTGGAAAATTATACTTTTTGGTTTGCTCGTCTGCGCATTAATCAATACCCGTGAGCGAATTCATGCGATGCTATTCATGCTTGTAGCTGCACTTGCGATTCACACTATTAACCAAGTATGGCTTTATATTAGTTACGGGGGAGGACACCACATATATGGGCCAGGAACCTCTATCATAGCTAATAACAACCAATTTGCGACAGTTATTGTTATGAACATCCCCATACTGATCTATTTGTTGAAATACACAAAAAATCATTTTGTTAAATTTGGTTTGTTAGGAACATTGTTAGTTAGCTTTGTAGCAGTCTTGGGAACACAATCTCGTGGTGGATTAATGGCTTTACTGGGAATGGGTGTTTGGTTGCTTATCGTTACAAAAAGGAAACTTTTATTACTTGTTATTTTGATTCCTCTTGGTGGAATTTTGTTTAGTTATGCAGTTGGTGAAAATTGGTTCAACCGTATGGCAACTATTTCATCTCTTGATGAAGACTTATCTTTCATGGGGCGGATAACTGCGTGGAAAATTGCAGTTTTAATTGGGTTGGATAATCCTGGTTTCGGCGCTGGTTTTCGAGCTATCGTTTCTCCAGATATTTGGAGTTACCACATACATTTTATTGACAGGTTTGATTTTATTCCATCTCCCTTCCCCGATCCCCAAACGCCGAAGGATTACCACAGTATGTACTTCCAAGTACTTGGAGACTTGGGCTTTGTTGGGCTTTTTATGTTTATAATATTTTGGGTTTCTAATTGGAGAAATGGGAGGATAGTTAGGTCCCAGCTTAAGAATATTTCTGAAATGAATTGGGCAAAAGATGTTAGCTTAATGCTGCAGTGTTCTTTTATGGGGTATTTCGTCGCTGGATTGGTTCAGAGCATCGCTTATTTTGATCTCGTCGTTTGCATGGCTGGAATTTTAGTAAATTTACGACTATTGAGTTCAAGTATTCAAACTACTGTTACCAAGGAGGCGGGAAAGTTAGATGTTAGTAGCTCATAGTTTTTTAGGTAATTATTGATCTATTCAGGATAAAGATGAAGACTTGGATACCTTTAGGTTGACTTTTCCATCAATAAGAATTCTAGAAAGCTATCGTTTTGTTAGTCGAATAATATCATTCAGTAATAATCTAAATAAAAAAGAAAAGGATGAGGTATCCCAAGGTGTAAATCTGGGAAGTCCGAAAAGTTTTGATCTCTGGCTGGCTATATGGGTTTCTGTGGTGACCGCTGCAATATAGCCAGAATCTATTATTTGCTGGATTTGATCTTGGCTGAAATCCGTCTCGGGTTTTCCATTGGGGAAAGCAAAAAGTTTAATAGGTTTGCCTATGATATTTTCAAGCAGTTGCTTGTTTGTTGTTAGTTCTTTTTTAAGTGATTCTTTGTCGAGATAGGCGAGTATAGGGTGGCTATGGGTATGTCCACCGATTTCCATTCCCTGTGTATGGAGCAATTTCAAGTGCTCGGGTTTCATCATCAGTTGAGGTAACTCAGAAACTTGGGAGGCAAGTGCATCCGAAATTTTCTCCCTTTTTTCTGGTTTCTGATACTTAAGCTTGGACAGAATTGTTTCTATGGCTGCTTTTTTTTCTTCATAATTACTAACTGGCAGTTCGACTAGATTAAGTTCTTCTATATTGATGGTGTTGTCAGGCCATCTCCGGATGGATTCAATCACCTTATCATTCCACATTTGTCCGCCTTCTAGCCAAGCGCTGGTACAGAAGAATGTCGCGTGAAAGCCAAACTCTCTCAGAGTGGGGAGAACTTCTGAAATGTTACTCTTGTAGCCATCATCAAAGGTTATCGCAAGACTGCGGCGTTTTAGTGTCCCGTTCTTTAATTGGTCCACAGCTTCTGATAGAGGAATCACATTAAATACACCTGATATCCATTTCATATGGTTTCTAAATTGTTTGGCATCAACTGTCCAGGAGTATAGCGGATCAGGTTCAGGTAAGATTCGATGGTACATCAAGATATTCAGCCTAGGTTCGAATGACTGAAGCAAATTAGCAACATATTTGAACAGAAATTTTTGCATGGGCTAATCAAACTTTTTCTGATCATGGTGGGTACTTATCCAGAGTTCTAGCATCATCATGATCCATATGAGCTCCCCATAATAACTTGCATCTCCACTATTGTGCATACGGCATGTTTTATCAATGAAATCGGGGTTGAAATAATGCCGAGTTTTTAATTTTTCCAAACTGTCTTGAGCCAATTCGTAAAGTGGTTTGTAGTGCTTGAGCCAGATGCCAAAAGGTAGACCAAATCCGTGTTTTGATTTGTTCAGCGTTGCTTGTGGTAGAAATTCCTGCATGGCAAAGCGGTAAAAATAGCGTAGTTTGCCTTTTTTTAGTTTTAAGCTGGAAGGTAGGGAGCATGAAAAATTAATCAAGTTATCCGTCAACAGTGGGAAAGCTACGCGAACGCCTGCTAGCTCACACATGCTGCAGACTTTACGCAGGTCATTATCAGCAAGGGTGAATTGCCAGTCCAGATAGAGCATTCTGTTTAGGTCGGAAGCGTTTTCCGGGCGCTTGAACTGATCTCGTAGCAGTTGAAGCGGTGCTTTTGTATCGACGGTTTTCAGGAAATCTTTGTTAAAAATTTCCTGTGGGTCGTGACGATGAAGGAAGTTATAAATCTGTAATCTATCGGGTAAAGGTATGTCAGCTTGTTTGATATAGTTCTGAGCTTTTGTTGCTAGCGGGAATTGGGCTGGTAATGCGTTGATAAGGTGATTAAACAGGCCCTTCCTAAGAGCTCTGGGCAAGGCCTGATAGTGTTGGTAATGACGTTGGCTGGCGTAGCGGGAATTTCCGGCAAATAGTTCATCGCCACCATCCCCAGCAAGCATAAGTTTTACATCATTTTCAGCTGCAACTTTTGCACAGTAGTAGGTTGGTAGTGCTGAAGAATTACCAAATGGTTCGTCGTAACACGCTGCTATTTTAGGTATAGCATTGACAATATCTTGGGGGGTGACAAAGTATTCATGGTGTTGGGTGCCAAAGTGTTTGGCCACTTCACGCGCAAAGGGTGTTTCATCGTATTCTTTAGCGTTAAAGCCTATAGAATAGGTGTGAACCGCCTGATTTGTAATTTCGCTGGCTACACCAGTAACAGTGGAACTGTCCAGTCCTCCACTGAGAAACGTGGCGTAGTTGGTTTCATCTCCAAGACAATCCTTAACTGACTGGTTAAGGATTTGGTGTAGGTTAGCGGATAGCGATTTAATATCTTGTTCGGATGATTCAGTAAATTGAGGCATCCAATAAGGTTCGATATCGATATCTCCATTTTCATATTTCAGGCAGTGTCCTGGCGGAATCTTCTCGATATCAGGGTAAATCGAGAAAGGAGTAGGCACCATATGGAAATACATGTAGCAATAAAGAGAGGTTGCTGAGAGTTCGGCAGTTGTTTGATGTGATGCTCTTAATGCCGCCAAAGATGTGCTGATCAGTAGTTTGTTATTCTGTGCTTTTGAGTAGTAGAGGCGGTGGACACCAACCCTGTCACTAGCAGCTAGACAAATGTTGTTTTTAATATCGGTCAGCAGGACTGCAAAGTGCCCGTGTAGGTTATATAAAAATTGAGATTTATCGCAGGCATAGAGGTTAGTGATTTCATTAAACGCGTTAGTTGTTACCGGTCTAACCAATTTTCCGTTGATATGCCATATTGGCTGGCCTGTAAATGCCAATGAGAAATTATCATTGTGGATGATTTGTATATCTTTACCTAAGAGGGTAGAGAATGCGGCTGGTGGTACGTTAATTTCACCCGTTGTGTGAAGGCCTGCGATACTACAGGCATTCAATTGTAGCCCTTTTCTTTTCATAAGTTGTGTTAACTCAGAATTGATCTGATAACTATCTGTTTTTCATTCAGAACTTCATGTTTGTAGGTTACGGGAAAATTTAACTTTTGAGTAGCTTGGCTTCTAGAAATGCATGGTAGTAGCATTTTATTAATTATTTTAATGCGTAATAATTTTTTATCGCTATTTTGGTTTTTTCGATGAATGCGTTTGTTCGCCCTTTTATTGTAAATTTATTATAGGCGACGATTCCCCATAACTCTCGCCTTTGATCCATCCAATCTTTTTTATAGCTCTCATCTCCCGTTAGGTAATCGATATTTTTTATTTTGTCCTTATCTATAGCTGACTCGAATAACGCTTTGCTCAAGATGGAGCCAACAGAATATTGTTTGTATTCAGGGTCGTAAGCTAATTTAAATATATATGCGGTATGGTTTTTTATAAACCAAATTTGGGCTGCTAGGGGCCTCTCATCTTGGTATAAAACTCCTAATCTAAGCGCCCCTTTTGATGCATGAAGCTTAATGAGATCGCGAATAAGTTCTTTGTATGGCTCATTTCTTTTCCAGCTTTTTTTATATATGAACTCAAAATCTGAAATATATTGACCAAGATTATTGATGTCCTTGTCAACTATATCTATTCGATATTCACCTAACTCTCCAATTAATTTTTTTTCTTTGCGCTTTATTGTATTTTTTAAGCGTGAAGGTAAAGAGGAGTAATATTCGTTGAATGATTTAGTCGATAGACTTTTAATCCAGTTCCCGTGCATAAAATATGGAAAAGTATAAAAGCCTGCTCTTGAAAGCATGTTTAGAGTATTTTGATAAGTGTTTGAGCTGAAAACAAAAGGCTTTAAAGTGATTTTGTCTACTTTTATGTGACTTTTTATATACTTTGATAACTCTAGGTATGCTTGTTGCAAATCTTTTTTTTCAGAGAAAGTAGGTGGCCAGAAGTAGGAAGTGTAGTAGTTACTATTAGAGTTAATTGTAGAGGGGCGAAAGCAATTTGATTGTTTTCCTCTTCTAGGCCGAACCAAAGGGAGAATCAAAATGGGGTTGTTTTCTTCAAGAACAGTTAAATAGCAACACGTATACTTCGGCTGTTGAAAGACATGCTTCTCAAGTAAAAAAAACCAGTCAATATCATCAAATATACTTTTACATAATCCTTGATTTATAGGTGTTATAAACAGCTTGATCTCAGTAGAAGAGAATGATTTTACAGATAGCATTTGTAGTGGTTAGCCATTAATGATTGTGGTTGATTATTTACAAAGTTATTTATTGGCGACTAGCTTTATTCTGTAATAACAAGTTAGTAATGAGTTTAGCAAACGGATTGTTGAGTACTAGATTTTAATTGCTTAGTGATTGGGAATTTATATTTATTTAAGATATTCGCGAGGTAATACGCTGGTATTTGAGTACTATAATGTTATTTGGATTAATTTGGGTAATATAAGATATGTCGGTGGCTCTACAGATTATAGATATAGTGAAAGATTCTATGCAGATAGATTACTCAATAGATATCGATACAGCATTACTCGGAGCAGTACCAGAATTTGATTCAATGGCAGTTGTTACGGTACTTACTTCACTCGAAGAGAGCTTTGGAATTATGATCAATGATGATGAGGTGGATGCTTCAATCTTTGAGACGGTTGGAGCCTTGGTGAGTTTTGTTGAAGGAAAAGTCTGAGAATACTCCAGTGACCTTTCATACAGGAACGCCTTTTTTTCTGGAACATTCCTCCAGGCGATTATTTTCACTTCTATTTAACGCGAGTCCTGGTGTGGCTTTTAAAGGGGTAATACTGCATTTCCCAGCCTTTGGCGAGGAGATGAATAAATCCCGGGCCATGGTGGTTTTGCAGGCGCGTGCTATGTCTCGTCAGGGCTTCACTGTGTTAGTGCCGGACTATTTTGGTACGGGTGATAGCTCCGGAGATTTTTCCGAGGCGAGTTGGAGGATATGGCTTGAGGATATGCGCTATTGTCTGGGCTGGCTTCAGAATCTGGCTGACGGACCGGTGATTCTCTGGGGTTTAAGGCTAGGTGCATTAATGGCACTTGAGCTGGCTGCAGAACTGGAATGCAAATATTCCCAGTTAGTTTTGTGGAATCCGGTATTCCAAGGCGAACAGTATATGCTGCAGTTTTTACGTCTCAGATTAGCTAACAATATGATGTCTGGGGAAATCAAGAATAAGGTTGCTGATTTGGAGCAGCAGCTTGAGCGAGAAGGAGTGCTTGAGGTTGCCGGTTATGAACTTTCAACATTGATGTTCAAAGAAATTGTTGCTAGAAAAGCAATAACACTAGATATTCCTCAAGCACAAAAGATATTTTTGGTGTATGTAGCACCGACTATTAAATCCTTACCTGCCCCAGTGCAAGCCCTTGTTGACCAATGGCTAGCTGCCGACGTTAGTGTTGAAACGGGTCAGGTTGTGGGCCCCCAATTCTGGACTACCCAGGAAATCAGTCAAGTTGACGAGCTAATTGAAAGAACTGTAGATTGGTTTAAGACAGTAATAGAGCCATCACACTAGCTGTTTTAGTCGAGAGCAAATATTATGGGAAATTTCTCTGAACAGCCTGTGGTTTTCCAAAGAGATCAAGAATCTCTTTATGGTATTTTGCACTCTCCGTTACAAACCGATATTAATACTGGCATTGTTATCCTGGTTGGAGGACCTCAGTATCGGGTGGGAAGCCATCGCCAATTTGTAGAGTTGGCACGGGGGCTGGCCGGTGA
>Ga0105356_10003215_pt1 | contig 16139 bp, 9 predicted proteins | sample GOMGulsemesocosm_3_FD_83502 | JGI IMG/M metagenome (GOLD analysis project Ga0105356, IMG submission 83502) | Methane-oxidizing microbial communities from mesocosms in the Gulf of Mexico - GOM9D Gulf of Mexico | ecosystem: Environmental > Aquatic > Marine > Cold seeps | place: Gulf of Mexico...
ATGAAAAAGAATTAAAAATACTGTGTGGAGTTTTAGAATGAGTGAACAAATGTGGTGGCGTGGTGCGGTAATTTATCAAATTTATCCGCGTAGCTTTTATGATGCTAATCAGGATGGTATTGGTGATTTACCGGGCATTATTAGTAAACTGGATTATATTGCTAGTTTAGGCGTAGATGCTATTTGGATTTCACCATTTTTTAAATCACCTATGAAAGATTTTGGCTATGATATTAGTGATTATCGTGATGTTGATCCTATTTTTGGAACTTTAGCTGATTTTGATGAGCTAATTGCTAAAGCGCATGAGCGCAATATTAAGATAATGATAGATCAAGTGTTGAGTCATACTTCAGATCAGCATCAATGGTTTATTGATAGTCGAGAAGACCAAGTTAATGAAAAATCTGACTGGTATGTATGGGCTGATGCTAAAGAAGACGGTACAGCACCAAATAATTGGTTATCTATTTTTGGTGGTACAGGTTGGACATGGGAACCTCGCCGCCAGCAATATTATTTGCATAATTTTTTATCTAGTCAACCTGATCTTAACTTTCATAACCCTCGAGTGTGTAAAGCAGTACTGGATAATGTTGAGTTTTGGTTAAAGCGCGGTGTGGATGGTTTTAGGCTAGATGCAATAAATTTCTGTTTTCATGATGCTCAACTACGAGATAACCCTGCTAAACCAAAAGAGCTAAGACAAAGCATCGGTTTTGATGAAAAAAATCCTTATGCTTATCAATACCATTATTTCAATAATACTCAAGATGAAAACTTGAACTTTATTGAGTCTATTCGTACTTTATTAAATCAATATCCAGGAACAGTAACTTTAGGTGAGATATCATCAGAAGATTCATTAAAAACGATGGCTGAATATACCCAAGGTGATAACAGGTTACATATGGGGTATAGCTTTGATTTACTAACCGATGAATTTTCAGCCGCTTACATAAAGCAGGTAGTACAAACACTTGAAGAACGTGTTTCAGACGGTTGGCCTTGTTGGGCTATTTCAAATCACGATGTACAACGTGTTATCAGCCGTTGGGGAAAGAGCCAAAATGCAGAGCAAAGCGCTGATTTAGCTAAAATGTTGTTTGCCATGATTTCTTCTTTACGTGGTAGCGTTTGCAGTTATCAAGGAGAAGAGCTTGGCTTAACTGAATCTGATATTGCACTTGAGGATATTCAAGACCCTTACGGCATTACTTTTTGGCCACAATTTAAAGGTCGTGATGGTTGTCGCACACCGCATCCTTGGCAACATGATGAAATTAATGCTGGTTTTAGCCAAGCTAAACCTTGGTTGCCTATAGCTGTTGATCATCAAGAAAAATCAGTTGACCTTCAAAATAATTCCGCTGATTCAGTATTAAATAGTTACCGCCATTTTACTTTGTGGCGTAAACAACATAGTGCATTGCTTTATGGTGACATTACGTTTGTTGACACATCAGAACATATCCTTGCATTTATCCGTAAGGACAGTGCAGAAAAACTCTTAGTCTGTTTTAATTTCAGTAATCAAGCTCAAAAATTGTCACTTGATCTATTAGGTGATGAACACTTAATACTTAAGGATCATAATTTAACAACGGCTAACATTGTTGATGGTCAGATTACCTTGCCTGCTTTCGGTTGTTTTTTCGCATCCTTATAACTAGTTGTAGAGAATATAAATAATGAAAGTATTGTTAACTATTTGCAGTTTATTCGCACTAAATCTAGTGGCTAATGTAAAAGCAGAGGCAAGCCAAGACTTTGCTGCCAAAGCTGAAAAACTAGCCCCTTATCAACAACGAGATTTTCAGGATGAAGTCTTTTATTTTGTCTTACCTGACAGGTTTTACAATGGTGACAAAAGTAATGATTTAGGCGCTGCAGCAGGTGATGAGAAACGTGTATTATCTCGTGGTGGCTTAGATAAAACTCATAAAGGAATGTATCACGGTGGTGATCTTGCTGGCTTAACAGAAAAACTACCTTACCTTGATAATATGGGCATTACGGCTATTTGGTTAACGCCTGTTTTGCGTAATCAAGCGATGCAAGCCGATACATCTGGGTATCATGGTTACTGGATTTTGGACTTCACTGAAATAGACCCCCACTTGGGAAGCAATGCCGATTTAAAACACTTTATTGACCAAGCTCATAAACGTAATATTAAAGTGTTTTTCGATATTATTACCAACCACACGGCTGATGTTATTAAATACAAAGAATGCCATGGTGAAGATGGTTTAGGCTGGATTATTAAGGGTAATGACTGTCCATATAAATCATTAGCGCAGCTTGCTAAAGGTGATATTTATACAACAATAATTCCTCTGGGCGGGGAAAATCTAAAGTTTCCAAGTTGGTTGAATGATATCGGTGTTTATCACAATCAAGGTGATTCTAATTGGGCGGGTGAAAGCTCACTTCGAGGAGATTTTTCCGGTCTTGATGATGTTGATACCAATAGTGAAAAAGTTGTTAAAGGCATGACGGATATTTACAAAGCCATTATTGATGAATTCAAACCCGATGGTTTTCGGATTGATACGGTGAAACACGTTAATATGGAATTTTGGCAAGAATTTTCACCAGCGTTAATGGCACATGCCAAAACAAAAGGCATAGACAATTTCTTTATGTATGGAGAAGTGTATAGCTTTGAACCTGAACTATTAAGCCGCTTTACCACCCAGGGAAAAATACCTTCGATTTTAGACTTTGCTTTACAAGGTGCTATTCGCAGTGCTTTGATTGAGCAAAAAGGAACTGATGAATTAGCCAACTTATTTGCCCAAGATCATTTTTATCAAACAACACACGCTGATATCGAAAGCCTTGGTAGTCAAAATACGAATGCAAATCAGTTGGTTAATTTCACTGGTAATCACGATATGGGACGTTTTGCTTATTTTTTAAAAGAAAGTAAGCATAACTATAGCGAACAAGAGCAAATTCAACGTATTTTACTTGCCAATGCGATGATCTATTTTAGCCGTGGTGTACCCGTAATTTATTATGGTGATGAACAAGGTTTTGTTGGCGATGGCGGAGATCAAGCATCACGCCAGGACATGATGCCATCAAAAGTTGTTAGTTATAATGATGATGATTTACTCGCAACGGATAAAACTACCGCAGCTGATAATTTCGATACTAGCCACTTGTTCTACCAAACATTTGTTAAATACGCTGAGCTTTACCAGCAATATCCTGCTTTACGATTTGGTCAGCAAACGACACTTTATTCACAAAGAAAACCAGGTGTTTTTGCTATTCAAAGAGCTTACTCCTTCAAAGGCGAGGAGCAAAAAGTGGTAGTAGTTTTTAATACAGACAAGAAAGTGCAATCCCTTGAGATGGTAATTGATAACCAAGAGACTAAATTACTTTATCAATCAGCAACGAGTGATGATGGAAAAATTGCTCCGTTGAGTTTTGTTATTTACCTGTTGCAGTAAATATCCTCTGCATTAACAAAGTAAGCGGCTAGTTAGCCGCTTTTTTGTTAGGAGTTGAAATTGATTATTGTTGTTTAGAAACTTGATGGATATGCACATCTCGTTGAGGAAATGGAATGTGAATATTGGCTTCGTCTAATGCAGAGTAAATAGCTGCATAAGCTTTATATTTTGCCGCATATAGGTTTATTGTAGGCGTCCATAAGCGAATAGCGAGAGTGATTGCACTGTCTGAAAATTCATCAATACCCACTTGTAATTTTTTATTATTGCCGATGATATCAAGTGATAACATTGTATTTTCGAGTAATTTCACAACCTCTAATGGGTTATGGTCGTAAGATATGCCAACTGTTAACTCAAGAAGTGAGTCATTACGTGAATTATGCAATATTTCACCAACAATATGTTTGTTAGGCACTGTAATGGTTACATCGTCTTCATTTTTTAGCAAAGTATAAGCAAGTAATACTTCTTCAACTACACCTGTCACACCATGAATTGTTATGGTATCTCCTACAACAAAGGGTCTGATAAGGATAATATTAAAACCTGCGGCGTAGTTAGCAAGTAAACCTTGCAAAGCTAAACCTGCGCCTAGTGATATAGCACCAATTGCTGCAATGAATGGTGTAACACTAATGCCTAGCTTCCCAAGCGAAATAATGGTGATCATTATGACCATAAGCATTTTTGTGGTATTAGATAAAAACTGGCTTAAGGTCACATCTAGCTTGTTTTTCAAACATAATTTCAACACCCAAGCAGATACTTTACCGGCTAGCATGTAACCAATAATAAAAACAATGAGAGCACCAATAAGTTGAAAACTATAATTGGTAAAAAACTCAATAATTATGTTGTATATATTGGCGACCTGATCGATCTCATCCTTTAATAAGTTAGTCGGTGAAAGTGAGGTATCGCTTTTTTCTGTACTGTTGGCAAGTTGAGTGGTAAACACAAAAAATTCCTTAATATATTATGAAACAGATAGTTGGTCTGCATGACACTGCAGTAATAATAACGTATTTTTGCACTATGCCAAATGCAAAGTAGTAGAAAAAGAGTTCTTGGCTAAAAGATCGCTAGTTTATGGTAAAGGCAAAGGCTTTGTTCATGCTGATGTCTTGTCGGCAAGCTCTGGAGATGACTTTTATTAACATGTTTAGAAAGAATAAAACAAGCCAATCGCATTAAATCTTTATCAAAACGTATTAAGTCCTTCAATGCTTTATTGGTCTAGTTCTAACTTTATAGGAAAGATGATTGTGTACGGGTTGCCTCACTCGTTATGTATATCAAATAAGATAATCGAAACAGAAAATGTCGACTTGCTGTGCAAAGAGCACAGCAAGTGAATTAGCATCAACTTCTGGATACTTTTAAGGCACTGCTTGCCCATTCCTCGCTTCGAGTAAACGATACCAGTCTTCATGGCTGTACTTTATCTCAAGTGCTTTTATTGCTGCATTAATACGCTCTGGTGTTGTAGAGCCAATAATAGGGCTAATGTTAGCTGGGTGCTTAAGTAGCCAAGCTAAAATAAGTTGCCAAGGCAGACAGTTGTATTTCTTGGCTTGCTGCGCTAATTCAATTTCAATACGCCCTTCATCGGCGGGAGAAAAAGTATTGCCCCATGCAGGGTAAGCAACACCGCCAAGTGGACACCAAGCAATAGGTGTAATGCCAAGTTGCTGACATTGATCTAACGTGCCATCGGTTAAGCTATTAATATTATGGATATTCACTTCTATTTGATTGACCAATAATGGCTCAGCTAGCACTGATTGTAATAAGCTAACTTGTGAAGGACTGAAATTACTGACACCAAAGTGCTTTACTTTACCACTCGCTTTTAATTGCATGAAGGTGTCGGCAACATCTTGTGCATTGAATAAATAATCAGGTCTATGGAGTAGAAACATATCTAAATAATCAGTATTTAAGCGCTGTAATGAACTTTCAACACTATTTATAATGTAGTCTTTTGAGAAATCATAATGCTGAGGGTCGCGTCGTATTCCTGCTTTAGAGGTAATTATCAGTTGTTCACGTATTGCTGGCGTTTCTTTTTTAAGTTCAATAAGTAATTCGCCAAACAAACTCTCACAGTGACCATCGCCATAAATATCAGCATGGTCAAAATGTGTATAACCCGCATCTAGTGCAGCTCTAATTGCTAACTTTCCTTTGGTTTTGTCTTGAGCAGAGTTATCTCCGGCAATACGCATACAGCCATAAATTAGACGAGACGAAAATAAAGTGCTGTTTTTGTAATAAATCTTTTTCATTTTTTTTCCAATTATTCAAATAGTTTCTAAGGGTAGATAATTCAAAGCAAAATGCTCAATAAAACTTCTGTAGGTAAAGCTGAACTTGATATTTTCGGCTATTCCTTGATTGCCTATTTATTGACGGCAATACATTTTTAAAAATTCATCATGACTGGGTAGTTTATCAATAGGCTCTTGCTTTATATTTCTAATTTTTCTTAACATTTCGTTAATTTTTTCTACCGATAAGTTATTAGCTAAGGGATGATGATCTTGAGGCACAATCCCTTGTCCTAGCATAACTTGTAGCCAAGAACTGTCAGTAAATAAGTCATTCTGCTCTCGAAACAATCGACCATTTTGTTTAAATATTTCTATTTTATGGGCAAGGCTATCAGGAATTTTCATTGAGCGCATGTCTCGCCAAAAATCACTGTCGTCACGTTGGTTAACGTGATAATGCAGAATAAGAAAGTCCTTGATTTGCTCATATTCCAATGCCGATTGCTTGTTATATTCATCAACTAAAGAGTCATCAATTCCTTTGTGTGGAAACAAATGAATCAAACGCAAAACGGCCGATTGAATTAAATGAATACTTGTTGATTCCAAAGGCTCTAAAAATCCACTTGAGAGGCCAACAGCAACAACATTTTTATTCCATTGTTTGTACCGTCTGCCAGTTTGGAATTTGATGATTTTCGGTTCAGCAATTGCTTCGCTATCTAAATTCCCCATCAAGGTTTCAAATGCTTGCTCTTCAGTATAATGGCTACTACTGTAAACTAAACCGTTGCCGTTTCTATGTTGTAGAGGGATCCGCCACTGCCAACCCGCAGCATGCGCAATAGAACGTGTATATGGTAAGGTTTTATCTAGTCGCTTAGAAGGTACTGCAATAGCTCGATCGCATTGTAGCCAATGACTCCAATCTTCAAAACCTGTTCGTAGTTTTTCTTGAATTAATAATCCTTTAAAGCCAGAGCAATCAATGAAAAAGTCTCCTTTGATTTCTTGACCACTTTCTAATTTTAAAGCTTGAATAAAACCAGACGTAGAGCATTGTTTAACTTGCTTAACCATTCCCTCAGTTCTTTTTACGCCCATTTTTTCACTAAACTTTCGCAAGAATTGTGCATAAAGACCTGCATCAAAATGATAAGCATAAGGCATGTCTAAAATGGGGTCTTTGCTATTAATTTTTGCAAACTTCCCCGCTTCAGCACATAAGTAATTTAAATCGTATTGCCAAAGGTGTTTATCATCTTCAAGTTGATTCGCTCGTTTTAGCAAATGATGAAAGTGGCAAAAAGCTAAACCTTTCCCTGCGGCTCCAAAGCTATGAAAGTAACTGTGACCTTGCTTCTTCCAATTCTCAAACTTTATTGCCAACTTAATTGTTGCTTTTGTTTCTCGTAAGAATTCAGCTTCATTAATACCGAGAACATTATTTAAATGTTGAATTGGCGGAATAGTCGCTTCACCAACACCTATAGTGCCGATGTTATCAGATTCAACGACTTCAACTTCAATAGCACTCCCAACTATTTTTTTTAATAATGCTGCAGAAATCCAACCTGCTGTTCCGCCACCTAATACAACAACTTTTTTTACTGGAGCATTCATCATTGCTTCTCTTTAATTTTTAAATGAGATAATACCAAAGTTACAAAAAAAAACCTGTTAGTAAACTAACAGGTTTAATTAAAATAAACTAAATTTTAAAAAAACTCACTAAAATTTGTAGTTAAGGCCTATTAGGAAGTTTCTACCATAAGATTGGTATCTACCAACTAAGCGTGTGTCAGCTTGGTCTATCTCAATATCATTCTCATCAGTTAAGTTTTGACCTTGTAATGTAATACGCAAACCGTCTAAAGAATCAATACCTGACTCTGAGAAATCATAGCTAATTTGTGCATCCCATAATTCAGTGCCAGCCTTGCCTGTTGGCACTAAAGATAAACTACCACCACGTGTTTCAGAAACGTAGTCACTACGCTTGGTTCCAGCAATGCGAATTTCAAAACCATTGCTTTCGTAATAGGCTGTTAATGAGTAACTCTCATCGGATAAACCTGGAACTTTACCTTCTGCTTGTCCCGCATGTTCGTATAACTTGCCGTCTAAGAAAGTAGCACTCATCATCAGACCGAAACCTTCCAAAGTGTCATGCGCTAAACGTAATGGTAAGCTAGCTTGTAATTCATAACCACGAACAAAACCTTTAAAACCATCAGTATTCGTTTCTACAAACCCCATTAATGTTGCCGGCGCATTACCATTTGAGTCTTGGTGTAATTCAGCAATATACACGTCAGAAAAGTCAGTTAATTCATTACTGCTACGATGCCAGTTTACTAAATCTTTATAGAAAAAGGTTGCCGCAAAGTAACCATCTTCTGCAAAGTAGTTTTCATAAGACAAGTCAAACTGATTTGCTTCATAAGGTTTCAATTGTGAATTTCCAGCACTACCACTCCACGGACCATTTTCAGGAACTGGACTGTTAATTTGTGCATCATTATAGGCAAAAGTTGCTCGAGCATTAGGGCGCATATCGTCCATACGTGGGCGACTCAATACTTTACCCATCGCAGTACGAATAAATTGATCTTCGGCTATTTCAAAGCTTAAATTTAAAGTAGGTAATACATTTGAATACGATCTACCTTCAGATACTGCTGTTGCAACAACATAGCCTTCTGAGTTTTCTACTGTAGAAAATCCTGTAGACTTTTGGTCAACATCAATGTATTGCAAACCAAAATTACCTGACATGTAAATACCGCTAAACTCAGCTTCTAAGTCGAATTTTGCATATAACGTTAACGTTTCTTCATCAATGCCATAGGTGTCACCTAAACGGTCTGTTTGTACTAAAGATGCTTCTGTCGCGGTATAATAACCATCTTTGTAAAGACCAATGCTGTCATAGGCCAGTACACCGTTAATACCAAGAAAGCCTAAGTCCGCAACACCTAATACATTAGGGATAGCTGCATCGCCTGGATATTCTGGTGAAGTTAAGTAGTCACCTTCATTGATCTTACTTTTTGTGCGTTCGGAATATACTGCACCTAATTCAATACCACTAACAATACTGTATTCAACTTTGCCATTAACTTCAAAACGAATGCTATCTAGTTCTTCTTCAAATTCTGGACGATTAACAAAACCATCTTGAGCATCACTGCCAATAACGGGAGCGCCCCATGATTGCGGGCCAGCAAGGAGCATAAGGCTTTCATCTGTATAATCAACACCTGGAAGTGTAGGATGATCGCTGTACATCACACCTGTAGAAGTAGTTTCCCAAGCACGAGCAGCAGCTGGGCGTCCGTCAGTACCAGCACGACCTGTACCTGAGTAACTTTCTAGATCAATAATAGATTTATCAACGTCACCCATTGATAAATCTAATACAGCTGACCAATCGTCATTTAATGCGTATTCAACGTTTAAACCTAAAGTCGTTAAAGTGGATTCTTGTGTTCTGGCATCATTGCGAACTACCGAATGAAAACCATCCCAATAACCTGAAGTAACTAAGCCATTTTCAATTGTTGAAGCCGTATAATTGGCACCACCCCAGACTGGACCTCCTTCTTCTAAACCACGGCGAACATCGTGTTCTTTAAAATCAATGTATAAGGCATCAAATTGAATTGTTAGAGCATCTGAAGGTTCATATTCTACCACTGCTGCAATTGAATCACGCTCTAACATTGCAGAACGCACAAATGAGTCATGACCACCTAAAATTTTGTCACCTTCTGGTGTATCAGCATAACCCCAAGCTCTAAACTGTTCTTCTTGGCGTGGTGTTTCTTGTGATGATAGCACTAAGGCTAGGCCTAGAGTATTGTCAGCAAATTTTTCAACAAAGTTAAAAGAAACTTTATGGCCTGTATTATCGTAATCTGGATTTGCTGCGTCATTACCATTTTGTTCTGCAACCGCATTAATAGTTATGGTTGAGTCAGAATTTAGTGGGCTGATGGTTTGTAAATCAATTGTGCCACCAATACCTTGAGAAATAAGGCCAGCTTCGGGGGTTTTATAAACTACAATGTTTGAAACAATTTCCGTTGGGTATAAATCAAATTCAACACCACGGTTATCACCCATGCCTAATAATTCACGACCATTTAGTGAGGTACCAATAAAGTTTTCGTTAAAACCACGTACTGACAAACCACTAGTACGTCCATTTCTACGCTCACCCGTTACACCGGGTAATCGTGCTAAAGATTCGGCAATGCTGGTATCGGGTAATTTACCGATATCTTCCGCAGAAAGAACTTCAACAATTGAGTTTGAACTCATTTTAATTGCTTGTGCTCTTTGTAAAGCACCACGAATACCGGTGACTTGAATCACTTCAACTTCTTTTTCCGCTGCTTTAGTTTCTTCAGCAGCAAGAGCTTGTGTACTGAGTGCCATTAAACCACTTGAAAGTAGCGCTAATGTCATTTTGCTTGGTTTAAAATTTAGCATTGAATGTTCTCCCCTAGCCATCCTTGATTAATTTTTTATCAGCCAGCTTCCTGTTGACTTAATAATTATATGTTTTTTGTCACCTTAGCTGCATACCTTTTAAATGTAGCAGTAAATTTGTGAACAACTTTAATATAAAGGGGAGAATTAAAGATGAATAGTAGTTGCATACGTATTCATAAGGTGGAACCACGCTACAAATCGATTGAATACGTATGCAATGGTTGTTATTAAAAATAGTCAATTATAAAAGAGGAAGTGTTGGCGCTAATAAAAGCCACTCAATCAGCGCTAATTATTATAAAAAATATTGGGTTGTTTTTTGTTTGAAGCTATTAGCTTAAGTGAATACGTATGCAGCAAAACAAAATTAGTTTTTTTATATGAGCTGAACAAGTAAGTTAGTAACAATGAAAACTTTAAAGACTTGTTACTATGAAAAAGCGCCAAACTTCACTTCTAGCTTTTGCAGCACTTTATGCTTCACTGTTCTTAACCGCATGCGGTGATAATACCCAAACACAGCAACAGATAATTAATGCAACTGCTTCATCAACAGTAATTAAGCAAAGTACATTGAGGGCACGTGATTTCAAAAATATTGCCAGTGATAGTTCTGCTCATTGGTTAACTCCTCACTTATTAGTGTTACCTAAAACGGATAAAAAAGTTGAATACCATTTACTAAGCAAGGCCAAATCAGGTTTTAATACCGTTAACTTGTCAGTTATTTCTTTTCCTGAAAATATAGTGGAAAAGTTCCCCCACCTATCTGACTTTCAGGCCTATAAAGTCGACTTATCATTTTCACAAGCGAAAGAATGGTTAAAACAGCAGCTTTTGGTTGTTGTTTTAGATCAAGACCAAGAAATTCAAAAGTTAGCTTATGTGCAAACAGGTGCTGTAATTGATGCCCTCTATACACAAGGTGAAAATAACGCGAATGAAGAGACTCTATTAGGATCAAGAATAACTGAAAACGGGGTGAGTTTTAAGTTATGGGCACCAACAGCGCAACAAGTGGAGTTATTACTTTTTGATGATGATTTACCCCAAGTAGCAAGGTTAACTAAAATGGCTAGTTTACCTATGGTAGAAGATGAAAATACGGGTATTTGGTCGGTTATAGGTAATAACTCACTTAATGGATCTTATTATCAATACCAAGTAACGGTTTATCATCCAGAGTCGAAACAAGTAGAAACATTAATCACCACGGACCCATACTCATTAAGCCTATCAATTAACAGTAAGTACTCACAAGTTGTTGATTTAGATGATGGTTCAACGCAACCTAAACATTGGTTGAATCATAAAGTGCCTACCGTGAAAAATGTTGAAGATAATATATTTTACGAAATGCATATTAGAGACTTTAGCTCTGATGATGATGCACTTTCTAATAATCATTTTCGAGGAAAATACAAAGCATTTAGTGAAGAAAATTCATATGGTATACAGCATTTAAAAACGTTAAAAAAGGCAGGATTAAACAATATTCACTTATTACCTACTTATGATCTTGCTAGTATAAATGAAGATACTACTCAATCTGTAGATATCAATGATACCGTTGCGCAAGTTAAAACTAAAGTTTGTGATGCTGAGTCAAATATAACAATTTGTATTGCTGACTTTGAGAATTTCAATGAAGAGCAAAGTCTGAAATCACTACTTGCTAGTTTTGATGTTAGTGGTGAGCAAGCTCAAAAAGTAGTTAGTGAACTTCGTCAATTTGATAATTTCAACTGGGGTTATGATCCTTTTCATTACTCTGTACCAGAGGGAAGTTATGCGCTAAATCCACAAGGTAAAGAACGTTTAGTTGAGTTTCGTGAAATGGTGCAAAGCATTCACGGTTTAGGTTTTCGTGTGATTATGGATGTTGTTTATAACCATACTTATCAGTTTGGCTTAAAAGAAAAGTCAGTGCTTGATAAAGTTGTACCTAATTATTATCACCGCCTTAATATCATCACGGGTATAGTCGAACAGTCAACTTGTTTCACTTGTGGGAATACTGCTACAGAGCGGGTGATGATGGCAAAGTTGATGTCAGATTCATTGGTTACTTGGGCGCGTGACTACAAAATAGATGGCTTTCGTTTCGATTTAATGGGTCACCAATCGAAAAATGCCATGTTAGCAGCGCGAGAAGCGGTGCGTGAAGTGGATGCTGATACCTATTTTTATGGAGAAGGCTGGAATTTTGGCGAAGTAGCTGATAATAGCCGTTTTGTCCAAGCTAGTCAGTTAGAGTTAAGCGGTACTGGAATTGGTACTTATAGCGACAGATTACGTGATGCAGTGCGCGGTGGTGGCAATAATACCCGTGATTCACAAGGGCTAGGTAATGGTTTATCTGTTTTACCCAATGAAAGGCAACCAAACGCACGTCAGGTACAAGGCCCTTCATTACAAAACTCTTTACTCCAAAACAATAACCAACAAGAATATAACCTTCGTATGGATCAGCTAAGAGTGGGTTTAGCTGGGAATTTATCAACTTTCCCTCTTTATTTAATAAAGGGTAAACAAATACTAGGCAAAGATATTCCTTATGGTGATCAACCGACAGGTTATGCCTTAGATCCTGCCGATACCATTAACTACGTCTCCAAGCATGATAATCAGACTTTATGGGATAATAGTCAGTACCGTTTACCCTTTGATGTTTCCACACAAGACAGAGTTAGAATGCATTTGCAAAGCTTGTCTTTCGTATTCTATTCTCAAGGCATTCCATTCTTGCATATGGGCAGTGAATTTATGCGTTCAAAATCTTTTCTTAGAGACAGTTACGATTATGGTGACTGGTTTAATCGTGTCGATTTTTCTAAGGAAAATAATTACTATAATGTTGGTTTGCCACCCAGTGAAAAAGACCAAGAGAATTGGCCGTTGATCAAAGAAGTACTTAAAGGTCATCAAGGTAGAGATCATGTTGATGCTAAAGATATTGAATTTAGCGCTAAAGTGTTTGAAGAAATGATAGCGCTGCGCATGAGCTCGCCATTGTTTAGATTGACAACTGCCGCTGATATTAATAAGAAAGTTAGTTTTCTTAATTTAAATTATAACTCAATGGCAAATGAGTCGTTGGGCTTGTTGGTGATGAAATTAGATGACACTCTTGGTCAAAGTGTTGATGATAACATTGAGAGCTTGATAGTGATTTTTAATACTAGCACTAAAGCACAAACATTCGCTTACACACTAGCTAGTGACTATCAACTTCATCCAATTCAACAAAATAGTGTAGATACAGTAATTCGGCACAGTAAAGCCGATGAAAAGGGCTTTACTGTGCCAGCGTTATCTAGTGTGCTGTTTGTTAAGGAGGTAAGTGTTAACGATTAATGCCTGGCGATAGGTGTAAAAAGTAACCTTTTCCTGCAAAGGTTAGTTGGTAAGTACTTTCATTCGCTATATTGCGAGAAAGTTTTTTTTCTAACAAACCTTTTTCTATTAATAATGTGAGCATATTGCTAGATAATTCGGCCAATTTAGCTTTGGCGTTAATTTCCATTTTAGTTGCTACGCCTTTAAATGAATAAAGTGCTCGAATGATGGCCGCTTCTGATTCAGATATAGTGGGTAGTTCTCCGATGTATTTTGGATATTGATCTTCAGGAAATTTTCCATGAATGCTTTTATATGATGCCTGTATTGCTTGAATATCAGTAGCTTTATCGCCTGTTAATTGAAAGGTGTGAAATACACCCGTTTCTTTACGCTGATAATCAACTTTCGCTAGGAAAATAGGTAGGTCACAGCTTTGGGCTACATGGTAAAACCCCGTTTTCCATTTTGTAACTGCACCACGAGTACCTTCTGGAGTAAATAGAAAAAATACTCTATTGCCTTTTTGCGAATCAATAAAGGCCTTTATTTGCTCAACTTGGCCTTTTCCCTTTGACGAACGATCTATTGGCATAGCACCTAACCACATTAACCAGGTGCCTAAAACGGGAACTTTGCACAGACTATCTTTTATAGAAAAATAGATTTTTACATCTTGCAATATAGCTGCCCCAAGAGCGTAGATAAAATCCCAATTTGAAGTATGAGGTGCAGCAATCGCAACACCTGAACCTTCGGGTGGAAACTCACACAATTTCCAACCTGATAATTTGAACCATAACTTGAACAATGATTTTAAAAAATATTTGGTAAATATACCGTCAAATATGGTTTTTTCGCGAATAGAGAGTAATTTTTTAGTCATGAGCCACATCAAATAAATGGATGTATACGAAGTAATGAATAATATTATAGCATAATCATCTTTTCAAATGACCTTAAACTGCATAATTGAGTTTGATCTAGAAACGATTTCGGTCAGGTTTTAACACAATTATCAAAAAACGGCTAACCTAAACTCCCTTTCAAGTTGTGGAATTTGTGCATGAGTGGTTGAAATTGCAATTAATAGCACCATGTATACCCAGATTACTTGGGTATATATTTCCCTATTGTTGATTGTTTTTTTCATTAATTCTTAAAGGTAAAACCATGACCAATGCATTAGAAACCTATGCCTTGAAAATAAGCTCGCTTGAAAAAACCTACAAAGGCGGTTTTCAAGCGCTTAAAGGTATTGATTTAACCGTTAAACAAGGTGATTTTTTTGCGTTACTTGGTCCCAATGGTGCAGGTAAATCTACTACGATAGGCGTGATTACATCTTTAGTTAATAAAACTCAAGGGCAGGTGAAAGTTTATGGCTATGATATTGATAGCGATTTAGAAAAAGCTAAATCTTTTATTGGTTTAGTGCCACAAGAGTTTAACTTTAATCAGTTTGAACCTTTAATGAATATCTTAGTGAATCAAGCGGGTTATTATGGCGTTGACAGAAAAACAGCTTTGGTGCGCGCTGAAAAGTATTTAAAACAGTTAGAGTTATGGGATAAGCGTAATTCTGCGGGCAGGGAGCTATCAGGTGGCATGAAGCGTCGATTAATGATTGCTCGCGCTTTGATGCATGAACCGCAAATGCTTATCTTAGATGAACCAACTGCAGGTGTTGATATAGAAATTCGTCGTGGTATGTGGGAATTTTTGCAAACATTAAATGCACAAGGTATTACCATCATTTTAACAACGCATTATCTAGAAGAAGCAGAAAGTTTGTGTCGTAATATCGCTATAATTGATGGTGGTAAAATTGTTGAAAACACAAGTATGAAAGGTTTGTTAGCGCAATTGGACGGTGAAACCTTTGTTTTAGATTTATCACCTTTTCAAAATGAAATCACCCTAAATAACATTGGCTACCGAGTCATTGATGACCATACCTTAGAGATTGATTTACAGAAATCACAAAATTTAAATTCAGTTTTTGAACAATTGTCTGCCCAAGATGTGGAGGTACTAAGTATGCGTAACAAGAGCAATCGGTTAGAAGCTTTGTTTGTTAATCTAATAGCTAACAAAGAGTCTACTAAAGACACAAATAACGAATCTAAAAAAGAAGCTAAATAACATGAATAATTCTATTGCATTAAAAAGTATTTTGACCAAAGAAATACAACGATTTATGCGTATTTGGGTGCAAACTTTAGTGCCGCCAGCTATTACTATCAGTCTTTATTTTGTTATTTTTGGCTCACTTATAGGTTCTCGCATTGGTGAAATGGGTGGTTTTGACTACATGTCATTCATTGTGCCTGGTTTGATTATGATGAGCGTTATAACTAACTCATACTCTAATGTTGCCTCATCTTTTTTTAGTGCCAAATGGCAACGTAATGTTGAAGAAATGTTAGTGGCGCCTGTGCCTAATTGGGTTATTGTTACCGGGTATGTTGGTGGCGGTATGGCTCGCGGTATTTTAGTTGGTTTGATTGTTACCTTGGTATCGTTATTATTTGTTGATATTCAAATCCATAAT
>Ga0105356_10003221_pt1 | contig 16123 bp, 11 predicted proteins | sample GOMGulsemesocosm_3_FD_83502 | JGI IMG/M metagenome (GOLD analysis project Ga0105356, IMG submission 83502) | Methane-oxidizing microbial communities from mesocosms in the Gulf of Mexico - GOM9D Gulf of Mexico | ecosystem: Environmental > Aquatic > Marine > Cold seeps | place: Gulf of Mexico...
CGAGTCGCCCGGATAGCTCAGTCGGTAGAGCAGAGGATTGAAAATCCTCGTGTCGGCAGTTCGATTCTGTCTCCGGGCACCACTTATTCCAAGAAGCCTGTACTGAAAAGTACGGGCTTTTTTGTGCCTAGAATATGATAAAATAATTCAAAGAAGCAGCCAGATTCCTATCGAATAGCAGGAAAGCTAAATGACTTTTGATTTATTTACTGATATTCCCGCAATCGCAATAGTGGCCTCAATATCAATCCTAATCACAATTCTCCTATTCAAAAAAAACACAAACCACCAAGTAAAAGTACACACACTGGCATTTAGCAGAGAGCACTCTGAAGATAAGAAGTTAATGGCCGCCTACTCTGTACTTCACTCAATTCCTGACAAATATGTAGTAAATTTTGCCCGTGAAAATAGAGAGCACGATGAAGCATCAGACATCAGAACAATATTGAACCACTGGGAGCGTGCTGCAATAGGTATTAAACACGGTGTTTATTACGAACCAATGCTCATAGAATCTTACAAGACCCTGGTTGCATCCATAAGTAAGAAAACAGAAAACTACATCGCCTTAGCACAAATAGACTCTCCCAAAATTTATGAAAACTTTGAACTCATGGCTGCTAGGTGGGATAAGATCAAATAGACCAACCCGTGTGCATTTTTTGACAGAAAAATTCCGACAAACCTGCATAACACCGCATAAAACAACACCACCACCCTGAACCACTTAAGTTTTTCACATTCGTTCGTTTAATTTCAATTCGTGCCATTCATAATTTACTGCCAAACCCCACGGGCATTGAGCTCAAATAGAATGGCACTAGAAATTTCTTTCGCGATAAAAACCGCAATAATCCGGTAGCTGGGCAACATTACAGCCTCACCCACAAATGGAGGGAGTATAGAAATCGAAATATCTGTCACACTAAATTAAGACCTATTGATATAAAATGAGTGAACAATACGGGCTTTTTTTTGCCAGCAACATTTGCATAGCACCCAAAATAGATCTCGCTATTGTTTGGTTTATCCAATACGCTAATAATACCGCATTACCAGAATTAGACTCTTCGCGCCTTCCTTACACTCTCCATACTAAAAACTTACATACTTCTTAAAGGCAGCTCAATAGCAAATAAAAAAAACGATTAATAGCGATTTACTTAGCTAAATTTGCCATTTACAAAAGCCTTACCCCAAGCATAACTACTTGAAGTACAAACGTATCAATTAAACTAAAAATGTCTTTTAAAATTCTCTAATTATGATTAACTGGCCTCGTTAAAACAGTAACAAATAAAAAAATAATAAATATAAAAAATTCACTACAGTGTACAAAATGGATGACAGATCATGATGACCACTCGACCGACCTCTCCCATATTAAAGCAACATAAGATTTAATTTTCACGTTAGACATCGTGAAGTAAGAAAATTTTTCAGATTATATTCTGAGCCCCCTTCATGTCTGGTATTTAATTGCCTTGGAGATTTACATGGAAGCAAAAAACAAAATAACTGCCAGCTTTAAAAAAATCAAAAACATCTCAATCCCTGAGCTATTAGAAATGCATAATATTTTTATTCAGTATTATCATAATGCAGATCTAAACACATTTGTGACCGATATGGGCGCAAAGACGGGCGTAATTATGCTACATGACAAAAAGGAAAAAAGAATTGTAGGATTTAGTACCTGGACCGAGCTCGAATTAATGGCCGCTGGTAAAAAATCTATAGGTATATTCAGTGGTGATACGGTTGTTGAAAAGAAATATTGGGGAAATAAAGAACTACATAAACAGTTCCTTAAACAGTTATTAAAAACTAAATTAAAGCAGCCTAAAACACCCATTTTTTGGTTATTAATATCCAAAGGCTACAAGACCTACCTACTGTTGACGAACAACTTTCCGGCGCACTACCCAAGTCATAGCAAAAACAATATAAAGCTTGAATCGATTGTCGATGAATACTGCCAACAGCTGTATCCAAGCGCTTACAATACGACCCATAGATTATTAGATTTTGGTGACGAGTACCAACATCTAAAAGGTGATGTTGCCGCAATCACGCAGGACATGACAGATTCTCACCCAGATATTCGTCATTTTGAAAAACTAAACCCTTCTTGGCGTCAAGGAACCGAGCTACCTTGTGTCGGCGAAGTGTCGATAAATGGCGTATGGCAATTTGTGCGTAAGAATATGGTCCCTTTCAAAAAGGCTAAGATTCAAGCTCATAAAACGAACATGGAAGTATCATAATGTCAGTCATTTCATCTCTCATTGGCCGTCTTTTACACCAAGCCTCTTATTATCTATCGCATAAGGGGAAAAATACGTTATTAGAAGGCAGCCTAAACGTAGAGGCGACACAGACAGCGGTATTAAAGACTCTATTTGATAATATTGCCGGAAGTGAAAATGCAAATAAGCATGGTATAACCTCTGATACAACTCTCAAGGAATACCAGAAACAAGTTCCTATTACAGATTATGAATATTGGCAGTCATCTATTTCTAGGCAACAACAAGGAAATGACTTTGTTTTAACCAAGCTTGATTGTGAAAGATATCAGCCAACCAGTGGTTCAACATCAAAAATCAAATGGATCCCCTACACTCAAGCATTTTTAAGTGAACTCGATCACGCCATATCACCGTGGGTAGCCGACTTGTATCAGCAATTCCCAGGCGTTCGAAAAGGTAAACATTACTGGTCTCTTTCTTGGGTTCCTAGTGATTTGCGCAATAAATTAACAACTAGCATCAATAATGATCTGCAGCTTTTACCTTGGTGGAAGCGTTTGTTTATGGCTGGTACGATGGCTGTTCCCGAGTCAATATCCCTTGCTGAAACATCGGATGAATCTTTTTTTGCCACTGCCTGCTATCTGCTCAGCTCAAGAGACCTAAGTTTCATTTCTGTATGGAGCCCCACCTTTGGCTTAAGCCTGCTGGAGTTTATTCAAGATCATAAAATAGATTTACAGCAAACGTTAACTCAAGGTCATTGGCCAGACAAATACCCTGGACTTAAAAATATTCCTTGCCCTAGAAGTTCTGAGTCGGCAAACATAATGGCCCAATGGAATGGAAAAGCGGATGCTAACTTTACAAAGGCAATCTGGCCAGATCTAGCATTAATCAGTGCATGGGATACTTCCTCTTCCAAGATTTGGGCAAAGAAGCTGCATGCTCTATTTCCTCATAGTGAATTTCAAGGAAAAGGGTTGTGGGCTACAGAGGGGGTGATAAGCATTCCAATCAATAACAAATATCCCCTTACCATTAACAGCCACTTTTATGAATTCGAAGATCTGGAAACTCATGAAATATTGACAAGCTGGCAGCTAATAGCAGGGCAGAATGTTAGACCTATAATTAGTTCAGGCAATGGCTTGTTGCGCTATGCGATGAAAGATCACTTGCGTGTTACCAGCTTTATCAACCTTTGCCCTTGCTTTGAGTTTATAGGACGAATCGATGGTACGGATCTAGTTGGCGAGAAACTATCACCGGAAGTAGCTATACAGCTCATTAATCAATTCAATCAATTTGATACGATTACGCCTATTACACTGATAGCCATACCTGCCCAAAGTGAAAAAGAGAAGCCTCGCTACTCCTTACTTTGTAGTGCTACAGCTACGCTTATAATGAGTGATAAAGAAGCGACTGAACATCATTTATCTCAACGCCTAGAAGAACAACTTTGCGAACATTTTCATTACAAGCTTGCTCGTGAGCTTGGCCAGCTAGGTCATGCCAAAATATTAATTAAAGAAAATGCTCTAGATTATTATGCTCAACATAAAATTGATCAAGGCATGGTTAAAGGCAATATCAAGATTGAACCTTTAATCACTTGGGAAAATGCCCCCTTTGAATCAAAAGCAGCAGAACCAAGCACGACTGGCATGGAGTCGGTCAGATGACAAAACGCTACCATATCCGACGGGCAGAAAGTGAAGATTCTGAAGCATTAATAACACTGATAAACGATACACCTCAAGAAGGCAGTATCAGTTTAAACTTTGAGCGCACGCCGAATTTCTTTCATGCAACTCATACAACAACCAGTGATCCTGAAGTATGGCTCATGGAAGATACAGAAGAGAAAAGATTAGCGGCATCTTTTAGTATTGGTAAGCGTCTAGTGTATATCAATGGCGAGAAACGCTGGACTCGCTATGGTAATGATTTACGAATACATCAGGATTACAAAGGTGGAAGAACCTTATTTCGTTTATTCAAAAAATACCGCGATCTAATGCAAGACGAGTGGATGCAAACCGTTATATTAGAAGAGAATAAAGCCTCTATCGAAACAGTAGGCAGTGGTCGCTTATCCCTGCCAAACTACCACCCGGCAGGGAATCTTGTCACTCACATGGTTGCGTTGAATCAGAAAGCTGGGATTTCAGAGCATACAATTCGCCAAGCAAATGCATCTGATAGTGCGCAGATGCAAGAATTCTTTGAGCAGCACGCCAAGCAAAAGCAATTTTATCCTTGCTATGATTTTTCTAATATTGAAAGTAACGACCCTTATTACCGTAACTTGAAATTCGAACAATATTATCTGTGCTTTGAAGATAAAGAGTTGGTTGCTGTTGCTGGTTTATGGGATCAAAAATCATTTAAACAAACCCGCTTCCTTTCTTACAATGGTAAGATGAAACTGTTACGCCATATCAGTAATATTAGCAGTACCTTATTTGGTGGCTTAAATCTGCCTAAACCAGGAAGTCTAGGAAACTACATAAGTTTGCATTCGGTATTATGCAAAAATAACGATCCTAGTTATCTGAAAAGCTTAGTTGCTGAAATACTCTCCACATATCGAAAATCATCTTACGACGCATTGATTGTCGGCTTTGATAAAAACGATCCTTTACACCAAGCGATTGAAAACCTAAAACGCCATAGTTTAAGCAGTAATCATTATCTTGCCAGCTATGGTAAAGAGCCAGATATTTTAACTCAGCCATCAGCACCAAAACTCATGTATTTAGAACCCTGCCGTTTATAGGATTTATATGATGAAAGCTTCAAAAGATTATATTTCAATGTGGTTCGATGTCAGGAAAGAACTGGGTATCAGTGATGCAATGAGCATCGGCCCAATGAATAAAAGCAGTGGTGATATTCAATGGAATACCTTCTCTCATAGCAAAATGGATGGTATCGGTGGTATTGCAACAATTTTGCGCGATCAGGGCTATCCTTGTAATAACTTGCCTATCAGTGGTGAAAAATCAGAACCTAGTTCTTGGCAGTTATATAAACTGAATAAGCTGCAAAAAAAGAAGAACAAAGTTGAAAATAAATATACCCCATCAAAAACAATTCGCTGGAAGAACAACTTCCCCTGCAGTAATGATAATTCAGCTGATATTGTTAATACCTATTTCGATAAAGAAACAACACTACTAATTAAAAAAAATGCCAAGAAAAATCGAGTTGCCTTTAGTACGTTTCTTATGTGGTCTCTAAACAAGGCAGTCGCTGATAACCTAATTGATGGTAATCAAAATTATTATTGGTTTTACCCAGTCAATTTACGTGGTGCAATCTCTCTTGCAAGTGATACCAGCAATTACTCTTCAGGCATCACGATATGCTTAAACAACTACATAACACCAAAGCAGCTACAGCAAGAAATTAAGCATAAAATAAAGCTAAAAGAACACTGGAGCACTTGGAAACTCGCACATATAGGTAAATTAATCGGTAAACCTGGTGTCCGCTATATATACAAGAGCATTAGCAAAAAGAACTTTTATGCGGGCTCTTTTAGTTATTTAGGCGCCTGGCCATTGCAAGAGAATAATATCCCCGCCGAAAACAACGATGAAGTCTGGGTTAGCTGTGGCATAGGAACTAAAAACTACCCTGTTTCCACCGGTATTATGGAATGGCATGGTCAACTGACCCTTGGATTAAAGCTGCACCCAATGATCTGCCAAGACATTAAGTTAACTGAAAAATGTTTACACGATTGGAAAATCAATTTAACTGAAGAAATAAATCATAATGAATTCATCTAGTTTTAATTTTAAGTTAATCGTAATCTTTGCTATTGCCGCAGGCTCTATCTATCTGTTGACGGATAACAAGCCGACCCCAGAAAAAACTGAAGCAAAGACCCATACCCCAGTCATTCCCTATACCGTTGCGAAATCTTCTGAGGTATCGATTCCGATATTCAGTCGCGGCAAGGTTTCACCCGCTCAAACGCGTCTAATATCCAGTGAAGTTCCTGGGTTGGTGACATTCGTAAGCGAGCAATTGATTAATGGCGGATTGGTTAAACAGGACGAATTATTAATTCAACTAGACCCACAACCTTTTATTCTCGACATCGCTCATAAACAGTCAACACTCGATCAAGCGAAGCTTCAATTTTATGAAACAAAGGCTAAAGCTAGAGTAGCAAAAAAGGGAGCGGGAAAAAATGCGTCTGATTATGCTCTTTATGTTCCACAATTACGCTACGCGAATAGCCAAGTCGACGCAGCAAATGCCGCTCTAGAGTATGCAAAAAAGCAGTTAGAGAAAACATCAATCAAAGCACCTATTAATGGCAAAGTTATCATGGCCAACATTCATCTGGGCGAGTACTTACAAGCAACCCAAGAACTGGCTAAGATCTATGGCACCAAAACAGTCGAAGTTAGGCTACCTCTAAACGATCACCAGATTTCATTATTGGGACTGCAATACTCTAAACAAAAAGCCGAATCAATTAATGCTCTGCCTAAGGTATTAATACAAAACTTCCAAGACGACAGCATTATTTGGCATGGCACTATTACCCGTACAGAAGGAGAGAGAGACAAAAACCAACTTCTTTATGTCATTGCTACTGTTGATAATAACGATACTCTAAATTCAAAATCAAGACCTCTACTACCCGGGTCATTTATAGAAGCCATCATTACTGGCAACCTGCAAACTGAACTGCATATATTGCCACGCGATAGCCTTCAAGCTGAAGATAACCTATGGACAATTTCCAAGGAAAACCGTATTTCAAGAAAACCTGTTGACGTTATCTATCGTGGCAAAGATCAAATTTACATTACTTCGGGCATTAACTTAGGTGAGCGAATCGTCACAGGCTCTTTCAGTAATCTAGTCGATGGTTTATTAGTTGAGCCTAAGGTGCGTAAACTTTCAGGACAGCAAAAAGAACTTACAACACCTGCCATTGTTGAGGCACTGTAATGCGTTACTCTATCCAGTGGTTCGTCAATAATCCGGTTGCTGCCAACCTATTTATGATCTCTGTTTTCATACTAGGTTTGCTCACCATTCCTGATACCCGTATGGAACTCATACCCAACGTTTCACTAGAAAGAATTGGCATTCAAACGTTACTACCAGGCGCTACCGTTGAAACGGTCGAGGCGACGGTATGCAAACCGATTGAGCAAAGAATCTACGACATCCCAGGAACATTAGACCTTACCTCGACCGCTTATGAAGGCTTATGTTCAATAACCTTAGACGTAGCCGATGGCTTTGTTACTAAAAATATACTCGATGAAGTTAAAAACAGAATTCAAAGCTCTGATGCCTTACCAAAAGATGCTGGCACACCAGAAATTAAAGAATTAAATGTTCGAAATCGCGTAGCAAAACTGATTCTCTACGGTGATTCGAACTACTCAGATCTTGCAAAGATTATGAGAAAAGTACGCAAAGACTTATTAGAATTCGATAACATAAGCATTATTGATCTTGAAGATATCAAACAATCAAGAATCGAAATCAATGTCCCTTCTCATAATTTAGAAAAATACGATGTCACATTTTCTCAAATCAATAGTTTGATCACTCAGCAATCAAACCAGTTACCAGGGGGGTCATTAAAGACTCAAGAAGGTAATGTCTTAATCACGTCGAATGAGCAACAAGAAAACAGTGAAGGGTTCAAAAATATCGTTATTCTCTCGAATAGTGACGGTGCAGAAATTAAGCTCAAAGATATTGCAAGCATAACTGATAATCGCTACAGCCATGAATACCAAGCCAGCTTTGATAATAAACCAGCAGTCTCCATCGATATATATCGTATTGGTGATCAGAACATTATGGATATAGCAGAAAGCCTGAATTCTTATATTGCTAGCGCAAAAATACCTGACAATATGTATTTACATGTTTGGCAAGATGACTCTAAGCATTTCAAAAGCCGTATTGATCTTTTATTAGATAATGCGTTCACCGGTTTATTACTACTTTTTATCGTACTATTATTATTTTTAAATACTCGCCTTTCATTTTGGGTCAGTTTAGGTATTCCGGTTTCTTTCTTTGGCAGTTTATTCTTTATGCCATTCTTTGATGTATCAATTAATGTCATTTCATTATTTGCCTTTATTTTAGTACTTGGCATCGTAGTCGATGACGCAGTGGTTGTTGGTGAATCGGTGCATCAGCAGAATGAGCTAGGCAACTATGGTGCTGCTGGCGCACTAGAAGGCACCTACCAGGTTTATAAACCTATATTTTTTGCTATTGCTACCAGCATCGTTGCTTTTTTGCCGTTACTATTCCTCCCTGGGCCAGAAGGTAAGTTAATGCAGGCCATTCCTATTGTGGTTATTTTAACGCTTATATTCTCACTACTGGAATCTGTTTATATACTACCTGCACATCTATCTGGTAATAAGCCTGCATCCAACAAAAAACCAAATTTTTTTATTAAAATACAAAATTCTTTTAGCAATACTCTGGATAGATTTATTAATAAAATCTATCAACCTTTATTAATAAGATCGCTTCACAATAAAGGACTAGTGATAATTGGCTTTAGCTTGGTTTTTGTTATTTTCATGGTCGTCGTATCAACGGGCTGGATGCGAGTTGCACTATTCTCGGCCATTGAAGCAGATGTTGTTATTGCCAATCTCACTTTTCCCGAAGGATCTCCGCGCCATAAAACGGAAACGGCGATTAAACAACTGGTTACCGCAGCAAATCAACTTACCGAAGAAACGACCCACGAATCAACCCCCACTATTCTTCATAGCTACTCCGTCATCGGCCCAAAGAATAAAATATCGAATCAAGACTTAGATAAAAACTTGGACCATAGTGCACAAGTCACCTTAGAGCTATCCAGTAGCAATAATCGCCAATACAGCGGTCAGGAACTCGCGACTCGTTGGCGTGAGCTAACAGGTCCTATAAGTGATATCGAAAAAATAAAATACAGCTCTAGCTTAAACCCTGCTAAACCCGATATTAACATTGAGTTTTCAGGATATGATCTTGCCCAGTTAAAAAGTGCTGCAGATAAACTTAAAGAAGTATTAGCAGAGTATGATGGCGCTTACGATATCCGTGATTCTATTAGTAGTGCTAAGCAACAAGCAAATATCAGCCTACAAAACAATGCTGTTGCGTTAGACCTTTCATTAGAACAAGTATTATCTCAAGTGCATAATGCCTACCAAGGTAGCGATGTACAAAATATTCAAACCCAAGATGATGAAATTAATGTTTGGTTAGGATTACCCGAAGATGAACGTTCTTCAATGTGGTACTTAGAAAACTTGCCGATTAAACTGCCTAATGGGCAATATGTTAGTTTGTCTTCTATCGCGAATATTAATTATCAGCCAGCACGTAATCATATTAAACGCTATGAACAGCAGCGTATCGTATCGGTCAGTGCGTATATTGATAGTGAAAAAAATTCGATATCTCACATAAAGGATGAATTACAAAGCGTCACCCTAAACCAGATTCTCAGCGATCACCCAGAGCTGCGCTGGAATACTGCTGGGCAACAAAAAAGCATCGCTTCTTTTCTAAAGATATTAACCAAAGGGTATCTCGTTGCCATTCTGGTTATGTATCTTATGATGGCAATTCTTTTTGGATCTTATACCCAGCCCTTATTGGTTCTATTTGCCATACCTTTCGGCTTACTTGGCTCTCTAGTAGGGCATTTGTTTTTAAATTTAGAATTAACGCTTTGGTCTTTTGTTGGCATGGTTGCCGTCAGCGGCGTGGTGGTAAACGACAATCTTGTTTTAATGAGTTATATAAACGGACAAAGAGAAAAAGGACATTCTGTTTTTATTGCGGTTTGTGATGCCGGAAAAAAACGTTTTCGTCCTATTCTATTAACCTCATTAACAACCTTTGTCGGCTTAACCCCGCTCATTTTAGAAACCAGTATTCAGGCACAGTTTTTAATTCCAATGGCAGTCTCTCTTGCCTTTGGCGTATTGTTTGCCACCTTTATTAGCTTACTGCTGGTTCCCGCAACCTATTTACTGCTCGACCAATGGTTAATTGCTATCAATAACAGCGTCAACACCCTGCGTCGCAAAAAGACGACCACCGACCTGGTTGAGCAAGCCTATCAGCAAGGTTTCCAACAAGGCAGCAATAATAAAAAGAAGAAAAACAGTCCCTATAATGACGATGTTCTTACCTCTAGCTGGGAAGCTGGCTGGCAAGATGCTAAAAATAATAACGAAGGATTAATATCATGACTTATCAACGCCCACTGTCTACCATCGAACGCTACTACGTAAGTTGCGATAGCTTCAAAGATGGAAAACACCTTACCCCCTGCATGAATCAAATGGTGGTTGAAGGGAATGTCGATCTTGATGTTGAGGCCTTTCGTCGAGCAACAACCCAAGCCTCTTATGCAAACCCTGGCAGCCGAGTAAAACTAAAAGGTCACCTTGGTTTCAGTCGCTGGGTTGATAGCGATCACAGCACGCCTATACGCGTAATAGAAAGTGATTGGGATGGGCTTAGCAATGACAACGCTCCATTTTTACAAGATCCTCTACCAGTACGCACAGGGCCTACCAGTGAAGTACTGATCATCATTAATAAAGAGTTGGATAAGTCTTATATTATATTTCGCAGTCACCACGGCGCGATGGATGGTCGTGGTACCTTGCACTTTGCTAACGATGTATTTCGTTGCTTACGGGGCGAAGAGCCGATTGGTGAAAATAGTAATATTACCGACATGGAATTGGCTCTCTCTTTAAACGACCATGCTAAAGCGGAAGATTTGGGACCTGATGTCGCAGCGCCGACGGGAAAGCCAGAACAAATCTCTGAGGCTGAGAAAAAACAAACCTCCCGTTGGATTCGCCGCAGCCTACTCGGCAAGCATAAAGGTGTATTAGCTAAAGTGGCACTAGAAACCGCTCGCTTTACTCGCTTAAAAGGTGAAGACAGCGTACGCTTCCAAATCCCCGTTGATATGCGCCCACACAGAGAAGGACTTACGTCAACGGCAAATTTAACCGGTGGCATTGTCGTTAATATCAACCTGAATACTGATGCACAGCAATGGAATCAGGATATAAAAGCTCAACTGGCAGAGAAAAAAGAAGCTGAGATTCCGCGCTTTTTCCGCTTTTTTCCTTTCCACCTACTCAATTGGGTACCTAGAAAAACTATCCATAATAGCAATAGCCGCTTAGTTGAAAAACGTCGCTTAAATGGGCAGTTTCGCACAACGGGTGTTATTTCTAACTTAGGTTTACTCAAGGTAGAACAGTTTAGCGGCGAAAGTTTTAATGCCAGCAAGTGCTACTTCATCCCTCCCGAGTTTGATACCACAGCACTCTTTGTTACGTTAGCTGGGCACCCTGAAGGCGTGGAGATTTTAATGCGCGCGCCAACAGAATTAGATGGTGGCCGAGTAGAAGAATTATTAGATTTTGTTATCCACAATATTTCACATCCAGAAGGTACTCAAATCGATCACGCTAATCAAGCAAGTCTGGCCGAAGCAACGCCTGCCTAAGCAACAGAATCTTCCCTTCCTACAGCACTATTAATAGCTGCTAGTCTTATACAGACTAAGGAAAGGAAGATTCAAACATGAAAGCATCTGATTTATTCGTTAAAGCATTAGAACAAGAAGGTGTTGAATACATCTTTGGCATTCCCGGTGAAGAAAACTTAGATGTTTTAGAGTCTTTAAGAACCTCCTCCATTCGATTAATACTTACCCGTCACGAACAAGCCGCTGGCTTTATGGCCGCAACCTATGGGCGCTTAACCGGTAAGGTCGGCGTTTGCCTTTCGACTTTAGGCCCTGGGGCAACCAACTTTGTTACCGCTGCTGCCTATGCACAACTCGGCGGTATGCCGATGCTGATGATTACTGGCCAAAAACCGATTAAGGCCAGCAAGCAAGGTCGCTTCCAAGTCTTAGATGTGGTCGACATGATGCGCCCTATTACCAAATACACGGCGCAGATCGTCAGTGGTGAACGCATCGCCTCACAAGTACGTGAAGCATTCCGTATCGCCAGCGCCGAACGACCAGGGGCCGTGCATTTAGAATTGCCTGAAGACATTGCTGATGAAGAAACCAGCCCAACGCTCATTCCCGCCAGTTCAGTGCGCCGCCCCGTTGCTGAAGAAAAATCCATTAAGCACGCGGTGGATATGATTGAGTTGGCGAAGGCGCCATTAATCTTAATTGGCGCCGCGGCTAATCGTAAAATGTCGAGCAAGATGCTCACCCGTCTGGTCGATGAATTACAAATACCTTTTGTCACCACGCAAATGGGCAAAGGCGTAGTTGATGAAAGCAAAGATTTATTCTTAGGCAATACCACCTTATCCGATGGGGACTTTGTTCACCGGGCAATTGCCCATGCCGATTTAATTATTAACGTCGGGCACGATGTGGTCGAAAAACCGCCTTTCTTTATGCGTAATAACGACAAAAAAGTTATCCACATTAACTACATGTCCGCAGAAGTTGACCCCGTCTACTTTCCCCAAGTCGAAGTCGTTGGTGATATCGCCAATAGCATCTGGTCTATTTTAGAAAAACTGCAAATCCAAAAGCATTGGGACTTTAGCTACTTTGATAAGGTAAAAGCGGCAGAAGAGAAAGAGTTACCTCGTGGCTGTACTGACGACCGTTTTCCGATTTATCCACAGCGTCTAGTTGCCGATGTACGTAAAGCGATGCCAGCCGAGGGCATTATTTGTCTTGATAATGGCGTCTATAAAATTTGGTTCGCGCGTAATTATAAAGCGCATAAACCCAATACCGTATTACTCGATAACGCCTTAGCAACCATGGGAGCAGGCTTACCTTCTGCCATGGCCGCAAAACTCGTCCATCCTGATCGCCCAGTCATTGCCATCTGCGGTGATGGTGGCTTTATGATGAATAGCCAAGAATTAGAAACGGCTGTACGCCTTAAGCAACATATTATTGTTTTAATTCTACGTGATGATGCTTACGGCATGATTAAGTGGAAGCAAGCCAATATGAAGTTTGATGAATTCGGTTTGGATTATGGCAACCCAGATTTTGTTAAATACGTTGAAGCGTATGGGGGCAGAGGCCATAGAGTTGGCGCCGCTAAAGAACTGCTGCCCTTAATTGAAAAATGCATACAAGAACATGCGGTACATTTAATCGACATTCCAATTGATTACAGTGAGAATGATGAAATTTTAAATAATCAATTACGCAAGCTGAGCTCTAAGGTCTAACAGACGCTAAATAGAAATATTTAAATTTGAATAGTCCAGCGATAGAAAGAATAAGCGAGAAGGAATAGAACATGTTGAATAAAAGCTACCCATATTATTTAGCCAATGAAGCAGTATTCGCCAATGAAGACCTAGAAGTCACCGATAAATATTCTGGTGAAGTTGCAACTCGAGTCGCCTTAGCCGACGAAGTCGCGATTGATAAAGCCATAGCCGCAGCAGAAGCTAGCCAAGAAGAGCTACGTAAAATGGCTCCGTATGAACGCCAAGATATTCTCAATCATTGCGTTAAACGCTTTACCGAACGCGCGGAAGAAATGGCCCTCGCTTTATGTATTGAAGCGGGTAAGCCGATTAAAGACGCGCGCGGGGAAGTTGGACGTTTAATCGATACCTTCCGTATTGCCGCAGAAGAATCTGTGCGCATGGGCGGTGAGATTATGAACTTAGAAGTCGCTCCTCGCGCTCGCGGTTACACCGGCATGTATAAACACGTACCTATTGGCCCCTGCTCTTTTATATCACCCTTTAACTTCCCGTTAAATTTGGCCGCCCATAAAGTTGCACCTGCTCTTGCCGTTGGTTGTCCCTTTGTTTTAAAACCCGCTAGCCGGACTCCTATCGGCGCATTAATTATTGGCGAAGTTTTAGCAGAAACGAACTTGCCTAAAGGCGCATTTTCTATTTTGCCTTGCTCGCGCACGGGTGCAGATTTATTCACAGTAGACGATCGTTTTAAATTATTAAGCTTTACCGGTTCACCCGATGTCGGTTGGGATTTAAAAGCCCGCGCAGGTAAAAAGCCTGTTATTTTAGAACTCGGGGGCAATGCCGCCTGCATAGTCGATGAAGATACTGATAACCATGAAGTTGATCTTGATGATGCAGTAGAGCGCATTATTTTTGGCGCATTTTATCAGTCAGGACAAAGCTGCATTGGCGTACAGCGAGTGATGATTCATGAATCCCTGTATGAAAAATTCAAACAAAAATTTATCGCTAGTGCTAGTAAGTTGATCATGGGTGATCCAAAAGATGAAGCCACCTTTGTGGGCCCCATGATTTCATTATCTGAAGCCAATCGTTTAAAAGGTTGGATTGATGAAGCTGTTGAACTCGGTGGAAAACTATTAGTCGGTGGTAAGCAAGACGGCGCGATGTTAGATGCCACGGTATTAGAAAATGTGCCTGATAACGCAAATCTGAATACCGAAGAAGCTTTTGGCCCTGCGGTAATTCTTAGTCAATTTTCTGATTTTGATGAGGTATTAAAGTCGGTGAACAATAGCAAGTTTGGTTTGCAAGCAGGCATCTTCACTCGTGACCTTTATAAAATGAATAAAGCCTGGGATGAATTAGAAGTCGGCGGCGTCGTAATCGGCGATGTGCCTAGCTGGCGAGTGGATAATATGCCTTATGGAGGAGTTAAGGATTCAGGAGTCGGTCGCGAAGGCATTCGTTTTGCGATGGAAGATATGACAGAGATTAGACTGTTAGTAATACGAGATAAAAATCGTTAACAGCTCGAACATAAGCATGTAAAAAATAGCGCCGGTGACTTCTATCATCTGCGCTATTTTTTTATTATCAGTTCATTATAAAACCAACTGCCAACCTAACGTCAACATAGGATCAGCCGCCAACTGCGGGCCATCAAGATCCTGATAAACAGGTACTTCATATTCCAAAGCGATACGATTTCCTGCAGGTAATAATACGTTCACACCTATCGCAGTCGAAAACTGCTTACCGGCGCGTAGATCTTTGCGTGCGGTCGGAACCATCATAGGGTTAAGATCTGAATCTTCACCAACGATATTACCCCACTGCTCATAATCCCCACGTACAGACAAACTCACAGTTTGACCGATAGGCAACGCTGCCCAAGCTTGTGCTTGATAGCGATTACCCAAACGATAATCACGATCATTACTAAAAGTACGCAATACGGCACTTAGCTGGCTACCATAAGAAAATGAATCTTGTGTGCCGTTATAAGTTATCCCAGGCATCACATCATAAGTACCCGAACCTAGCTGCATAGGGTAAGGCAAGATAACATCCTTGCCCCCACTCATTGCAGTCTCATCTTTTTCATCGATAGAACCTGTTGGCAGGCTCAGGCCCATATTCAAATGAACTCTATGTTTGTCATTGGCAAACACGTTATACAAAGCCAGTGCTTTTAAATCACCAATACCTTGAGATTGAGTTTCAAAATTGGTACGCATGGTCATCGGCATGCCCATGCCACCGTTCATACCCCCATTCATAGCAGGGTCCATTGGCATCTCCATCACTAACTTCATATCATTTTCGATATAAGGCAGCATAAAGCCAACCGTTAAGTCATTCGATGGCGCATACATAGCGCCAAACATATGCATCTGCATGGTCATGCTACGCGGAGCCACCATAAAGTCTGCTAACACTTCATCGTCAGAAACCTTCTTAGTACCGTCTAAATTATCACTCATCGACATCGTCATGTAGCGATACGACAGCATCCACTCCCCTTCATTATGAGTATGGTCACCCATCACACCAATCGGCGCATGGCTATCGGCACGACTGCTGTGGTCATGTTTCGAGTGATC
>Ga0105356_10003229_pt1 | contig 16103 bp, 15 predicted proteins | sample GOMGulsemesocosm_3_FD_83502 | JGI IMG/M metagenome (GOLD analysis project Ga0105356, IMG submission 83502) | Methane-oxidizing microbial communities from mesocosms in the Gulf of Mexico - GOM9D Gulf of Mexico | ecosystem: Environmental > Aquatic > Marine > Cold seeps | place: Gulf of Mexico...
CACAACAATAGTCTGAAACAGGAATCATATTCACATGTCTAACTCATTTGTACTCGTGATCAACTCTGGTAGCTCATCGTTAAAATTTGCTCTTATCGATTCAAACACTGGAGATGCTGTTCTTAATGGATTAGGAGAGTGTTTTGGCCTTCCTGAAGCGGCTGTTAGCTGGAAATACGAAGGACAGAAGTCTGAAGAAGCAATTACAGCTGAAGGTGATCACCACGAACTTGCGATTAACCGCATTGTTGCCTTAATCGAAAGCTTAGGTTTAACGTCACAGATTGTTGCCGTTGGCCATCGTATTGTTCATGGTGGAGAGAAGTTTACCAGCACAGTACAAATTGATGAATCTGTATTAAACGAAATTCGTAACCTGTCAGACCTTGCGCCATTGCATAATCCTGCCGGTGCAAAAGGCATTGAAGCTGCAATGCACGCCTTTCCATCATTACCACAGTTTGCGGTATTTGATACGGCATTCCACCAGACCATGCCTGCAAAAGCATTCACTGGCGCAATCTCTCAGAAGCTTTATAAAGACTATGGTATTCGTCGTTATGGTTTCCATGGTACAAGCCATTACTACGTTAGCCGTGAAGCCGCTAAAATGATCAATAAGCCGGTTGATGAAAGCAGCTTTATTTCTGTTCATTTAGGTAATGGCGCGTCTGTATGTGCTATTCGTGATGGTAAAAGTGTTGATACAAGCATGGGCTTTACACCACTAGCTGGCCTTATGATGGGAACTCGTTGCGGTGATTTAGATCCGGGCATCATTGAGTTCTTACTTAAAAAAGGCTGGTCACAAGACGAAGTTTATAAAGAACTAAATACTAACTCAGGCTTTATGGGTGTATCAGGTTTAACAAGTGACTGTCGTGGTATCGTTGAAGCAATGGAGCAAGGCCATAAAGGCGCGACATTAGCATTCCAAGTATTTACTTATCGTGTAGCGAAATATATTGCTTCATACATGGTATCGCTTGAATCACTTGACGGTATTATCTTCACTGGTGGCATTGGTGAAAACTCATTACCGATCCGTCGTGAAGTACTAAATTATCTTAAAATCTTTGGTTATCAGGAAGATCAACAAGCGAATGAAGACGCTCGATTTGGTAATAGCGGTATTATTACTAAAGCGGATACAGCGGTTGTAATGGTTATCCCAACCAATGAAGAGTTCGTTATTGCTCAACAGTCAGTTGAACTACTATAATCGCTTAACTAAACGTTAAATGATGACTAAGCCCGCTTTTATAGCGGGTTTTTTTTATGTTTTTTTTAATCCATTTATCATTAAATAACTGACACAATCATCAATAAGTTTGATGTTGTTAAATATAACAAATCCAAAGGTAGTAACATAGTATTAACCTGTATTTTAACACTGAGTTAACTTTAAATACCATATTATCTAGTTTTACATTGCTAATATCTTGTGCGGTGAGCTATATCCGTGTCTAGTATAGTAAATGTGTGTTGATGGTATGTTCCTTTAATGTTGTACGTATTTACCATCTTCTTGTTTGTATTTGACTCTTGTTATTGAAGTGTTAAGGATAAAAACATGAAGAAAAAACTATTAGTTGTAGCACTCGGCTTATCCAGTTCAATTTCGCTGATTGGTTGTAGTGATAGTAATGATAATGATGATAATAATAATTCTGGTGCGGTCGTAGTACCTGCACTAGTACCAGCTCCGGCTCCGGCACCTGTTTTTTATGATGTGAAAATAATTGATGGCTATTTAAGCAATGCGCTTGCTTGGCTGGATATGGATGACGATCAATTGGCTGATCAAGATGAGCCATCGGCTCTGTCTGGAGACGGAGGTGTTGCTAATTTAAATGTAGTTAATGTTGACAATCATGAGCAATATCCAGTGTTTGTTAACGTAATAAAGGGGCAGACAATTGATGAAGATCGAGGCCCCGTAGCAAGCAGTTTCATGATGTCGGCAGCGCCGGGTGAAACGGTTGTTACACCGTTATCAACGTTAGTGCATATTATGCTTAGGCAGCTCACAGATGGAACTGAAACTGCTGAAGAATTAGAATTAATAAAACAAATGATACTGACTAAAATCGCTCAGCAGTTAGGTATTAGCAGAGATGATGTGCTTGGTGATTTTATTGCTGCGAATAACGAAGCAGTCTCTTACATTGTCGAGAATATTGTCTTATCGATGCTTTTACCGGCTAATGCCAGTGAGTTTCAATTAGCTATGTCAGAAGACCCGACAGACTCTGTTTTTAATCGTCGTATTGCAGCTGTGAGTAGTTTGATTAAAAAAGTCGTGGATGTAACGGTTGAAAATGATTTTGATAGTCAAGAATTGGTCTTTAATGGTGACGATGATTTCACGCTAGATAGCGATGCTGATGGTGTACCAGATGTCTATGATCCGTTTCCGAGTGACGCAAGTGAATGGGTAGATAATGATGATGATACTATCGGTGATAATGCCGATCCAGATGATGATAATGATGGTGTACTTGATGCAGATGATACATATCCGTTAGATGGTACTGAATCAGTTGATACCGATAATGACTTTATTGGTAATAACGCCGATACAGATGATGATAATGATGGTGTGCTTGATGTTGATGATGCATTTCCGTTGGATAATACTGAATCTGTTGATACAGATGGTGATGGCATAGGGAATAATGCAGACCCGGATGATGACAATGATGGTGTCATTGATGAACTTGATATGGATCCATTAGATCCAGCTGTCGGGCTTTCTGACACAAACAAAGTCATTCAATTTTTAAACGACAGCGGTGATTTTTATTCATTTGTGAGTGACGAAGAAAATCCTCCTGAGTTATATCTTGAAGCATTTAATGTCAATGGCGCCTTCGCTTCTATGCAATCGAAACAGCGAATTAAAGTTGATAAATCATCCGTTACATTACCGAGTTATGCGGTGGCTGGAATGCCATTGACAGTATCTGGCTGGCAACCCACCTCAATAGATTACGATATTGATTTTGCAAATGACTTAATGATTGTTTTCCCTGAAATGTCGTTCAACATATCAGCTGTGCTTACCGATCTTAATGGTTTAAATATTGCAGGCAATGGTTTGGGCTGGACGTTATTTGAAGATGAATCTGCATTATATCCAGAAGGCGCGATGGCCGCTGAATTTTACTTTACACCAAATCAAGATAGTTATTATCTCCGGAATGAATCCCCGTGGGTATGGGCTGGTGATAACGGTGTGAGTGATGGGAATGTCATGACACTTAACGAACTTATCACGCCGACCAGTGCAGGTGATAACCCGAGTACCGGTGTTGTACACGCGGTGTCTATCGGTGATGATATCGGGGTCGAGTTAGTCGAAGATAATACTGCAAACTTTTATACTTTTGATTTTGATTTAATAGCTCAAAAAATTGCCTCGACAACGTGGTCCATGGAAACTTTAAATGGTGAATCGTTTATTCTGTTTACAGTACCACAAAGTGCGATTGATACCTGGGGATTCCGATGGGAACCTGGTAGTCCACATATGCTCTTTAGTGTATATGAAGGTACTGTAAATATTGGTTCATTAAACAAAGCCAATGAATTGATTAGTTATGATAGCAGGACGTATGTAAATGCAGTTACAAAAGATGCCTTCGTCAATGTTGCTGAAATTCCAGTTACATCTTGTGGGTTTGGCGATATGGATTTGGGTGCTTCATTAGAGAGCTTCAATCAATCAATTGTTGACTGTGGTGGCATTCAACAGCCGATCACGGCAGATATGTTAATCGATCAGAATTTTTATTGGGTAAACGGTGATGGTGAAAGTCGTAACCGTATATTTAATGCCGATGGTACCGTTACCGTGTATAAGCAAGGGGTTGAATCCTTTATCCAAAATTGGATTATTGATGGCGAATTTGTCATTCTAAGTAACTCGTGGGGCGAGAATAACGAAGAAAGTGATGAATTAATTTGGGCGCTAATAGACAGTAATGGCGCTGAGTGGTCAATGAAATTCTTTGACACTGCAACTTATCGAGATATTGAAAATCAACTTGTTACTAAGCGTAGCGTTTGGTCTAACGTACTCGATGTAAGTAGCGCCGATGCAGAGCCTGATTGTGACATTAAATATGTTGGAGGAGACGCTTCAATCGCAGACTTTGATGCTCAGCTTGCTCTGTGTGGTATTTTACCTGAAATGAACATATCAGGTAGTACGATTATGCGGACTACTGGGTCATATCAGACGCGAACTTATGTTTTTAATGGGGACTATACGGCAAATTATTATCGTAACGGTATCGAACGTGGCCGTCAGTGGGCTATAAACGATAATGGCAGTCTCGAACTGTATAGTTATGATGGTGCTGAACTTTATTATCTCATGCGTTTGATTGATGATAGTAACGGCAATTTGAAATATGCTGTTTACGATAATGATAATAAGTCTATTTGGAGCACTACTTATCAGGGTGTTGATTTATCTGTTGATATATTAGCTTGTGAAGACCTTGATTCTGGTTGGGATGATCTGAGTGATGAACCGCTTGTGTACCGCAGCTATGATGAATTCAAGCAAGGCATTATTTCTTGTCTGGAAAGCAGTAATAGCATGGCTAAGTTCAGTGATAAGTTCATTGATCAAGGTATTACCCTAAGTAGCGGTGAGATCTTGAATCCAGGAGATGTATCAGAAACGTATCAATTAGATGCTGGCGGCACGGGTATTCTGACCTACGAAGATAGTGATGGTATTGTGGCGCTACCTATGACTTGGACTGTGTATGAAGAGGGGATCATTCAAGTTGTGATTAATTACATTGATGGTGATGGTTTGAGCCAAACTGCACATGATTACCTCGCCATAGTCGACACTAATGGTATTGATTTTAGTGTTAAAACCTTTAGTCGCAGCACCGAGTGGGGAGGTTTAGGAGACAGTGCGCTTGGTGATTTATGGAGTCGTGTATTGAAAGTTCCTGATGTTGAATAACTAAAGCAGTGTATTTTTAGTATAGATATTTGTTATGTAATGCCCGTCAGCCTAGCTGGTGGGCATTTTTGAGTTATTCACTCTATCACTACATAAAAGATCAGCTGAGTTTACAGGGTTAACTTAGTTAGCGTAATTGACTGTCTTTACTACCTCGGCGGTTATATCCCTCAACGGCTTTGGCTTCTTGATCCACTTTTTCTTGGCACGCGACGCACAGTTCGACACCGGGAATGGCTTGTCGACGCGCTTCTGGAATTAAGATCCCACACTCGCTGCACTCATTCGTTAGATTATCATGGTGAAGTCGACTGCGAGCTAGATTGACTGCATCTTCAAGAGTTGCATCAATTTGTTCTTGTACACCACCATCTTTTGCAAAACCACCTGCCATATGTTTTACCTTATTTGTGATTGATAGATATATTGTAGGTTTATTTCTGCAGATTTATTTATTACTTTGTTGTTTATTATGATTTGATATGAATAATGATCGTGGCTTATTTTCATCTGTGAGAGTATGCCTTCATTGTTTTACACATCAAGTAATTAAAGTTTTGGTACTTTTGTGGGATTCACTTTAGTACGTAGCTTGCCATCAATCATGTTGTACTAATGTTCTACATACATAATTAAATGGATTTAATATGATGGCGAATACCAAATTTATACTTTCTGCAGTTGCACTGAGTATTCTTGGCTCTGTAAGTACAATAGCGGCAGAAAGAGTGAACTTACGAGATAATATTCAGCAGTTAACAGCGGCCGCATTAGCGGACCCTAGCATATTAGCAAGTGCACCAACGCAACTGCTTGGTTTGTCATGGAACGATGGCTTAAGTGTGATTAAAACGTATCGAAATAATAAGGGCGATACGATCACGCGTTATCAGCAAACCTACTTTGGGTTACCTATTATCGGTGAACAAGCGATTATATCGCGGACGAGTAAGGGGTTATTTAAGCGTGCCCACGGTGCAGTATTAAATAATATTGCAGATGATATTCTCGACATCACGCCATCGATCACAAACGTAAATGCCTTATTAACAGCGAAACGTTTAAGTATGCCTGCAAGCCCGTTAGCAGTGAATAAATCGATTGTAACGGAAAATGAAACGTCACGACTTTCAGTTTGGCAAGGAGATGATGGAATCGCTAAGTTGGTATATGAAGTGAGCTTCTTTCAACGTGCTGATGAGCCCTCGCGCCCTTATTACATTATCGATGCGCTGTCTGGTGATGTCTTGTTGCATTTTGATAACTTGCAAACAGCGGATGGAACGGGTCCTGGTGGTAATGAGAAAACGGGGGAGTATCGTTATGGTGGGGATTTTAAACCGTTAAATGTGAGTCAGTCTGGTGATACCTGTACCATGAATAATGAGCAGGTTAGAACGGTTAATTTAAATCATGGCACTGAAGGTTCAACAGCGTTTAGTTTTATTTGCCCAGAGAATACCGTTAAACAAATAAATGGTGCTTATGCCCCGCTTAATGACGCGCATTTTTTTGGTGGGGTCATTTTTGATATGTATAAAGATTGGCTAGATGTGTCTCCGTTAACATCACAGTTAGTGATGCGTGTTCATTACGATCGTAACTATGAGAATGCGTTTTGGAATGGTGAATCGATGACTTTTGGTGATGGCGCCAACACCTTTTATCCTTTGGTTAGTTTAGATGTATCGGCGCATGAAGTTAGTCATGGCTTTACAGAACAAAACTCTGGGCTTGTGTACTCTGGAAAATCGGGTGGTTTGAATGAATCGTTTTCAGATATGGCCGGTGAAGCCGCTGAGTTTTATATGCATGGCAGTAATGATTGGTTGGTCGGTGGCCAAATACTAAAAGGTAATGGCGCGTTACGCTCGATGAGTAACCCGACCATGGATGGGAGTTCGATCGATAACCAAGCCGATTATCGCTTTAATATGGACGTACATCATAGTTCGGGTGTGTACAATAAGGCGTTTTATAACTTAGCGATAACGCCAGGTTGGGATACTCAAAAAGCATTTATATTATACGCAGCGGCCAATCAATATTACTGGACGTCAAACAGTAACTGGAATGATGCGGGTAATGGTGTAATGGATGCGGCTTGTGACTTGGATTATAACGTCGACGATGTACACGCGTCCTTAACTGCTGTAGGCGTTGTTGCAGATGTGAGTGATGGCAGTCACTGTAGTGTTACACAACCACCAGTCACTGACATTGATAGAACGGAAGCTGCTATATCGACAAGTTTTTTTAGACCCGCTAATTTTAAACAAGCATTAGGTGAAGGCTACACTAGTCTTACCGTGACACTGGCCGGTGGCTCGGGTAATGCGGATCTTTATGTAAAACATGAGGATAAATCTCTATTCTCTCAATCGGATTGCATCTCTAAAACATCGGATAATATTGAAACCTGTGTGATTGATAATCCAAAGGCGGGTATTTGGAAGATTGATGTTCGCAGTTACGGCTCTACGTCGGGGGTGACGCTTAATATTCAGGCTCAATAATGGTTTAAGCCTTTCATTCTCGCTATAAATAAGTGATCACCTTAGATTGTTGGTAAAGGTGATCATTCTACTCAATTTATCCACTATAAAACTTTCTCTTGTTAATCCACACCTTAATAGCGCATTATAATAATGTAAAAATAAACATTATTATCCTAAGGAAGGTTATTAAATGGATCATGAACAAGCATATGAGATTGGTACCCCAGGTCAAAAATGGACAGCTGAAGATAAAGCTGCGTGGTTGGCGAAACAAACGGTCGTACGAACTTATCAGCAAGAGGTTCTTGCTAAATTAGCACCACTACAGCAAGATTTTGATGTCGAACAGTATGGTGCTCTGTCTTATGATCCGGCCCGTTTTCCACTATTTGTTGTTAAAACGCGTAACTGGGATAATGCTAAACCGACAATATTAGTGACTGGTGGCGTGCATGGTTACGAAACTAGTGGTGTGCAAGGTGCTATTCGTTTTATCGAAACACAAGCCTTAAGTTATAGCTCGCAGTTTAATATTGTGGTGGCACCTTGTGTCAGTCCTTGGGGTTATGAAACCATTAATCGTTGGAATCCAAACGCCATTGATCCAAACCGTTCCTTTGTTGAAAATAGTCCTGCCGAAGAGTCTGCTGCATTAATGCAATGTATCGCGAAGCTTGATATTCAGATCTCTGCGCATATCGACTTACATGAAACGACCGATACTGATAACAGCGAGTTTAGACCTGCATTGGCTGCACGTGATGCCGTTGTTCATGATAATTGGAATATTCCCGACGGATTTTATTTAGTGGGTGATACGCTTAACCCGAATACAGAATTCCAAACGTATATTATTAATGCCGTTAGCAAGGTTACTCATATCGCCCCTGCCGATGAGAGCGGTCGTATTATTGGTGAAAAACTGGCTCAGTTTGGTGTGATTAATTATGCAACCAAGGCGTTAGGCTTATGTTCTGGGTTCAGTGATTGTATTTATGGTACAACAACGGAAGTATACCCTGATAGCCCATTAGTGGATGATGAAAACTGTATTCAAGCACAGGTTGTTGCTATTACCAGTGGTCTTGATTATCTAGAGAAAACGTCTAAGTAGGCACTAGCATAGCTTAAAAAGGTAGTGATATACAATAGCTGATACTTCATTTTACATTTATGTAAGCTTCTGTCAGAAAGTATTAAATGTTGACATTAAATATTTTATAGTGGTGATCTTAATCTTATGTTATTGCATCTGTTCAACATTGTATAGGATGCGATAAAAACTTAGACTCGAAACTATTATGTCAAAATATCAGCCACCTACGTTTAAATTATCATTGCTTCATCCCAAATTCTGGCCTATTTGGTTTGCTGTCGGGCTATTGGCTTTAACTGTTTTATTATTGCCTTACAGCTTGCTGCTAGGCCTTGGTCGTAGCCTCGGTTATATTGTTATTAAATTAGCAAAAAGCCGTGTTGCGATTGTACAGCGCAACCTCCAGCTCGCTTTTCCTAATATGACGGATGCTGAGCGTCAAAATCTCAGTGAAGAAAATATTAAGAATACTGGCTTAGCTATTATTGAAATGGGTATTGCATGGTTTTGGCCTAATTGGCGATTCAAAAAACATTTAGTTATTAATCAAAATGAAGAAATATTGGCACTTGAAAAAGCTGGTCGAGGAGTCTTACTTGTTGGCGTTCATGCTTTAAATTTAGAAATAACAGCTCGTGCATTTACTTTATTTGCTCCAGGTTATGGTGTTTATCGCCCACACAGCAATCCAGCATATAACTTTATTCAGCATTGGGGGCGGACACATAATGGCAATAAAATGATTGACCGCAAGGATGTGAAAGGAATGCTGCGAGTGCTGAAGCGAGGTGATCGTTTATGGTATTTGCCCGATCAAGATTATGGCTTCAAACATGCGGTCTTTGTGCCATTCTTTGGCGTTGAAAGAGCCGCAACTATATCGGGTACCAGTGTACTTGTTGATGCAAGTAAGTGCGCGGTGGTTACTATATCAAGTTTTCGTAAAGACGATATTTATACACTCGAAATTGATGATGATATTAGCTGTAAGTTTCCACGTCGTGATCCCGAGGGAGCAGCGAGAGTGATGAACTCGGCTTTAGAGAAAGTCATATTACGTGGTTTGGACCAATGGATGTGGCTACATCGACGTTTTAAGACAATGCCTGATAATAAAAATCGTGGGATACGTTATAAAAAATAATTGCAGATTTATCTGAGAAAAAACTGCGGTCATTTTGTACACGATTCGATCTTTGCTGGTAAAACGATTACCATCAAAGATTAATCAGTGTTTATGCACTGCCGCTGTATAATATTGTAATGATATGACGTGAAGCAGAGTCGTCTGACCGAAAGTCACGTTGTAAGGATAAGTTTTGGATTTATTGAATGATGAGAAGTTTATGCTTCGTGCATTAGAACTTTCTAAATTAGCGTTACCACATTGTCGACCTAATCCACCTGTAGGTTGTGTGTTAGTCAAAAATAATCGTATTGTTAGCGAGGGTTTTACCCAAGCGCCAGGCCACCATCATGCCGAAGCCCAAGCAATCGTGAAATATGACCACTCACTGGAAGATGTCACGGCTTATGTCACTTTAGAACCTTGCTCGTTTGTAGGTCGTACACCATCGTGTGCACATACGCTTGTTGGCCGTAATATAAAACGTGTGGTTGTCGCCATTGTTGATCCTGATCCGCGTAACAGTGGTAAGGGTCTTACCGTGTTAACGGATGCCGGCACTGAGGTTGAAATTGGCGTTTGCCAGCGTGAAGTGAGCGAATTTATCACACCTTATTTATTGAAGTAGCACGCTTACATTATGCTAATTAACGGGATATACTCGACAGCTTAATTTAGTATTTAACTGTTAATATTTAACTGATAGATGGAATTACCTTAAATGAAAAAATTAGCTGTAACCATAACTGCATTAACATTGACACTCGGGTTGACTGCTTGTGCAGAACTAAAAACCGTTGGTCGCGATATCGGTCATGCAACAAGAGATGTTACTAAGTCGATTGGCCACGCATCTCGAGATGTAGCTAAAGATGTAAGTAACGAGGTTAAAAACTAAATTAAAATTGATACAAGATACTTAAGATCATAAAGGATCTAAAGGTACATATAAGTGCTCAGGTATCATAAATGAGCACTTTAAGATGACCTGAATTCGTTATTATAACATTAGCGAGCAGTGCGTTTTTTTGCTTTAGCCCCTAAACGAATCCCATCTCTAATATTTAAGCCGATCATCGTTAGATTAATCATCCCTGCGATTATTTCTAAAATTTGAACTGTCCAATATAACCCATCGAATTGCCCTAATGCAGACCACCTCGCTAATACGATCGCTGCGGGTAATAACACGATCACCCCATTGATTGCCGCTATTTTCATCCGCGTTTCTTTGATCTTTAATGCGCCTTTCATTACGCCAGGGTATAGTTTTTTTGCCGATATTCCAGTGACCATCATGGCTAAAATGAGCCCTGGAATAAACATGAGTATGGTACTTTTAACGTGTGCGATTTGCTGTGGAGTTGCGAACAGATCAGCAATGATGGTGCTGGTAAGAAATGATGTGATAAGTACAAGTGCAAGTATCGCCGCTGTTTTGTGTATATTTCTTAGTGTTTTAGTATTCATGTTTTGGTCCTAAATGAAAGGGGGAAGTGTTGGCTGTATCTCAATTTATCATCGTGCACGGTATTGGCGATGACAGCTACGGCAAGTCTTGTTTGCTTCTTTTAATGCCGCTTTAGCGGCGTACTGATCTTGTTGTTTGATTGCACTGTCCATTTTTATAAAGCTATTATCCATATTTGCTAACGCAGCTTTAAATTTTATATTGTTATCCCACACTTTATCTTTGGCTTTACTACCTGATTGGCTCCCCGGTACGAATAGGGTTTGTAAAGATGCTGAATGAGCGGTCAGTTCTGCACTCTGAACTTCAAGCTGTTGCCAGTCTGGTGACGATTTCCCCAATGCTTTGCTAATTTGTTTTTGTTGTTTATCAATGTTTGAAAAAGCGGTTTGGCGTTGTTCCACATCTTGTATTAATGACGCTGTCGATACGTTTTCTGACGCTGCTACTGATGTGATAGCAAGACTAAGTGTGAGCGATAGCGCTGAGATTACTGTATTAACGCGTTTTGATACTGACATGATTAACTCCTGATTAAGTGTTTTGGTTTGTCTCTGTGGATTTGCATTTAATTTACACTGCAACTGTTGCGCGTGCAACTGTTTCCGTGTAAATTATTGTAATTGCATTTAACGGAGAGTTTAAAAATGAAAATTTGGGATCTACCAACACGTTTATATCATTGGCTACAAGCTGTATTATTTATGGCGCTTATTATTACTGGTTATAACGGTGAAGGGCCGCACATTCAGCTAGGTTTAGGGCTATTTACGTTAATTATGTGGCGAGTGATATGGGGTGCTGTTGGCAGTGAAACGAGCCGTTTTAAACAGTTTGTTCGATCGCCAAAAGCAATATTGCATTATTTCCGTGGACAGGAAGAGGGGAGTGTTGGGCATAACCCTGCTGGTGGTTGGATGGTGATAAGCCTGTTACTTTGTTTATTATTACAATGTATTTCTGGTTTAGTGCTTGCCGGGTTTGCTGATAATTTACCATTGGCTGAATTGTGGTTAACGGATGGGGTGTTTGATAGTTTTTCGTTTATTCATGATTTGTTATTTTATGTTTTACCCTTATTAATCTTTATGCATCTTGGTGCCGTTATCGGCTATAAGTTATGTGATAAACCCTTATTATTGGCGATGATCACGGGTTATCAAGCTAAGTATGTCGCTATCACTGTACGTTTTGAATCAAATTTAAAAGCCTTATTAGTGCTTATTGTTACTGTATTCGTTACCATAGCAATAGTTGCGCTTTCTTAATTATCATAGGTATAGAATGGAAAACAAATTTGACCGTCAAAAAAGCTTCGGTTGGTTACTTAATGTGGTTGCGAATAAAGCAGCGAAAGACTTTGATACAGCGTTAAAAAAACAGGGATTATCAATCGCACTCTGGCCAACGTTAATGTGTCTGTGGGAAGAAGAAGGGGTGACGCAACGTGAAATCGCCTTGAAATCTAAAGTAGAAAGCTCGACGACGACACGTACACTGGACAAATTAGTGGCTTTAGGACTCGTTGAACGTAGAGACGATCCCAATAGCCGTCGCTCTTTCCGTATCTACTTGACTGAGGCTGGCAAGGCTTTAAAAACGGACTTAGTGCCGATACCGCTTGCGATCAATGCCGAATTACTCAGTTCGTTAGAAGGCGAAGAGCAGCAAGAAATCGTACGTTTATTACAAAAAATAGTGGCTGATATTTAATATACCCAAGCAACTCAAAATGCCTGCTTGTCTCTGATGCAGCATTTTGAAGTAACTTGAGTATATATGCACACGTTACTAATTGGGCCTGGGTTTAAGTTTTAAAGTTGATATGAACCTACTTTAAAGTTTGATAGCCAGCCCAAATACGTGACACTGTGGTGATCCAACATAGCGCCGCAAACGTGTATGCAATGGTGGTAAAGTTAAATGGGAATAGGCAGAATAAAATTAAGCAAAGCACAGTTTCAGTTCCTTCCGTTAACCCGCCCATGTAATACATGGATTTATGTTTATAAACTGGATTCTCAATTTTCTGCTTACTGGCCATGATCGCGAAGGCTAAAAAGCTCGAACCTGTGCCAACAAAAGCGAAGATTAAAAATGCACCGGCGACTGCATTGGCACTCGGGTCCGCGACAACAAAGCCAAACGGCACGAGTGAATAAAACAAAAAATCTAAGGTTATATCTAAGAAACCACCACTATCAGTAATACCTTGTATCCGAGCAACAGCCCCATCTACAGCATCTAATACTCGATTTAATAGTATGAACACCAAAGCAATATTGTATTCTTGCAACGCTAATGCGGGAAAGCTCATTAACCCAAGCATAAAACCAAATAGGGTCACCTGATCGGCCTTTATTCCCGCCTTATTGACAATTTTCGCTGTTATATTGATTGGCGCGCGGATAATTTTAATAGTGTAACGATCAAGCATCTTGGTCTTCCTTATTCCATGGCCAATGTAGGCATTTACTTCCGCTAGGGACATCATCAGCATCGTGCGTCACCATTAATACAGGTAGCTGTCTGCTGATCGTTTGGGTAAATACCCAGTTTCTAAATTCACTGCGTAATGATTTATCTAACTTACTGAATGGTTCATCAAGTAATACCACGGCAGGCTCGGCGAGTAGCATGCGCATCATGCTAATACGTGCGCGTTGACCTCCTGATATTTGCATAGGCGTTTTGTCGGCCAGTGCTAATAATTTTAGCTGCGAGAGTGTCTCTAATGCTTGTTTTTTCCGTTCTGCTTTTTTTACCTTATTTGGTAATGCGATCGCGAGATTTTCCCAAATGTTGAGATGCGGAAACAACAAATCATCTTGAAATAAAATACCGATATTGCGTTTTTCTGCAGGTAAGTTATTTAATAATTGTTGCTGATAATAACATTCACCCTGATAGCTAAAATCAGCGGATGTGTGTCCTGCGATAACACTGAGTAAGCTTGATTTACCACAGCCACTGGGCCCCATTAATGTGAATACCTCGCCTGGTAAAACAGTGAATGAGACTGGTTCGAATAAGGGCTGATTATGGTTATCAAGGATGGTTAGATTGTTGACTGACAGAGACATTCGATGTCGATACCCTACTGGTTGATGTGGATTTTTGTTGCTCTAGCGAACCTGTTTTACGGCTAGCAATGATGGCGATGATATAAAATATAAAGGGAGCAAGGGACTGTAATAGCGCATAAATGGCACTAATACGGCGATCTTGTCCACTAGATAATGCCACCGCTTCTGTGGTTAAAGTTGATATGCGTCCTGCACCTAGCATCAAGGTTGGTAAATATTGTGCAAGGCTAACACTGATCCCAACAGCCCAAGCTATCCAGATTGCAGGCAATAATAATGGCCGCTTAATCTTCCACCAGACCTTGAAAGGGGACATGCCTAAACTTAATGCTACTTTATCTAAGCGTTGATCATAACTGCGCCAAGGGCCATCAAGTGCAAGAAAAATATAAGGGAAAACAAAGAAGATGTGTGCCCAAGTGACCCATAAATAATAATACTGATTTGCGATGTATAAGGTGGCCACTTGGATGCCAAACAAGAGCGACAACTGTGGTGCCAGCATCGGAATTGCGATGAGTAATCGTGGTACTTTTAAAAATTGCTTGTTCGCCTCTGCTTTAATACTGTGTTCGTGCACGATAATCGCAAAAACTAAGGCTACCGTGGCGCTAACTAGCGCGATCATGATGCTATTAGCGATAACATCTAACAAATAATCCCATTCTTGTTGCCAGAATCGCAGTGACCAGCGTGATGGCGTTATATCAGGGAAGCGCCAGCGTTGTGCAAACGACCACAGCAGTAAAATGGGTAAGGTGACAAGGGTGATTAAGTAAGTGATAGTAATAATACTTTTACCACCAATTGGCAGTGAGAAGCGCCCATTTGATAGCCAAGTTCTGCATTTTATGGTGACTAACCATTCTGTACCGCGAATGCTAAGCAGGCTGATTAAACACATAAGCAATAATACTAAGGCGCCGGCAGAGGCTTTTGGCAGTGTTGCAAGATCGGCATCATTTAACCATTGCCACACCAGTACGGATAACGTGGGTGGTTGAGTTGGGCCGATAATTAGCGCCACATCGACGACCGAAATACTATAGGCCATCACTGCAAATAGCGAGAACCGGATCTTGGGTAACCATTGTGGCAAGATGATCTTTTGCCATGCTTGGGCATTGTTATAACCCAGGCTTTGTGCAGTGATGAGGGAGGTATTAATGTTTAATTGTTTGAGTAACGGAATACTCATAAACAGCAAAAAGGGGATCTCTTTGAGTGTCAGTGCTGCAATGAGGCCAAAACCATATTGGTCATGAATCAATTGCCAGTTAATTTGCTCGCCAAAAAGACGCGCGATAAAACCGCTAGGTGTAAATAGAAATGCAAAACCAACGGCAAAAGCGACATGTGGCAACGCCATGATAGGGGCTAACAGGGCTTCTATTTGTTTCCACCATCGGCTATGCCAACAGGATTGTAAAATAGCAAAGCAAAATAAAGCGGCTAATAAAGTGCTCGAAATACTCACAAATAAAGTCAGCACGATGGATTGATGTAACCCTGGCCAAGCGAGTAACTCATTAAAACCATTAAGTGAAAATGTATATTGATCTATCGCGGGGATATAACCAAACGCGGCGAAAATTAACCCAATAAGTCCCGGTAATAAAGGTGAAAAACTGATAGTTACAGTCAGTAACACCGAGACTTTAAAAGTGATAGATGTTATCGACTGCTTTTTTACTGATTTTAATAAAGCGTTCAATTAGTGTCCGTAGCGTTTTTGCCATTCAGCTTCAAGCGTAGCTTGCCAACTTGGGTGTGGTTCTGGAATTGATTTAAACAATTTAGTTTTTTGCGCTGATCCTGTGATGTATTGTGGTGATA
>Ga0105356_10003231_pt1 | contig 16096 bp, 14 predicted proteins | sample GOMGulsemesocosm_3_FD_83502 | JGI IMG/M metagenome (GOLD analysis project Ga0105356, IMG submission 83502) | Methane-oxidizing microbial communities from mesocosms in the Gulf of Mexico - GOM9D Gulf of Mexico | ecosystem: Environmental > Aquatic > Marine > Cold seeps | place: Gulf of Mexico...
ATGATCGAGATCACCACTTTCACTGTTTTTAAGACGTAAAACGAAGTGGGTTCGAGCCAAGATAGATTCAGAAAAATAGGTATTAAATTCGACAAACTCAGGGTCACACGCCTCCTCTAATACTCCCTGAATTCTAGTCCGCAATTCGGTATTATAAATATCTCTAGGAGTGAAAACTAGGCAGTATAAGAACTTCCCATACGTACCCTTGCGGATAAAAGCACGAGTTTGACGGCGCTCTTGTATATTCAAAATACCGAGTGCTGTGTGATATAACTGCTCTGAATTGGACTGAATAAGTTCATCACGAGGATACACCTCAAGAATTCTATTCAACTCCTTACCGCTATGACTGCCTTTATCAAAACCCGCTAGCTTTCTCACCTGCTGAAGTTTTTGGCGAATTAAAGGGATATTATTTGGCGATTCAATATAAACAATGGATGTGTACAACCCCATAAAACGCACACCACCAATAACCTCACCGGCATCATTAAAGCGTTTTATTACGATGTAATCGGGATACGCAGGACGGTGAATTCGGCTACGATCACCGGATTTAAAGAAGTTAATAATTTCTGAATTTAAAACAAAGTCTTGTATTTCTGCCGGTAATTCCTCTAATTTTCGTTGGCTCGCCCCTGCTTTATGGAAACGAAAAATACCCAAATCATGGGACTCATCTCGTACGATATAGGTCTTGCCATCTTTTTTCTCTATCGTGAATTCATCACAACCCAAAAAGGTAAAGTGTTCATTGCCCAACCAAGTTAAAAATTCTTGAGCTTCTTTTACTTCTTTTTTAGGTTTTTCACAGGGCAGCTGATTCAATTCAGCAGAAAGCTCTAACGCCTTATCCGTAAAGGCCTTGAAATCTTCAACACAATGGTTCACTTCATGAAGAATCTGCACCAGAGCTTGCGACAAGTCATCCAGCATTTCAGCATCGGTATGACGATCAACCTCAATATAAATAATGGCTTCAGCTTGGCTTTTATCAGAAGCTTTGAATAACGGCGAACTGGCCTTTTTCTTATGCTTACTATCGCGTTCAATATGAGCCACACACGAGTTAATAGAATGAATCGACATCTGTCGGCGATTAATTTCCAAGCGTACAGAATCAATCAAAAACGGCATTTCTTTCGCAAGCACTTCAATGACAGTATGAGTCGATTGCCAACCATGGGCTTCAAAATCTGGATTAAAGACTCTAACTTTCGGCTGAGCGCTCTTATTTTGTTGAATAAACTGCCAACACGAGACCGTCGCCCCATATAGATCTTCAGGATTTCGGGCATTTAAATCCGCTGCTGGAGCATCGGCATAATAAAGCTCGGCAAATAAGCGTATTCTTTCAGCTTGAGAATTATCATTTCTATCTTCAATTAAACGATAAAGCGCCGTTAGGTCAGGCTTAGCCATTGGCTTGGTATTACTCATGTAAACGATTCCTGCAATTCTGTCGAAGATGTCCTTATTTTTAGCTTAGACGATAGATTTCTATTAGAGGTTGATTTATCTCCAATAGTTATATTAATAATTGAGCACTTTATTCCTAAACTCCGTGTAAAGTAGTGTGAAGTTGAGAACTTTTTGCACATTTCCTTTCTCAGAAGCATTGACGTAAGTATTTCAATCAATAAAATCTTGTATGAAATCAAATAATTACACCGAAAATAGAGTGAGCAGCAAGATGCAGCAGGGATTCCAACAACTTAAGCAGGCATTGAGCGCCAACATTATTGGCCAACAACATTTAATTGAACGTTTATTGATCGCTTTATTGGCTGATGGTCACCTATTAGTAGAAGGCGCCCCTGGTTTAGCCAAAACAAAAGCCATTAATGCTTTAGCCGACCATATTGAGGGAGACTTTAAGCGTATTCAATTTACTCCCGATCTATTGCCCGGTGATATTACCGGTACTGAAATCTATCGCCCCGAAGAAGGCACCTTTAAGTTTCAACAAGGGCCTATCTTTCACAACCTCATCCTTGCTGATGAAATTAACCGCGCCCCCGCAAAAGTACAAAGTGCATTATTAGAAGCGATGGCCGAACGACAAGTTTCTGTTGGCGGTAATACCATGCCATTGGAAAAGCTATTTTTAGTGATGGCAACACAAAATCCAATTGAACAAGAAGGTACTTACCCATTACCGGAAGCTCAACTGGATCGATTTTTGATGCACGTCGTTATTGGTTATCCGGATGCGGATGCGGAACATCAAATTTTGCGCCTAGTCCGTGGTGAAGCGATGGACCAAGCACCGGCTAGAGGCGAAACCATGACCCAAGCCGATATTTTCGCCGCTCGCCAAGAAACGCTTAACCTGCACTTAAGTGACGCGGTTGAAAAATACATAGTTCAGCTCGTCATGGCGACTCGTAACCCAGCACAATATGGAGAAGATATCGCTAATTGGATCGATTATGGCGCAAGCCCACGCGGCACTATTTCATTAGAACGTTGCGCCCGCGCTCACGCTTGGATTCATAACCGAGACTTTGTCAGTCCTGATGATGTCCAAGCTATTGCTCACGATGTTTTACGTCACCGTATTCTTTTAAGCTTTGAAGCTGAGGCGAGTGGTATGACGACAGATAAAGTGATCGATGAATTGATTAGCCGCGTTCCTGTTGCCTAAACACACTAGTTTGAAACTGATAAGGAATTAGTGATGGACCAGGTAGAGAACAAAGGTTTGTCTTCAGGTGCCGAAATTAAAACGGATAACCTAGTAGCTATTCGACATTTAGCAAATCTTTTACCAATTCATAAACAGAAGAAGGTATTGAACGAATTAGCTGGGATCCATACTTCTAATTTGCGCGGTCGAGGTGTCGATTTTTCTGAAGTCCGAAGTTATCAACCCGGCGATGATATCCGGGCGATGGACTGGCGTGTGACAGCTCGCACCCAAAGCCCCCATATTAAGGTTTTCCGAGAAGAACGTGAACGCCCTATTATGATCGTTTGCGATTTACGCGCTAGCATGTTCTTTGGTACTCAATACGCATTTAAATCGGTATTAGCCGCCGACTTAACGAGTTTATTTGCCTGGTCCGCATTAAATAATGGCGATCGCATTGGCGCCTTATTTTTTGATAACCACCGTGAAATCGATATTCGCCCTAAGCCAGGTCGTAAGCAAGTCATGCATGTTTTGCATGAGTTAGCAGAGTTTACTCAACAGCAAGCCTCCTTAAGTCCAGAGCAGTCAGCGGAACGCTTATCTGATATGTGCCGCCATGCTCGCCGAGTTGCACGCCCCGGCAGTACCATCTATTTTATTTCTGACTGGCAGGGCTTCAACTTAGATTGCGAACGTCAATTACATCAGATTAATAAACACAATGATGTTGTTGCGGTTAATATTTTTGATGCTTTTGAAGAAAATATCCTGCCCTTAGGTAGTTACCCTCTGACCGATGGCCAGCAACGCTTGCAACTAGAGTGCTATTCGAAATCACAAGGCCTTGCTCATCAGCAGGCCTTTCAGCAACGTCAGCAAGAGCTAAAACAACGTACGTTAAAACTTGGAATCCCGCTTATCAATTTACAAGCTCAAAATGACATTATTAGTGAATTACGCCTCGGCCTAGGCTTAAGCCAAGCAATTAAGAAGAAAGGAAAATAGTGATGCCAACAACTTCACCGACTCCTGCTGAGAGGCCTGATTTATCTCAATTAAAAGACATCCATTTGCCCGAAGCGATCACTGACTGGCCAATTGCTTATGGTTGGTGGCTATTACTAGCATTCATCATTATTTCTGTTTTGACTGGGTTATATTTTTGGCAAATAAAACGTAAACAAGAGGCGAGTAAAAATTCGGCGTTACAATTATTAGATCGTCAGTATGCTCAATTCAAGGCCAATGATGATGCGCTGTTATTTTTACAACAGAGCAATCAAATTTTAAAACGTTTTTGCTTACAAAAGCACCCTCATGCAGCTTCTCTCTCAGGCTCAAGCTGGGTCAATTTTCTAACCGCGCGACTACCTAAAGAAAACCACAAAGCATTATTTAACGATTCTTTAAAACAAGCTATCGGCCAAGGTTTATATCAACAAGCCTGCCAGTTCGATGTTCATAATTTGTACCAAGCTTGTTCGATTTGGCTAAAACATAACAAGCCTAGCGACACTAAAAACGAGACAGGAAGTTCACATGATTGATTGGCACTGGCCATGGGCTTTTTATCTATTACCGTTACCTTTGATTATTTTCTGGCTATTACCCAAAGTAAAACAGCAAGAAGCTGCGTTGAAAGTACCTGATCTTACTTTATGGCAAACGAGCAATGCGACGTCACAGATTCATAGCCAACAAACTTGGCCTGCTTTAATTTTACCCGCGCTTTTATGGCTGGCATTATTAACGGCATTAGCACGCCCTCATATTTTAGGCGAAGTCGTTGAGCTACCGACATCGGGTAGAGACTTAATGCTAGCGATCGACATTTCCGGCAGTATGGAAATTGAAGATATGAAATGGAATAAACGCCCTGTTAATCGTTTATTTACCGTCAAAAAAGTACTGAATGATTTTATTGCTCAACGCCAAGGGGATCGCTTAGGACTTGTCTTATTTGGTAGCCAGGCTTACCTGCAAGTGCCTCTCACCTTTGATTGGCAGACAGTACAAACACTGATGAATGAAGCCCAAATTGGATTAGCAGGCAAGAAAACAGCCATTGGTGATGCTATTGGCTTAACGATCAAGCGCTTACAGTCCAACCCAGAACAGAGCCGTGTGGTTATTTTATTAACCGATGGTGCCAATACGGCGGGTGAAGTTGAACCATTAAAAGCCGCGGAGCTGGCTCAGCAAAGCAAGGTGAAAATTTATACCATTGGGTTAGGTGCCGATGCGATGGAAGTGGCAAGTTTCTTTGGCTCCCGCCAAGTGAACCCTTCTCGTGACTTGGATGAAGGTACCTTACAAAAAATGGCCGATATAACGGGAGGTCATTACTTTCGAGCACGTGATAGCAAAGAGCTGGAACAAATTTACGACATGATTGATCAACTAGAACCTACTGAAAAAGACCCTGAAATTTTTCGCCCACAGATTAATATTTATTACTGGCCTCTAGGCTTAGCACTCTTGTTGAGTTTTATTATCGCCCTACAAAAGCTCGGTTTATTTAGCTACTTAATTTATGTTATCAAGTCCCAAAGGAGTTCATAATAATGGAATTATTCTTTTCTCAATTTCATTTACTGCGCCCTTTATGGTTAATCACATTAATCCCTGGGATCATATTATTTGTTTTTTTACTAAAGCGACGCTTAGCGTCTGCACGCTGGAACGGTATTATTGATAAATCATTAATGCCTCATGTATTGGATCAGATGCCAAGTGAGCAGTCCCGCTGGCCACTGTGGTTTATTTTATTTGCTTGGCTACTTACCAGCATTGCTTTAGCCGGTCCTACGTGGCAACAGTTACCGCAACCCGTACAAAAGAAAGAAGATGCGTTAGTGATTGTATTGGACATGTCTCTCTCTATGGCAGCGCAAGATGTCAGTCCAGACAGAGCAACCCGTGCACGACAAAAAGTTATCGACATTTTGAAGCAACGTAACGAAGGCTTAACAGCTCTTGTCGTATATGCCGGAGATGCTTATACCGTCACCCCACTTACCGATGATGCAGATACCGTCATAAATTTGGTGCCCTCTCTATCTCCCTTCATCATGCCTGCGATGGGCAGCCGTCCAGATATAGCTTTAACTCTCGCTGCAAAACTCATTACCGATGCAGGGTTAAGTAAGGCCGACTTCCTATTGATTACCGATGGCATTGAGAAGAAAGATATTAAGCGTATTAAGAAAGCCTTAGGAAAGAATAAGCAACAACTTACGGTATTAACATTGGGCACTGAAGAAGGTGCACCCATTTCGATGCAGGGCAAAGGCTTCAAACGAGATAATAAAGGCAATATTGTCTTACCCAAACTAGAGCTCGACACCATTAAACAATTGGCCAATGAGCTTGGTATTCGCTGGCATCAAATGAGCTTCGACGATAGTGATTGGCAATACCTATTACAAACCGATGAAGTTTTGGATTCTTTAAACAATTATAATAACTCAGAGCTAGCACCGATCGAAAGACAGTTTGATCTGTGGGCAGATCAGGGCTACTGGCTTATTATTTTAATTCTTATCATCTCTGCATTCTCCTATCGTCGAGGCTGGATGATGTCACTGGTTTTTGTAATTGCCCTGCAACCGGAAAATAGTTTTGCCGGTTTTTGGCAAGATGCATGGCAAACAAAAGATCAGCAAGGCCAGCAAGCTTTTCAAGAAAATCCCGAACAAGCGGCAGAGTTGTTTGAAGACCCGCGATGGAAAGGCAGTAGCTTTTATCGCGCAGGTGATTTTCAGCAGGCTGCTGACAACTTCGAAGCTAATACAAACTCAACCGAGAAAGAACAAGCTAGCAGTCACTTTAATCAAGGCAACGCCCTAGCCCACAATGGTGATTTAGAAAAAGCCGTTGTGGCTTATGAGAAAGCCTTAACACTAAACAGTGATCTGGAAGACGCTCAGTTTAACAAACAGCTAGTTGAAGAACTTCTGAAACAGCAGGAACAACAAGAGCAGGATAATAAAGAAAATTCAGACGATTCTGAAGAAGAGAAATCTGACAAAGGGGACTCGCAAAACCAAGATTCAGAGCAAGATGACTCTGAACAGCAAGATTCTGAACGACAAGACTCCGAGCAACAAAATTCTGAACAATCTGACTCAGAGCAAGATTCAAAAGAACAAGAGTCAGAAGAACAATCTGAAGAACAGAAAGATAATACAGATGAGAAAGAATCAGCTGAGCAGACTGAAGAACAATCAGAAAAAGAAGCTGAGGAAAAAGCGGCTGAAGAGAAACAAGCTAAAGCTGAGCAAGGTCAGCCAAATGACGACTTATCTCGGGAAGAAAAACAAGCTTTAGAACAATGGCTAAACCGTATCCCTGATGATCCAGGCGGTTTATTAAAACGTAAATTTTTATATCAATATAAACAACGTGAACATCAAGACGAAGGAGAAGTCTCATGGTAAAAAAGTCACTCACATCCCTACTTTTTACAATGATGACTAGCTTAGGCTTATTATTAGTAAACCCATTAGCGATTGCTGGCACGTTAACGGCCAGCGTAGATCGCAAGCAAATCACTGAAAATGATAGCTTCCGCTTATTCTTACGCTACGATGAGCAAGTCGGTTTTGGTCAACCGGATTTAACTGTCCTAAAGAAAGATTTTCGCGTTTTAAATCAACAACGCGCAAATCAATTTCGTTCAATGAATGGTAAAACCGTCTCTTATACTGAATGGACTTTGGTTTTATCCCCCATTCGAACAGGAGAACTGGTAATTCCCTCTATTAAATTTGACGGCCAAGTGAGCCCGGAAATCAGAGTCAGCGTTAATGAGTTACCACAATCTGTTAAAGAACAAATTGCCAAAGAATTCTTTTTTGATATTGAAGTCGATCAAACGTCAACTTATGTGCAAGCCCAAGTTCTGTACACTGAAAAGCTTTATTACAGTGTTAACCACGAAGACGCTGGATTATCAGATTTAAAAGTAACCGATGCTCATGTAATCCCTCTGGGTGAAGTTCGTCAGTACAATACCACCATTAATGGCCAGCGAATGGGAGTTTACGAACGTCGCTATGCAATATTTGCGGAAGAAAGTGGCGAAATGGTTATTCCTGGGCAAAAATTCACCGCCAGCGTTGTTAACTCTTACAATCGCTGGAGTCGTGGACGCCCTGTCTCTGTTGTTGCAAAGCCGATTCGTATCGAGATTAAACCAACACCTAATACCTATCCTCAAGGCTCTTGGTTGCCTAGTCCACAGATCAGCATCAGTGATCGCTGGAGCAAACCCTATAACGAATGGCAAGTTGGTGAACCTGTAACGCGTAATATCACAATTAATGCTAAAGGCCTTTCCGGCAGTCAACTTCCTAGCATTGCCTTACCGGTTGTCGAAGGATTGAAATATTACCCTGATAAATCAGAGCACAATGATAAAACTGATAGCTTGGGCATTCAGGGGTTATACCAACAGTCTCTTGCTATAGTGCCGACAAAGAGTGGCCGAGTTTCCGTGCCAGAAATGAGAATCCCATGGTGGAATGTTGAAAAAGATAAGCTTGAATATGCCATTTTACCCGCACAAACAATCAATGTTGCTGAAGCGAAAAATACTCTTGCCGCAGCAAGCAGCCAAAATTCTGGATCAATCAATACATTAGAACCTACTCAAGTATTACAAAATAATAGCTCTTCCGGTTATTGGATTTTTGCCACACTGCTTTTATTAGTGACTAACATTATTACTGCATTTTTATTATGGATTAATGGCACGAATAAAAATGACAAACCGCAGCAAGCTGAGCCAGCAACCAAAAAAGAATACTTAAAAGAACTAAAAAAGGCCTGCCAAAAGAATGATGCTGCCGACATTCGACAATATTTGAAGTTATGGTCACAAGAAGAGTTTAATATCGCCAATCTCGATGAGTTGAGCCAGAAATTAAATGACCTTGTTCTTACCAACGCGATCAAAGAGCTAGATAGCTATTTATACCAAGGTGCCAATAACTCAGCCTTTAATGGTCAAATATTGTGGAATAGCTTAACTCAAGCGATTAAAAAGAAACGTTCCACTAAGCACACCAATGAAAAAAGCTTAATGCCGTTATACCAATAACAATAACAATAACAATAAAGAAAAGGGGAAGTTAGAGAATACTGCCTGAACATTTACTCAGGCAGTATTCCTAATAGCAAGAATTAAAACGGAAATTTAAATAAGGGTTAAGCTGCAACCTTCTCTACTTGGATATCTGTACTTAGGCTTTCTGTCGAATAGTTTCGTTTAGCTTGAGCCAATGATTTCCATAAGCCCATATGCTCAGGTAATGGATCAGAGGTTGTATCTATACCCAGAATACTAGCAATTTTCACCGGTTCAGCAATCTTACCCTTTTGTAGAAATACAGCCTTTACCATGCCATACGCATGTATTTTATTATCCGCTACAAAGCGCTGCTCAAGATAAAAGTATTTTTCATCCCAGCCAAGGTAATGTGTTTCTACGTCAAAGCTTTTACCTAGACGTATTTCACGAATGTACCCCATCTCAATGCCTGCGACGATAAAATTCAGCTTCTCTTTAAACATAAGGTCCCAAGTTTGGGTCTGCACCGGGTGATCCCAGCGAGCACGCTCCATGAAAACCATATAGCGCGCGTTATTTATGTGCATATTAAAGTCGATGTCAGACAAACCTACACGAAACTTACGCTTTACCACAGACATAAAGGGTTTCGGTTGAAAGCTTTTTTGTCGTTTATTACGCAGATTTAATACGATAGAACGCAGAATTTCGCGAATCATTGATAGTAACTCATATTGGTCAGTATATTTTAGGTGGCGCATTCTAACTGATATGAAGTAATAGTCACCTTAAAGACAGTGTATTCTGTTCATTTATTAATCAAAATACTACAATTTAAACAATTACCCACCGAACACCCCTTAATTAAACAGCTATTAATAAAACAGCTATTAATAAAAGAGCCTAAAAAGATATGAATACTCTGAACCGGAGAATACATTACTTAACATTCTCTCTATTAATCATATTTTCAACGTCCTGTGCATTTGTACCCGTTCGTAAGCCCTTGCTTGCGACCAAAGATGACTGCCTGATGCTCACTCGTGAGTTAGCGTTAGAATCCATTAAAATCACTCAGGATGGTTCATGCTCTGGAAATTCATGCGCCATCTTTATTATCATTCCAGCCTCCACCTTTCTTGTTTCAGGGTCTATCGTTGCTATTGGCAATACCTTGCATTGGCTAGAGCGTAACGGCACTTGCGATGATGGTTTAATAAAGCAAAACCTAGACAGTTTTTTTGAATGGGCATTCAATTCTGGCGCTGAAAAGGTAAAGCAATAAGAAGCCAAATAATTCGGCTAACTGCTTGAGAAATCACACTTTCCGGTCTATTACTTAGAGTAATCTAGTTTTATAGCGACCAATGATCATGGCTCTACCGGTTCTTATCTGTGACGACTCCAGCTTCGCACGCAAACAAATGAAACGTGCACTACCCGATGGCTGGGATATTGATTTAACCTTCGCCTGCAATGGTTTAGAAGGGGTAGAAGCGATCCGTCAGGGTAAAGGAGAAGTTGTTTTTCTTGATCTAACCATGCCTGAAATGGATGGTTACGGTGTACTAGAAATCATACGTAAAGAAGACTTACCCGCGATGGTGATTGTTGTGTCCGGCGATATACAGCCAGACGCACAAGAACGGGTTAAAAAACTTGGTGCTATGGCCTTCATTAAAAAACCCATAGACAAAGAAAAAGCCACTCAAATTCTTACCGAGTTTGGCATTTTGTCTGAGGTTGAATAATGGGAGCCCAAGCAATGACACTGATATCCGAAGATCAACGCGACTGTTACCAAGAAATTACCAACGTAGCAATGGGCCAAGCTGCAGATCGCTTAGCTCGATTATTAAACGTATACGTCATACTCCCTATTCCTAAAGTGAATATGATCAGTGCCAGCGAACTTCACATGGCCTTAGCAGATACGACCGGAAATACCGATGTTTCCGCTGTTTGCCAAGGATTCATTGGCTCAGGCATCGCAGGTGAAGCCTTACTTGTTTTTAATGATGCCAGTTTTTCTGACCTTGCGACCCTGATGAAATACAAGGGCCCTCTCGACCGTCATGGAGAGCTTGAGCTATTGATGGATGTTAGCTCCGTCTTAATCGGTGCCTGTATCCACGGTATCGGTGAGCAACTAGAAATATCCTTTAATCAAGGCCACCCCGTGGTATTAGGGCAGCATTGCCACGTAGATGATTTAGTGAAGTCAGGTAATCATCAATGGTCACAAACCCTAGCGATTGAGATCCATTACGAGATTGAAAATGTGAATATAAATTGTGATTTATTATTACTGTTTACTGAAGATTCTGTAGCCAAGATTAATCAGCAAGTCGATTATTTATTAGATTAAGGGATTAATATTCAGATGACAAAATCTAGCTTCGAATTTGCTGAGATGCACTGGCTGATGGATGTACTACAAAGTATCGACGTTGGCCTAGTCATACTTGATCGTGAATACAAAATTCAGCTGTGGAATGGGTTTATGGAGAACCACAGTGGCTTACGCCCTGATGAAGTTCACGACAAATCTCTATTTGATTCTTTTGGCGACATTCCAGAAACTTGGTTTCGCCAAAAAGCAGAACCCGTATTCGAATTAAAAACCCGGACCTTTACCATCTGGGAGCAGCGACCTTACTTATTTAAATTTAAAAACTACCGCCCTATTACAGGCCGCGCCTCTACTATGTATCAAAATAGCACTATGATTCCGCTAGAATCCATTGATGGTAGTGTGAAACATATTTGCTTAATTATTTATGATGTAACCGATATTGCCGTAAACCAGGAAGACTTAACTAAGGCTAACGGAAATCTTGCTTACCTCAGCCAGACAGACAGCCTAACAGAATTGTGTAATCGCGGTTTTTGGGAGGAGGAATTTCAACGTGAGCATAAGCGCTGCATCCGCTCACAAAACCCCAGTTCGTTAGTTATGTTCGATATCGATCACTTTAAAAAAGTTAATGATACTTATGGCCACCAAGCAGGTGATGAAGTGATTCGCACGGTTGCTTCGATTATACGCCAAACCGCGCGACAAACCGATATTTGTGGACGCTATGGAGGCGAAGAGTTTACCATTTTATTAGTCGATACTGATGCCGCCGCAGCAGCTCAATTTGCCGAACGCTTACGTAAAAAAATGGCTGCATTAACCGTCAAAACAGACGAGCACGAAATTAAATTCACCATCAGTTCTGGAGTCGCTGAGTTTTCCAGCAATTTTAGCAAGCATACCCAATGGATCGAAGCCGCTGATAAAGCGTTATATCACGCCAAAGAAAATGGGCGTAATAAAACGACAGTCTACCAAGGTAAATAAATAGCTAAAATGAACGACTATCGATGGGCAGGTTGCGTAATTCGCCCATCATTTATTTATCCAATATTAAAGTAATCTATTTATTTCATCACACCAGCACAGTAACATACCCCCTACCCCACTTATATCTCCTACATTCCCTACTTATAAGGTACGCATTTTTCGTGGCAAGTTTTCAATTACGAGATTACCAAAACGAAGCCGTTGCTGCGACGATCAAACATTTTAGAAAGACCCATGAGTCTGCTGTAATTGTACTACCAACAGGGTCAGGGAAAAGCCTAGTAATTGCAGAACTCGCTCGCTTAGCAAAACGTAAAATACTGGTATTAACCCATGTTAAAGAACTGGTAGAACAGAATCACTTAAAATACCAAAGCTATGGCCAACAAGCCGGAATATATTCCGCAGGGTTAAAACAAAAGAATAATCAATATCAGGTAACTTTTGCTAGCATTCAATCTGTTGCGCGCAACCTGTCTGACTTTGAACAAGAATACTCCCTAATAATTATTGACGAATGCCATAGGGTTAATCTAAATAACCCCGATGAAGAAAATAGCAACCAATACCAACAAATCATCAGCCAACTAACCGCTATCAATCCGGATATAAAACTACTGGGACTAACCGCAACACCCTATCGCTTAGGAATGGGGTGGATCTACCGTAAACATTACCGTGGAATTGTTCGAAGTGAGAGTCCTCGCCCCTTTGAACATTGTATTTACGAGCTACCGCTACGTTACTTAATAAAACGTAAATACCTAACGCCACCAAACTTAGTTGACGCAACGATTGAACATTATGATTTTAATAGCCTACAGGCAAATGCTTTTGGTGATTACAGTACCTCAGATCTCAATCAACTGTTTAGTAAAAACCAGCGAGTCACCAAAGGCATCATTGAGCAGGTTATTGAGTTATCGATAGATAGGCAAGGCGTCATGATCTTTGCGTCAACTGTCGAGCATGCTGAAGAAATATTTAATTACCTGCCGAATGAAAGTAGCGCACTTATTACTGGCGCGACCGATAATAAACAACGTGATCAGCTTATTAACGACTTCAAGTCAAAAAAACTTAAATTTCTAGTGAATGTATCGGTTCTCACCACGGGCTTTGATGCCCCTCATGTGGACTTAATTGCTATATTGAGGCCGACTCAGTCTGTCAGCCTGTATCAGCAAATCATTGGCCGAGGCTTACGCTTAAGCGAAGACAAGAAAGACTGCTTAGTTATTGATTATACGGGAAATGATTTTGACCTATACCAACCCGAAGTTGGTGAAAAGAAACCGAATAGTGAAAGCGAACCGGTTCAAGTAAAGTGCCCAAGCTGTGAATTCCCAAACATTTTTTGGGGAATAAATGACGATGAAGGTAATCTTATAGAGCATTACGGCCGTCGCTGCCAAGGCCTAATCAATGACCTACAATGCCATTATCGCTTTGTCTTTAAAGAATGCCCTGAATGTGGTGGTGAAAATGACATTGCTGCACGCAAGTGCCTACACTGCTCAGCGATCTTGGTTGACCCTGATGATATGCTCAAAAAAGCGCTGCAATTAAAAGATGCTAAAGTACTACGCTGCTCTGGCATTAGCTTAGAAAGTGTAAAAGGTAGCCAACAAAAATTAAAAGTTATTTACCATGATGAAGAAGGCGCAGAGTTAAGCGAAAGTTTTGACCTTTCTAAACCGGGATCACTAAAAATATTTAATCAATTATTTTCCAAACGTTTGGCAATTAATTTGAATACTACAAAAGACATTGAAATAACTAGCGTAGAACAAGCCTTAGCAACCTTAGCCTATTTTCCACATCCAGACTTTGTCATTGCCCGCAAACAAAAATACTATTGGCGAATTAAAGACAGAATTTTTAATTATCAAGGTCATTATCGTAAAGCGAATGCTCTCAACTGATATCAGATTAGGCAATTATCATTAACGATAATCTTGAAACTGGTATCTATTAAGTAAGTTTTTATACGCTTGGCTATTTTTATATTTTCTAAACTCTATAGCAAAGGCCTTTGCTAATACTTCCCCTTCTCCCTTGAGTTTGATATTCCGAGAAAAGGCCAAGTATTGGGCGTCAGTATCAATTGAAGGTGTCAGTGCGACAATGCCTTGAAAGTCGCCTCGCTTCTTAAAGCCTAAAAACTCCTGATGACTCATCATAGCTAAATCATGCCGTTTATTTTTTAGCATGCGCTCTAAATCAAATTCAGTTAAAACCATGTCCCGCACAAGGTGCTTCATACTGTCAAAATATTCACCATGGCTATACCCATGCTGCACACCAATGACCAATTTTTCTAAGCCGTTCAAGTTTCTATCGAAACTAAATTCATTTTTTCTTTCTTCTAGGGCTAAAAAGACCCAACGGGTATTCGATAGAATATTCTCAGTATGATAAATAGCATGAAGTTCACGTTGCTTTGTATAGCCGTAATAAGAAATGGCATGAGCTTTGCCCGAAGAGAAGTACTGAATGGCTCGCCCCCAAGGTAAGGACAAAAATTCAACATTAATATCCAACTTATCAGCAATATAACGAATCATATCAATATGCAAACCCGTTAATTGCCCATCCTCAATCATTTCTAACGGAGGATAGTCGCCAATTCCCCTAACAATAGTAATATTCTGAATTCTTTCAGATGAGTGCACTTTTTCTATAGGCAAAATAAAGGCTAGCGACAATAATGCCAACAACATACATTTAAATATGCGCTCGGTACATTTAGATATAATTGCAGTAGCCATAGTCTGGCTCACATATAGACTTTATTTAGGTATAGTCCAATTCAATTATTTATGTGATCAGATGACAGTTAAGGATGCACACTTTTTTTGGCAATAAGAAAAGCATCCAATACACTTAATCCCCAGAGCAGCATAAAGCCATAACCCGCATAATCTTGCCAACCTGCAGACATATCTGAAATACCCTTCATCGCCTCCAGCATGGAGACCATATCAGGAGCAACCTTGCCCTCAATGAGCAGATCCGTTAAAGCCTGTGCCTTCAAAATACTTAACTGCACGAGCCCAGCAAAACAGATCATCGCAGGTATAATCGTTAATGCCGCTCTGCGATACATTTTTAGCGATAGATATCCCATTCCAGGAAAAACAAACCCAGATAGCAAAGCAGCTTTATAACTTGGACTTTTAACGTTAGCATTCATTTTTTATCATTTCCTAGTCACGCTTAATTTTGTATTTTCATCACACGACTGTACCCTTGATGGCGCATTAATACACTGTCTTTTTCACCCTTTACCGCTAGACTGATTAGGTAGCCTTCACCAAGTTGAGCTAGTTATGCTAAGCATTAAATGCACCACACTCTACCTCTCTTGCGTAATGTATATTCTCTGCATTCCTTACACCACCCAAGCAGAACAGCAAATTCAAATTAATATTGTATCTGATGAATGGCAAGGCTTCGTGACCCAAGAAGGCACAGGCTATTATCTTGATTTATTACACTTGGTATTCCCTAGCCCAAAATACAAGTTAAACATTATTATATACCCCTATTCACGCGCAATTCATAAGGTACAAAGCAATTCAGCAGATATCGTATTAGGCATTTGGGCAAATGAACATCCTACTAACCTGCTATCCACCTACCCTGTTGAAACAGATATACTCGATGCTCTTATGCGATCGACACACCCAGCCATCACAGGCCCTGAATCATTTGACCAACTAAGGGTATTAGCACAAACAGGTTATGGTCTTGATGAGCTGCTGCATAATCCTTTTAGCTATGAAGAACGTGTTGAGCTTTCGAACATGATTAAAATGGTTAAATCTAATCGTGCTGATGCGTTAATTGGCTATCATTTTGAAATTAAAGCAGTCGTACAAGAACTCGGTCTACAAAGCCAACTAGTCATTATTAAGCATGTATTAACCGAACACGCTTACTTCGGCTTTTGCTCAACAGAAAAGTGCATCAAACTAAAAGGCCTATTTGATGAGTCATTTTTAGATTTGCACCAAAGAGGCATTATTAAAAA
>Ga0105356_10003232_pt1 | contig 16090 bp, 12 predicted proteins | sample GOMGulsemesocosm_3_FD_83502 | JGI IMG/M metagenome (GOLD analysis project Ga0105356, IMG submission 83502) | Methane-oxidizing microbial communities from mesocosms in the Gulf of Mexico - GOM9D Gulf of Mexico | ecosystem: Environmental > Aquatic > Marine > Cold seeps | place: Gulf of Mexico...
AAATTTTCGAGTAGCATTGAATGAAGATTGGCGAACAACATGTGCCTTGGCTTCGATGCATAGATTAGGGATTTGAGAACTTTAATGGCGGCAAAGCATCCATAAAATGATACCAATCGTCCAAGCGGAGTTAATATGGATTCATTAAGCATGTTATTGCAGGAGCTAGACTTTAACGCCGAGGTCTTTTTTAGTGGCAGCTTATGTGGGCTAGAGGCGTTTGAAGAGAGTCACAACACCGGGCTCTTGCATGTCCTGAAGTCCGGCTCTATGACGCTGTTAACTGATCAGGGGCATGAGGTACACCTTGAAAAAGCGTCAGTCCTTTTTTTACCCAGTGGCGGTAGTCACCGTATTCGAATAAAAGACTCCCATGAGGCGCAGTTGGTTTGTGCAAACATCCAATTTAAGGCACATCAAAGGCCGGCGCTGGTGGATAAACTCCCGAAGCTTATCTGTATGGATATCGACAAGAACCCTCTAATTAGCGGTACAGCCGAATGGATCTTTGCTGAAGCATTCACCAATTCAGTCGGACGCAAACTCATCATCGATAGATTGTGCGATATCTTTATAGTGCAGGTGCTTCGTTTTGTTATCGAGAACAGTCTTGTGGAGGCGGGAACCTTCGCTGCGAGCGCGCACCCCAAGCTGTCGAAACTCATGATGCAGCTTAAGAATGAGCCACGACGACCTTGGTCGGTAGAGTCGATGGCGCAATGCTGTGCTATGTCACGATCGAAATTCGCCAGCCTGTTTAAGGATTCGGTCGGCCAGGCGCCAATGGAATATCTTACGGCGCATCGTCTATCGCTGGCAAAAGAGCTGTTATTGCGAAATAAGCCGGTAAGCTTGGTTGCCGATGAGGTCGGTTACGATAGCGCATCGTCTCTCGCTCGCGCGTTCAAAAAGCAGTTGGATGTAACCCCTAAGCAGTGGCTCAAAGAGCGTAATAGTACTTAGATTAGGCCAAATATAGTATGCCACTACAACTGTCATGCAATCCCTAACAACGAAAGCGGCACACATTATACAAGAGGAATACAGGGCCGCGGGATAGCCTGTGGCCTACGAATTGAGATAACGGTTGCCATATAAATGATATGCTATATCATAACAATAAATGCAATCGGTCATGTACTTATATGCCGCTAAACTGAGGAAGTTACATGAGCTCACTAGCCATTAGTAACGTTGACGACACAATCAATCAGATTAAGACACGCCGCTTTATCGGCGGTGATGATCCTGCAGTTTTGGCAGATATCTACCAAGAAGATTGCAACATCGTCGCTTGGGAACGCAATCTTCCACCCGAACTACAACAAGTGATTCGTGAGTTTTTGAGATCCAAGAGTAGTTTTCAAGCCTCAATGACCCTATCCCCACACAATGCTGCGGCGAGTATTCACAACGCGCTGGGAGGCTCAAATTTAGTCGTACCACTGAGTGAAGATATTGCACAGCTGGTGGATATGTTTTGCTACTTGTTTGATTCGGACCGCGCAGGTCTTCGGCTAACCGCTCTAGATACAGCAATGTGTCCAAAGTTTCATGTCGATAGGGTATCTTGCCGCTTAGTCACCACCTATCACGGGGCGGCTACCGAGTGGTTGCCGCATAACGTTATTGACCGAGCAAAGCTAGGCCATGGCAGTGAAGGCAAACCCGACGAAACATCGGGGCTTATTGCCAACCTTGAAGATATTCAACAACTCCGCTCTGGTGATGTCGCTTTACTTAAAGGCGAGCTCTGGGACGGCAATGACAGCGCCGGTTTAGTTCATCGCTCCCCAGCGCTAACCATGGGAGAGCAACGCTTATTGCTAACCCTTGATATCACTTAGCCCAATAACACTTACCACCGTCCTCACCTTGAACAATGATTATGAATAACAATAACCGAATACCAACTCCTTCAGCTATAGACGATAACGACAGCTGCTGCAGTAACACCAGTTGCTGCCCACCGCAAACACCGATTACTCGCGCCAGCCCAAAGGTTGGTCGCAATGACCTTTGCCCCGACTGCGAGAGCGGCAAAAAATACAAAAAATGCTGCGGGCAGTAATAGAGCAGAAAACCAACACGCACATGTCAACCATATACTCATTCAGCGCCCCCCAATCACGGCAATCGTGCCGCCTGATCGCCTGCCTGTTATTGCTGTTGATCTCTCCATTTATTGAGCAAGCTCATGTAGACACCTGCGAAAACACCGCCTGCGCCGTCTGCGCCACACAAACGGGCAGCGAGTTATCCGCATCCGAACCCTACACCCCTATTATTCTCCAGCCTGCAGGTATAGCTCGCCATCCAGCGACACGACGTTCAAGTCAAGCACCCTGCCGCCTCTATGACAACCGCGCGCCACCTCACATCTCCTAACCCAAAAAAGAACCATTCATTATTTAGGAGAACACCATGAAACACTTACTCAGTATCGCGGTCGCCGCAGCGTCTGCGAACCTACCCCTGTCCGCTTTGGCGGAAGATCAATCGATGGAACATATTATTGTCTCAGTCCCAATTCACAAACAGGAGGCTGATACCGCTTTACCGATTACTATAATTACCGGCGATGAATTACGGCGCCAAGCTGCCAGTACCATTGGCGAGACCCTCAGCAATAGAGCCGGAATCGCCAACTCAACCTATGGTCCGAGTGTCGGCCGCCCTGTCATTCGCGGTCAACAGGGACCAAGAGCCATTCCCCTACAAAACAACATACTGTCTGCGGATGTCTCTAGCCTAAGTCCGGATCACGCTGTCACCGTAGAGGCGTTGTTGGCCGACAGTATCGAAGTGCTGCGCGGTCCCGCCACCCTACTCTATGGTGGTGGCGCCATCGGCGGTGTCGTTAACGTTATCGACAATCGCATTCCCAGAACACCCATTGATGGCGTGCAAGGCGCGGTGGAATATCGCTATCAAGATGCGGCCGATATGGATAACACTACGGCACGATTCGAGGGCGGCAATGGTCGCTTCGCGTTCCACCTCAGCGGCACCCATCGCGAAACTAACGACATCGACATTCCAGGTTTCGCTATCGACGAAAACGCGCTTGAAGAACAAGAAAAGTTACTTGGTCATCACGAAGAAGAACACGGCGATGAGCACGAAGAAGAAATGGAGAATACCCATGGCTTTATTGCCAATACGGATAGTAAAACCGACGCGATCACTGGTGGATTTAGCATCCACTTTGGCGAAGGAAACATGGCGGGCTTATCCGTAAGCCGAATCGAGAATCAGTATGGTCTTCCACCCGGAACTCATGAGCACAATCATGAGGAGGAACACGGGCATGGAGAATCCGACGATGAGCATGACGAGCACGAGGACGAGGCAGAAGAATTTATTCGTATCGATATGGAACAGACGCGCTACGATGCCATGCTGAGTTTAGAGCAGCCCACCGAATGGATCGATAAAATTCGGGGCTTTTTGACTTATACCGATTACGAACACAATGAACTTGAAGGCAGTGAGGTCGGCACCCTCTTCGCTCGTGAGACTTGGGAGACACGAGTCGAAGTTATATACGACGCACAGTTCGGTAATGAAGCCGTGTTCGGCCTACAAGCCAGAGTCGACGAATTCGAGGCCACAGGCGTAGAAGGTTATGTGCCAAAAACCGAAAGCACCGAAGTGGGATTGTTCCTAATTGAGGATTTCCATCAAGGTGAATGGACCTATGAGGCAGGCCTGCGAGTCGACTTGGTAGAACGCGATCCCGACGCCCGGTCCGCAGCGAAACAAAATTTCAGTAACGTCAGCGTTTCTGGGTCGGCATTGTGGCAATTCAGTGAAGACTGGCAGATAGGAGCTTCACTGTCACGCTCTGCCCGTGCGCCAGCAACAGAAGAGTTGTTTTCAAATATCGAAGCCACAGATTCTGAGAACCTGATTGCCCACCCTGCCACCGGCGTTATCGAAGTTGGTAACGCAGATCTCGACGAAGAGATTTCACTGAATCTAGACATTGCCCTGCAGTGGCATTCTGGGCGCTCGTGGGCGGAGATATCGCTGTTCTACAACAGTTTCGAAGACTACATATTTCTGACCAACAGCGGTGAAGAGGCGGACGAAGTACCGGTCTATCTGTACCAGCAGGAAGATGCCAAGTTTGTGGGGCTCGAAGTGGAGAGTAACTTCCATCTTGCCGACCTTGGCAGTGGTGCGCTGTTTCTGGGTATCCACGGTGATGTAATTTCTGGCAAATTCGACCATAGCGGTGATGTGCCCCGTTTGCCACCTATGCGTATCGGCGGCAAGCTCAGCTGGAGCGGAGATGCTTTTAGCACTTGGGTGAGCCTGCTCAACGTCAGTGAACAGAAAGATTCTGGCAACTTCGAAACCCAAACCGACGGTTACTCCCGCTGGGACATGGGCGCCGACTACCGCTTTCATATGGCCAACGACAGCGAGCTGTTGGTATTTATGAAATGGAAGAACATCGGCGACGAAGAAATACGTCTTAGCACCTCTTTCTTGCGTAACTACGCACCAGACGCTGGCGAGTCCCTTGAAGCTGGGGTTCGATACATCTTCTAATTTTCGCTAGCCGAACGCTGCCCCCTCGGATAAAAAGCCAACTGGCTGATAATCATATCTGGATGGGGGCAGCTATCTCTGTTCGTCTTTGCCAAACAGCTGAAAATTCTTTGGCCTTAGTAAATCTTCGCTCAAGGCAAGCTCTTATAGAGGTGGTTCCCACAGGCAGCACTTTCGCGGCAGTGACCATCAAAAAAGATGCAGACGACATTAATCACTCATACATAAATCACTAGCCAGACTTAGCTTTTTGATACGCAAAGAATGACGGCAAGGCCGCAGCCAACAATGTTGCTATAATCACTAACCCCATAAAGGCTAAATTGGTTTCAGATAATATATTAGCCCCTATATGTAAGCCAAAATTCGAAGACAAAAAACCTCCTGCCAATAACAGCCCAAAATAGAGAGCTCCCGCCCCAATCAAAATACTAAGCACGCTAATCAACAACGCTTCCATTTCAACCAACAAAAAGATAAATCCAGCCGATGCCCCAACAACCCGAAGCAGATGAATCTCGTGTTCTCTCTCCCGAATAGAGGCAAGCATCATTGCGCTTAGTCCCAGCAGCGCAGCGATAAATACGAGACCGGAAACAAGCCTTAAGGTATTTTCCATAAGCCCCATCATTTGCCACAGCTCCGCCAACGCAACTCCGGGAAGAATCGCTGTCAGAGGCTCTTTGCGGTACTGGCTAATATCGCGCTGCACACGAAATATCGCCATTCTCGATGTTAACCCCAGCATAAATGCAGTAATGGTTTTAGGCGTTAAGTCCTGTGCCATCAGTTGTTCATTGGAGATCTTGTGCCCTGGAACTTTCACGCCTTGCTGCCAGTCGACATGGATGGCTTCAATCCCTTGCAAGCTCACATGCACGGTTTGGTCGACCGGTGTTCCGGTCGCCTCAAGAATACCCACCACCTTGAAAGGCTTGTCATCATGAAGGCTAAAACTGGTTTGACCCAAACCATGGGCCAGAACAATTTTTTCCCCCCGCGTATAACCCAGCTTCTTGGCAACCGTCGAACCCAAAACCACATCGAAAACACCATCAAATGCTCTGCCGTCGGCAAACGTCAATGAGTACTTTCTACCGTAACTGAAATGTTTAAAATAGTCGGCTGTCGTGCCCATAACACGAAATCCCTTGTGGGAGTCGCCTAGCGCTATAGGAATTGCCCAAGCTACTTTTGAGTTGGACGCAATCTGCTGATAACTGCTCCATTCAATATTATTCGTGGGCGACCCCATACGAAACACAGAGTACAGCAGCAGATTCAAACTGCCGGTTCTTGCACCCACAATCAGGTCTACGCCCGAGACAGTTCCTCTAAAACTCTCTCTGGTTTGCTCGCGCATGTGCTCCACACCGAGCAGTACAAAAACACTCACGCTCATCGCTAACACCGTCAGGATCACTGATCCTTTTCTATTCAATAAACTCTTTTCTGCCAGTTTTAGAAACATCAAGCACAGCCTCCGGCTCGATTAATGTCGGACAGAGAATCAACCCGATTGAAGTAGCTCGCCAAAGACACGTCATGACTAACAAATAGCAACGTTATTCTCTGTGCCTTTACCAGCTTAAGTAATTCGACCATAAAGACATCTCGATTGTTTTGATCCAGCGACGAGGTTGGTTCGTCGGCAATCAACAATTGCGGCTTATTGATCATGGCTCTAGCGATGGCAATTCGCTGTTGCTGACCAATACTAAGAGTCGACACAGGTCTTTTCCAATGCTCTTCACTGATGCCGAAGGTCATCAGCAGCGTTCTAATTTCGCTATCTAGCAACTCCGAGTGTGTCGTTTTTTTGGAGAAACGGATGGCAAGTCGAACATTGTCCACCGCATTCAAGTAGGGAATCAAATTAAACTGCTGAAAAATATAGCCAATATGATCGGCCCTGAAACGATCCCGCTGCCGAGCGCTCATCTTCCCTAGCGATTGCCCCATGACTGAAACACAACCATCACTAGGCCTCAAGATTCCACTGAGTAGATTCAATAAGGTCGATTTACCACTGCCGGACCGGCCATGAATAAACACCTGCTCATTCATCCCTACGGACCATTCAGGAATATCCAATACCGGTTTATCCTGCATCTTATTATAGGAAAATTTCACGTCGTTAAGTTGGATTGCCATAGTGTGTTTTTACTGATTCCTAAGTCGCTATGAGCACTACTATTAAGTACTGCCACGATTGGCATTACCACTACGAGCAAGTATCTATTGCCGCAGCCAAATGATACATAGTATCATCAACGCTGAAATTTTCAATCAACCCAACACAACCAAGAGCCAGTCCCTTGAAAACCTCAGTGAAATTTCGATACCCAACTCTTACGATACTACTGCTTGTTTTTGTCATTGGCGGAAACGTATCAGCACAGGGGCTATCGAGCGACACCCCAAAGTTCAGAACCATTGAGTGGACCGAGCTTATACCCGCAGATGATCTGGAGGCTCTTTTGAATCCGCCAGAATATATCGCGGACGTCGAAGATGGTTCTCCGGAAGATAAAATCAGTAGTCAGATTAAAAACACGATTGCTGCAGCCACGGATGATCGCTATCAGCAAGCACTAGCATCCGCCCAGACCATCAGCGAAATGGATGGACAAGTCGTTCGTATTCCTGGCTTTGTGGTTCCTTTAGAATTCAGCGACGAGATGGTGATTACCGAGTTTTTTGTTGTTCCCTTTTTTGGCGCCTGCCTTCACGTTCCGCCTCCGCCCCCCAATCAAGTGATCCATGTGAGGTATGACCAAGGCTTCAAGCTCGAAGAGCTCTACCAACCCTTCTGGTTTTCAGGGGTGCTGAAAACATCGTTCATTGAAAATGATACCGCCACATCCGCCTACCGCTTGGATGTCAAACATGTTGATCTATACTCTGAAGACGAATAATCCATTATTCGTCGATGCAGTCGAGTAGCTGCGCTTCCCAATCATCCAATAGGTCAATGGCAATAATCTCGATTCGACTTTCCATACAATCGTCCAACTCGATTTCGGTTAACGCGTCGCTGGTCAGGTTATAACCGAAAATTCCGTCTCCAGTAATAAATACAGCTTTCATTCGCTCAGCAGAAATGCCACTTAAGAAGGTGAATAGTTTGGCACGACTAAAGGTCTTAGTGGAATCAAAACGCCAGCCAAGGCTGCGAAACCCCTCGCCTTCATTAACAGCCTTAATAAATCCACACTCAGGGATAGGCTCAGCGTCGAGCGCCTTGCCAGAAAGAGTCGGGTTGTCATGAACATGATGATGCCTAGCATGAGTCAACGACGCTGTTGTGCCCTGCAATAACTCCACCGGCAACTGACCATACTCAACAAATTCAATCTCGACCTCGGGCATTGACTTGGCCCGCACGTAGTCCGCCAGTAGCGCCTTATCCTCAGGCCCATACAAGTCCTGTTTATTGCCGACAATGACATCGGCAATTTCAATTTGCTGATTAAAGGTATTGTGCTCGGTGTAGCGTGAGTCGTGCAGTTTTCTTGCATCCACCAGAGTAATGGTTTTCTGGATCGAGAGAACATCCCGATAGTGATCGGCCGATAAAACCTCAAGAATTTCGATGGGATGCCCTAACCCCGTAGGTTCAATAAGGAGCCGATGCGGCTTTGATTTCGTGAGCAATTGGTTGAGTGCAATTTGCATCGGTAGGCCCGCAGCACAACACATACAGCCGCCAGGGACCTCTCGAATATACACCTGTTGCTCTTCGCTCTGCTGCCCTTGAAATAAACTGCCATCGACGCCTATCTCACCAAATTCGTTGACGAGTACGGCCCAGCGTTCGTCAACGGGTTTCGATTGCAACAAATGCAAGATGGCGGAGGTTTTGCCGACACCCAAAAATCCGGTAACGATGTTAGTCGGTATAGCCGTTAGCTTAGAAGTAGAGTTTATCATGGCGGAGATACCAGAACAGAAACAGATTTAGTGGCATGATTGACATCGAAATAGAAACAACTTTGTCGCCCCGTGTGACAAGCGGCGCCGCGTTGGTTGACGAGACACAAGATCGCATCGCCATCGCAATCTAACCTCATAGACTGTAAAGTTTGATAGTGACCACTGGTTTCTCCTTTCAGCCAAAACTGTTGTCGACTTCTTGACCAATAAGTGACGTTACCACTGACCAAGGTTTTTTCCATGGCATCTCGATTCATCCAAGCCAGCATTAGAACCTCGCGACTATCAATATCTTGCGTGACAACGGGTATCAAGCCATTGGTATCGAAACTCAGTTCGTCAACAATATCTTCTAACGCTAGCTGTTGACCTTTCTGCAAGCTTTCAAGGGATTTGAAATAAATACTATTCACTATCAACTCCAATACCTATTCGCCGTGACAAGCACAAGCACTGTGCTTTTGGCACAGTCGGTGGTTAAAGTAATGCCCTACGGCAATACAAATGGCCCCCGCTAGTGTCATTGTTTTTTCAATCGTTTCCCCCAGCAGATCATGGCCTGCCAATGCTGCAGCTATCATCACAATCAAACCAATTCCACTCACAAGCAGAACATTTAGGTTATTGTGCTTTTTACACCCCATTGCCAACGCAACAAGGCTAGTGGGTACGACTGCTATCAACATCCACACATGAAATGCTTCCCCCATTAGATTTAACGCCGTAAAGGTAGGTAAGGCGAGAAGCAACAACGGCAGCGCGAGACAATGAAGCGCGCAAACAAAGGAAAGACTAATAGCTGTTTTATCAACCATTACTTGTAGATTTTTCATAGTAACTCATGTTTATCAAAGCTAAGCGGCACTGTCTAAACAGTCATTACAAAGACAGTTCATTTCCAACTGAGGACTAACCAAATGAAAGCCTGCACTTTCAACATTACGCCTCAAGGTATTGATGGTGGATTTATTGATGCTGATCTCCTCCACCCGTTGACAGCTGCCGCAAATAAGAAACTGCTGAACGCCATGCTCGTGATCACAAGTGATATGCGCGCAAGCAATGTACTTGTTGGCAAGATTGAGCTTGTGCACCAAATGTTCTTCCTGAAGAAAATCCAGAATACGGTACACCGACATCGCCGGAATGGATTCATCCAAATGGTCTTTACAGTAGTCGACTAATTCATAAGCGGACATAGCTTTGTCGACTTCCAACAATCCGGAAAGAATTATCTTGCGCTTATTGGTTAACCTTGCGCCATGAGCTTTACAGTGGCTTTCTGCATGATTAACTATTTTCTCTACATTCTTCATCTCGATCACTCGATAGTTATTCGATTAAATTGCGCCGTTAGTTCAATGGCTCCCTGGCGAGTCGCGCTCACCCACTGAGCATTGAGCGTTTCAATTCCAGGAAAGCGTCTCATCAAATGAACAGTAACAGCCTTGAGCGTTTCAGGCTTCTGGCACCGATAGTGGTAGCTCGCCCTAACCTCACTGTGTCCACTTGGGTCATCATCATGATCGCTGTGCTCTGCGTGCTCGCTTTGATGAGTTAGCCCCGCTAAGGCCACACTTACTTGTTGCACGGCGCACTCTCCCCCCAAAAGGGTAAACACTCGCGCGGGTGACTCTAGCACTGACTGCGCTTTTTCCACGGAGGCCATCTGCTGTGTCGATCTTGCCCTATGTTCAAAACCAACGATGTTAGCGGCAGGAGACTCTAGTTGAATTTCGAGTGTACTTCCCTCAACAACCAACGTTAGCTCAGCCAGGCCGTGCATATGCACCTCTTGTTCAAGGGGTTTATGATCGTTATGCCCATGAACCTCCTGCTTAGTGTGCTCTTTATGATCATTGCGATCGTCGTGAACCGAGCCCCCTGAAAAACATAGGGAGCTGAACAAAAAAATGGCAGAAACTAGGGGATAGTGCATAACTGTTGGCTCTACAGCAATAATCGACACCGCAAAATGTTACACTGTATCTTTTTTGAGGTAAAGCAATATCCAGCATGACGAGCAATACTCTGTTAAACCCGTCACGTCCAAACGACAGCTAAATCAATAGCTAACCCAGTGCTGTTGACAGCGAGGTATTTGAGCAAGCCTTAGATCGAGCTAAGATCAAATTACCCCACGCACAACTGACCCATGTATTGCGGCATTCATTCGCGCCTGACTTCGTCATGAATGGCGGCGACTTTCTTGTGTTATGAGAAATTCTCGGTCATGAGAACATTCAAATAACCATGATCTATGCACACTTAGCACCTAACCATTTGGAGGACGCAAAACGGCTAAACTCAATGCCTAAGATAAGAACGAAGGTGAACAGAAGTCGGTGCGTATCTGGTGCACACCTAGATCAATAAAACCTAGAAAATAACTTGGCTCTATCAGGATACTGATTTAATTGCTGCCTTACCCACCTGCTATGTGGCGTCCACCGCGAGTAGACCTGCAACGGTTGTTTTTAGCTGCTCGCGCTGTAGCGGTTTATCACAGATTGCGGCGACGCCAAGTGTTCTTAGCTTGAGTTCCTCCTCGGCGCTGTTGTCTGCGGTCACCGCAATCACTGGAGCGTGTTGCGCCTGCTGAGACCAATGGCGTAGAAATTCATAACCATCCATCACTGGCATCTGTATATCCAGCAGTATCAGCTCCGCTGACCACTCCTGAAGTAACTCCAATGCCTCACGGCCGTTCTCAGCTTCCCTACACTCGTAGCCCTCAGCTTTAAGAATACGGCTAAGCAGCAGGCGATTCACTTTTACATCGTCAACTACCAGCAGACGATGGGAGCGAACTGTTGTCACCGCTGCATCACTATTGAGCTGCCCCTTATCAGCCCGCTGGCGCTGCCGATAGCGCCACCTCAGCCTCAGCTTTTCAGCGAGCAGCTTAAGTAGCAGATCGCGTTGAATGGGTTTGCGGAGAAAATCATCGATCCCCTGTTTGAGAATGCTCTCCTTATCCTCTTCAAAGGCGCTGGCGGTCTGAGCGATAATGGGAGTGTCGCTCCCCCCCGGCATCAATCTAATACGCTGGGCAGCGCCGATACCATCCAATTGCGGCATGCGTACATCCATCAGCACCAAATGGGGCTGAAAGCGCTCAAACTGGTCGATGGCCTGCCAACCATTCACAGCCTCACAAAGGGTAAAACCCAGAGGCTCCAGGATCTTGACGATTAAACGACGGTTATTATCCTGATCATCAACCACGAGAATCCGAGTTCCTATGGACCCTCCCTGTAAGCCGACGATGGTATCGACAGAGCAGGAGTCTTCCTTGGCTACTGCCGCGTCAGCGAGAAAATGGAAGTGAAAGCGAGTACCTGAGGTGCTGATTCCCGCACTGCTATCAGCGGTGTGACTGCTGAAACTGATATCCCCTGCCATCATCCGCGCGTACTCCCTGCTGATGGCCAGACCGAGGCCGGTGCCGGAAGCGCCTGCCAGGCCAGAGGCGGTCTGCTCAAAACTGGAAAACACCTTATCCGCCTCCTCCGGGGCTATCCCAGGGCCGGTATCGATCACATCAACCGCCAGCCGATAACGTCCCGGATCCGGTTCAGCAACACTGCATTCACAGATGATATGACCGTACTCGGTGAACTTCGCTGCATTGCTCAGCAGATTAATTAAGATTTGCCGCACCTTTCCTTCGTCAGCAGTGATTGCGGCGGGAAGTTCGTCTCCACCCCGAAAGATCAAACTGAGGGACTTCCGCTTGCAGCGATCTGCAAAGATTTGCTCCAACTCATACAACATCCGGCGAATATCCACTGTTGTCTCGACCAGCGTCATTTTACCCGCCTCAATTTTTGAGATATCGAGAACATCATTGATCAACGACAATAAGTGATTTGCTGCGCTGACAATAATATCCAGCGACTCACGCTGATCGGGCGTGATGTCGTCGTCATTTTGCATTAACTCAGAGAACCCCAATATGGCGTTCATCGGCGTACGAATTTCATGGGACATATTGGCCAGGAAAATACTCTTGGCTCGATTGGCCTCATCGGCCAGCTCCTGATTTATCTCGGCGAGTTCTCTAGCATGCTCGGCCACTCCATAGGCACGCTGCAAACGTCGATTCCAAAATATGACCACGGCGAGCAGCAAGCCAATGACCAGAGCAATACTCCCCCCCCATCGAATCAGAGGTGTCCAGTCAATCAGCTCTCGTTCGGAGGGGTTGGCCCAGCGATCAAATATCAAACGCTTCTCCCGCTCGATAAAATCCTTTAACAATACGTCGAGCAGAGGTACCAGCGGCTCTAAGTGTTCGGCCACTGAAATTACCGGTCTGTGGTATTGGCCGGTCGCCAGAGCAACCTTCAACTCTTCAAAAGCGTACTGTTTCTGCAAATAATCGGCCGTTACCCCGTTGACATAGAAGGCCTCTAGCTTGCCACTAATAACATCTCTAAAGCCCTGTTCAACGGAACGATAACCCTGTATTTCTAGATCTGGCTGCCGCACTGCAAGAAAGGTGTTCGCCGTAGTACCACTGATAGTCCCGACCTTCTTCGACGTTAGGTCATTCAGTGACAGGATGCTATCAGCATCTCGGCGCATCATGAGTAGCTCGGGAGCCTGAAGATAATGGCGCGACTGTTGCCTCGAAAAGGAACCATCGAGAGTACGAGCCAAAAAGAAGGTCATGTCGCTTTTTTCCAGCACACCCTGCAATGACTCGACTTCGTTTATGCTTATAAACACGGGCTGCAAGCGGATACCAAGACGCTCGGAGAGAATTTTTCCGTAGTCACTGGAAAAACCCGCCCAATTACCGCTCTCATCACGAAATTCAAAGGGGGGAAAGTCCTCCAGAACCATCACCTTTAACACGGGTAACCCCGCCAACCAGCGTCGCTGCATCGGTGACACCTGTAGACGGCCCTCAACTGACATGGATACCCAGGTCGCCACAATTTCGCTTATTTTGGCTCCGCCGATATCCCTGAGAGCTTTGTTGTAAAGCCCCACCAAGGGCTGCCAGTCGGGCCGTACCCCCATGGCAACGGGCACACCGTTTTCAAGGTCGATATAGAATGGGCGAATACCCACCAGCTGATCTAGGGCCACATAATAATTATCAAAGCTATTGCCCAGAAATACGTCCGCATCGTGGGACAGTAGCGCTTGAAAAGCCTCACGGGCATCATTCACTCGGTAGATAGTGTTGCGATCGCCGATCTTTTTCAGCATCTGGCCGTGCGAAGCGCCATAGTAAACAATCGTTTGGCCTTCGAGTTCATCGATATCGCTGATACGCAGAGTCTGCTCACTGCGACTAAAAGCAGCAATTTTTTCTTCCAGATAGGTGGATGAGGGCAATAGATTATTCTCCAGCAGTGCTGGAATAGAGGCTGAGGTAGTATCAATATCGCCCCGTTTAGCTTTGGCTAAGACTTCGGGCCACTTGTCCACCACCAACTCAAATTTGATTCCTAGGCGGTCTTCAAATTCGCGAAACAGATCAATTAAAATGCCCGAGTAAGAACCGTCGTTATGGACGATCACCCAGGGCTCCATATCCACTGTCACACCCATGCGCACAACTGGGTGGGCGGCTAGCCAGGCTCGCTCTTGCGCAGACAGATAAATGTCGCTCTGCCTGCTCTCACTATTAACACCGGTATCTGTATGCTCAGCCAGGCTTTGAGCCAAACCGCTGCTGCCCCAAGTACCGCACAGCAAACATAGGGCAGTAACAAGTAGACTCTGCCGGATACAATATGCCTGCTTCAAAAATATGACTCCCCTAGCACCATTTACTCGCTAAAGAACCTAATTAGGGACTTAGTTGCCTCATAGTATAGCTCTATACAATAACTGTGCGTTCACAGCGTGTGATCAAACAGATTTTGTTTATCGTCCGGCATTACTTAGAGCCCACCAAAAGCGTAAGTAGGTCGTAGCGGGTGGATTACTGAGACTAATAACGGTACGTCAACTGCAATGCAGTGGAACGTGTTCGGTCAGTAAAAATAAAATAACTGGCACCGGAAAAAAACATATCATTAGCCCAGGAGCTGGTCGTTTCGTCGGTCAGATTTTTTCCAATAAAGGCCAATTCCCACCTTTCGAGCTCATAGGCAATGCGTAGGTCGACCTTGCTAAATCCCGACTGCTCCAGACGCGGATCAAGGTCTGCGGCAACCGCATAGTCATCGGTGTATTGGATCGCAAGTTGTGCACTTAGGGTATTGTTCTTTATCGGCACCGAATAGTTCAAAAACAGGGTACCGCTGTGCTTGGGACTGAACTGGGTAGACTCACCCGACAGGCTGCGCACAGAAGCAACACAGCCCAGCTCAACACTCTGCTCTCGATAACAGGGGGCCTTATCAAAGTCTTTATAGCGCGAATCTAGATACGCATAGTTGAGGCCTGCACTTAATTCTACCGACAGCCGAATACGAAATTCCATCTCCATTCCCTGTGAGCGAACCTTGGCCGCATTGCCGACACTGAAACCATTGTCGATTAAAGTACTGAATTGTAAATCGGTAAAGTCAGAGAGAAACAAAGCCACCTGCAACGCGGCTTGATTGTCCAGAAGTCGAAATTTCGCACCCAATTCATAAGCGATAACACTTTCATCTTCGTATTCAAAACTATCGGGATCGCCGCTATAGTGTATGGAGTCGAACCCCCCTCCCTTGAAGCCCTTGCTTACCGAAGCGTAGTAGTGCCGCTCATCACTCGGTTGATATTGAATGTATGCGCTGGGCGTGAAGCTACTTTCAGAACGATTTTTTTCTAGATTGTGATCAATAATACCGAAGCTGTTAAAGGTAGCGGTTATCGCCGGATCAGTACTGGCGACAGTACCACCGAGCTCAGCATTGAGCTGATTTTTTTGAACCTCCTTATCCTCCTCTGTGAAGCGAGCACCGATTGTCGCGCACCAATGTTCTGCAAAATGGTATTGCCATTCAGAAAACACCGCCCAGCTGTTCGTATCCTGATCAAACGTATTAAAGGTCGTTGAGGATAAGGGCGGGAAACCGGCTACTTCCAGAAAGCTCCAGTGGCTGTTGGCCTGATTGTCCATTTTCACCCGCTGGGCGTAAAACCCAAATAACCATTGACTGTTATCACTAGCGGCGTATCTCAGGCGTGTCTCATTACTCCATTGCTGAAAATCTTCAACAATTTCAACGCCTATAAAACTCAACGCAGAGTAATCCGTATCGGTACGCTCATCGTAGTCGTAGGTGTTGAAGCCACTTAAATTACTGACAATAAAATTACCAAACTGGTATTCCAGCAGTAGACTGGCACTCAGTGACTCCGTCTCTGCGCCTTGGTCGCCAAAATCAAAGCCCGGCCCCGTGTTTGTGGCGGGGACAAAGTGACCGCTATCCCACTTTTTATCATCTTCGCTGCAATCATCATAAAACCCATTAGCAGTGAGCCGCCCGAGGTGGGTATCACTACAAATTAGAGCCTGTTGTTGGCGACCGTTGGTTTCAAAATTGGCCCATGAGAGCTTAGCCACAGCGGTCATATCTTCCATGCCCTCATAGGACAAGCCAAGGCGAATGGTTTGCTCTTCAGAGGCAGGTTCATC
>Ga0105356_10003233_pt1 | contig 16089 bp, 9 predicted proteins | sample GOMGulsemesocosm_3_FD_83502 | JGI IMG/M metagenome (GOLD analysis project Ga0105356, IMG submission 83502) | Methane-oxidizing microbial communities from mesocosms in the Gulf of Mexico - GOM9D Gulf of Mexico | ecosystem: Environmental > Aquatic > Marine > Cold seeps | place: Gulf of Mexico...
ATTAAAGACCCAGATTTAAATGGCATTCTTCTAACACCACCACAATCTTCATCAACTGGCTGCCCATAAACATTTACCCAAGCCCAATCAAGATCGACTAGCGGTGTTAATGGCTCTAAACCCGATTGCTTAAATATGTTTTGCCAAATAGGAAGTGCACCACTGGCGCCGGTAAAAGGCATCGGTTTATTATCATCGCGACCAAGCCAAACGACACCTAAATGACGATCATCGAATCCTGCAAACCAGGCATCGCGCTGCTCATCACTGGTTCCTGTTTTCGCGGCTATTTTGGTAGTATTAAACGTTTTAGCTAATCGCTTTCCTGTTCCTTGAACGACCACTTGTTGTAATCCATAGCGCAATCTTTCTATTATTTCAGGTGAGAAAGCCTGTCGCCCTTGCACCGCATAAGACGTTAATACCTGATTATCATTAGTCGTTAATGCCTGAATAACTCGGGGTTTCATCGCAAAGCCACCCGAGGCATAGGTCTGAAACATTTGAGTCACCTCAAGGGGGGACATCGATAACGAACCTAGTAATATCGATGGGTAAGGCGGAATGAATTTCTCGACCCCTAAGCGTTCAAACGTATCAACAACCTGGCCAATACCTACCTTCATACCCAAACGTGCAGTCGCTTGGTTATACGACTTAGCCATCGCATCGACCATGAAAACTTTTCCATGATTTTTTTTGTCATAATTTTTGGGCTGCCAAATACTGCCATCCTGGCCCGCAACACTTACCGCTTTATCATCAACAATACTTGACCAATCATATCGACCTGACGCTAATGCAGTTAGATATACAGCAGGCTTTGCCAGTGAGCCAATCGAACGTTGAGCATCTAAGGCTCTATTAAAGCCAAAATAACGTACGCGACGAGAACCGACAATCGCACGCACTTCTGCGCCATCAACACTGGTGACAACCGCTGCTGCTTCTAATGTTAACTTCGCTAATCCAGCTCGTTTTTCTAAAGCTGTTACATGCTGCTGCACTGAGTTTTCTGTTGCATGCTGCAACCAAGGATCGAGAGTCGTAAAAATTCTTAAACCGGTACTTTGTAAATCTTGCAGACGGTAATCGGTTTGCAGTTGGCGCTTCACTAACTGAATAAACGCGGGATATTCACGCTGCCCTGCTCGCCCTGATTTTGCCACACGAATAGGCTGCCCTTGTGCATTGATACGCTGCGCTGCAGAGATGATGTTAAGTTCTGCCATCACATTTAATACAACATCACGTCTTGAGCGAGCACGTTCAGTTTTGCGAAATGGATTGTAATAAGATGGGCCTTTAATCATGCCTACTAATAAAGCGATTTCAGATAAATCAAGCTGCTGCACATTTTTAGCAAAGTAAAAACGACTTGCTAGAGCAATACCATGTATCGATCGTCGACCCGCTTGCCCTAAATACACTTCATTTAGATAAGCCTGTAAAATCTCTTCCTTGCTATAGTGAAGCTCTAATAACAAAGCCATGAAGGCTTCTTTCACTTTACGACGCAATGATCTTTCATTAGTAAGAAAAAAGTTTTTCACCAATTGCTGAGTCAGTGTTGATCCACCTTGAACTGTTCTTCCGGCCGCTATGTTGGCTTTCATAGCACGTAAAATGCCACGAATAGAAAGTCCAAAATGTTCAAAGTAAGCCCGATCTTCAACCCCAATCAAGGCTGCAACTAATGCGGGAGGCACATCCTGCAAGGTAATTAATTCACGATCTTCATGATGGGCAGGAAAGATACCGCCAATGTATTGGGGCTCAATACGCACCAGACCTTCAGTTTGTCCGGCAATAGAGAGTTCATCGATACGCCCTGCAGAAAATGATAATCGAACTTTCACGGCTGCTTCATTTCGATCGGAAAATGAAAAACCACGACGATAAATTATCCAGTCCTGACCTTCTCTACCATAAGTGCCTGGAGTCATAACATGACTAACGGCCTTATAATCATTCCATTTCAGTTCCGCCGTTAATTGCTCAGCCGATAACAATAATCCGGGATACAGCGATAGTGGACGCGCATACACTTTTGCTGGCAAGGTCCATTTATTACCATCAAACTGCGAGCGTACTTGAGCATCCAGATACACTAGCCATGTACCAAGCACCAAGGAAAATAGAATAGATAGTCGCCAGAGCCAAGACCAAGAACGTTGCTTCCACGTACGCTGATTGTTCATCGTAGAAGTCGGCTTTAATGGCTTCTTTTTAGTCGCTGTCTTTTTGCTCGCAGTCGGTTTTTTAGTACTAGATTTACTCGCCCTAGTTGGCTTTTTAGCAGTCGTCATATTGTGCACATGCTAACACAGACTACCTTAGTCATACGCTGCAGTTCTGTTAAACTGCTGCCAAGAAATTTAATTCTATCCATTCCCCTTATTTTAGAGATAGCACACATGGCTAAATACGACATTTACGGCATCGGCAACGCATTGGTTGATAAAGAGTTTGAAGTGGAAGACAGCTTCTTTACTGACTTAAATGTTGAAAAAGGCATGATGACTCTGATCGACGAAGATCAGCTTGCAGAGCGCTTAGCTGTATTAAAAGATCGCTTCGGTTTGAAAAAACGTGCTTGCGGTGGCAGTGCTGCGAATACCATTATTGGTGCTAGCTACTTTGGTGCAAAGACCTTTTACAGCTGTAACGTTGCCAACGATGAAGCTGGTGACTTTTACATGCAAGATATGAAAGCGGCCGGTGTTGATACTAATTTAGGTGATGATCGTGACGAAGGTGTTACCGGTAAATGCTTAGTTATGGTTACCCCTGATGCCGAGCGCACAATGAATACCTATTTGGGTATTACTGCAAACTTAGAACAAAAGCACATTGATGAAGTGGCATTGGCTGATTCTGAATATGCTTACATTGAAGGTTATTTGGTAACGTCTGATCTTTCTCGTGCTGCAGCGATTCAAGTTCGTAAGCTCGCAGAAGAGAAAGGTATTAAAACAGCTTTAACCTTCTCCGACCCCGCTATGGTTCAATTCTTTAAAGATGGCCTAAAAGAAATGATCGGTGATGGCGTCGATTTATTATTCTGTAATGAAGAAGAAGCTATGCTGTTTGCCGATACCGACAAGCTAGAAGACGCGATTTCTTTCATGAAGACTCAAGCTAAGACCTTTGCTATTACTTTAGGTAGTAAAGGTGCCATTGCTTTTGATGGCAAGACGACTCATGTCATTGAAGCAAATGAAGTAACGGCTGTTGATTCTAATGGTGCTGGAGATATGTTTGCCGGCGCTTTCATGTATGCCATCACTCACGGCCATGACTTTGCATCTGCTGGTCGTCTAGCCAGTGCAGCATCGTCGAAAGTCGTTAGCCAATTTGGTCCGCGCTTAGAAGCAGAGCAGCATGAGCCATTGAAAGCAGTACTGTAGCCGTAAACTAATATTGAGTATTACTACAGGTTATATAGCTTTATCTAGATAAGGGTATATAACCTGACCTCTCTACTCTTCTGAGAAAGATTGGGCCTTTAAAGTGAACTCTCTAATGGCATGATAAGTGATTAAACCCCGCTTATTAACCCGACACTGGGCATAACCTTCTTGATCGTTATCTTGCAGATCTAAGAAGATATCAAAATGTTCATTGGTTTCACGACTTGAGGCCGTATCGATATAAACATACGCATCCGCTGGTAATACATACTTAATATATCCCCTGCAATGCTCCATAGCATCGCCGATATCCCCCGCCTTTCCTTGCATTTCATATTGCTCTTTATATAGGCGACAGGAAGCCAAGATAAAACACGTCAGTAAAATAACTAAGAATTTATAAACACTCATAAAGAACCACAAATTTTCAACAATATTGAAAGTATAGTATTTTGTGATTTAAAATCTGTTGTTTTACAGTATTAATAACGTAACTAAACGACCAACTCTATGAGTATACGACGAAATAACTAGTACGAAAATTCATTCAGATTACATCAATAGCTCTGGGTGAATGGGATGAAACTCGTCTGCCGCCTCTATTAACGAACCCGCTGTTAATTTCAAAACCCCATACACCTCAGTATGCACACCATAAGTTTGGCGAACCTTGTCTAATAACAGGTCAAAATCACCATCACCGGATAATAAAATAATGGTATCGATATCCTCCCTCGCGGCCGCTTCCATTACATCAATAGCGATACCCACATCCCAATCACCTTTGGCACTGCCATCACGGCGTTGGATATAGGGCTTAAGCTTTACTTCAAAGCCGATGTGTTTGAGCGCATCTTGAAATTTAATCTGTTGATCATCGCCTTTATTTATCGCATAAGCTGTGGCAGAAACAATCTCGCCCTGATTGGCAATTTTCTTCCATAAACTTCGATAATTAAATGTACGACCATAAACATCACGAGTGGTGTAATAGATATTTTGCACGTCACTAAAGATGGCGATTTTTTTCATGGAATACTCTCTAAAGAAAAAGCCATTATCCCTAGGAATAATGGCTTTCATTGATACTATTAGGTGAACGCACTCATGTGATTAAATAAGCATGATTTCATAAACATGAAATAGTTATACGTTAGTCGCTAAAAATTAGAAGCTATATTTTGCGCCCACGTTAATAGAGCGTGGCTTACCTGGACGGAAACCATACGGTTTAACGCCCGCCACATATTTTTCATCGAATAGATTATCAATGGTGCCATAGAATTGCAGATCCATCATGTACTGATAACTCGCACTTACATCAACAATGGTATGCGCTTCAATTAAATCAGCTTTGCTAATACGGCCTTTACCGGACACATTGCGCATCTCACTTTGATATAAGATAGAGGTATTCAGCTTCCACTTGTCTCGGCCAATTCCGACCTGAACATTCAAGCGATGCTCGGGTAAATAGCCAATTTCATAACCTGCTTCGATCTCTTGGCCTGCTTCACCAAAGGCTCCGCTGGTATCCGTAAATGCATCTCCAAATTCGCCCTGACTATAGGTATAGGTCGATGACAGTGGAATCATAAATCCACTCACTAATAACTGTCGATTCCAGCCGGCTTCTAAGCCATAGACTACTGCACTACCTGCATTGGCTTGTTCACCAACATTGGCGCTACTGCAAGAACCTTGAGCATCACCACAAGTACCACTGAATTCGCTGTAATTATTTACGAAGGCAATGACTTCGGCCTGACCTTCTAAAGCCCAAGCACCTGAGAAACGAGAACCTAGTTCAACGTTCGTGCTCTCCTCTGGCTTCACATCATCTGCAGCACCTGGCGTAGCCGCCGTGAAGCCTTTATAAATACCGGCCAAAATACCAACATCTTCGGTTAGCTGAGAATAAACCCCAATACCGGGCAGCCAGACCGACTGCTTTAACGTATTTTCTGATTCTTTAATACCCGTGAGTTTTCCATAAGTAGTCTTGGATGATTCAATATTTTCATGACGAAGACCCAAGCTTAAAACCGTATCATCAATTTGAATTTTATCTTGAATATAGACCGCTACCGCTAGTGCATCGTTGGTATTTTGCGCAGTCGTTTTAAAGGTGCCATCAACAGCTTGTAAGGTCCCGCCCATTAACATATCGTAATTTTGTTCAGTATGATCACGCTTAACCTGGTCTTGGTGAATACGAATACCGACTTCAATGTCATTTTTGAAACCGAAAAAATCATAGCGATCATTGATCCGTGTTTGGAGTCCTTGCGAGAAAAACTTACGCCCGTTATTACCAATACGTAATTGTTGATCAGCACCGACACTACTCGCTTCGCCTTTCAGTACATTATAATAAGCAGCATTCGTTACTGGGTCGGATAACACATCATCAATGCTTACATCATTGGTATTAAAGCCATTTATTTTAAACCAGTCACGATCAAAGTTATTCCTGTACACATCGGTTGTTACAACCAAGTCATCAACTTCTAATTGATGCGTGAACTGAAATTGCTCATGCGTCCATTCACTTTTATCCAAACTCGACGCCGCATAACGACGATTAGCATCATCTTCAAAATCATTTCGGGTTAAACCCAGATACGTTTCATTAGCGTCTTCATCGGCATAACCGATTTTCAATAAAAACAACTGACTGACTTCACCCTGTATTTGCCAGCTGGTTTTCAGATTGATATCGTTTCTTTCAAACCCAGTATCATCGCTCGCGCCTGCACCATCAAGATCTTTGAAACCATCAGCGCTGACTCGTAGGCCTTCAATCAAATAACCAAACTGCTCTATTTGCTGACCTTGGTGCACGTTGTAGCGCTGGAAATTATCCGAACCATATTGAACATCCAGCTCACCCGTCGATTCATAAGGAATCTCCCGACTCACCATATTTATCGCATCACCGACCGTGGCAGGACCGTATTGAATCGCAGAAGGGCCTTTAAATACCTCAACGGCACTCATACGTGACATATTTGGAAAATAGTACGCCGCGGGAGCCGAATAAGGAGCTGGGCCAGATAAAATACCGTCTTCCATCACCGTGATTTTTTTACTGCGCTCAGGAGACGTACCGCGTAAACCAATATTCGGACGTAAGCCATAGCCATCTTCTTCTTGAATATTCACACCCGGCACCGCATTTAAAATACGATGCAAATCGGTATATTCAAAAGTTTCTAAAGCGACATCATCAATTAAGGTTGCCGAACCTGGTTGGCGTAAAATTTCATCTTTCCCGCCGGTAATATAAACATTATCTAGCGCCAAGCCTTCTTCGGCTTGAGCAGTAATAGATTCGGTAGCCAATAACAGGATTAGCGGAAAGGTATAAATAGCAGAAATATAGTTCAAAACAGAGAATTCCAACAGAAGCGATGCGTGGCATTTAACCACAAATGAGACGTATTTGTAATAAGACAGATCACAGTTAAGTAGCTTATTCCGAGCATGAATAAGCTACTTAACTAGAAACGTTATAAGCCGCAGCTCTCTACTTTTACCGGGTCTAATAGATTTTCATAGCGGGCATCGGTAAGAGACATAATGAAGCAGACTAACGCTTCTATTTCACCATTATCTAAATTTTGCTTATTTTTGCCTAGAATATCATGGGCAATATTTTCATTAATTTCAGCATCCCCCCAAGGTAAACCCGTTTCAGGGTTGTTGACTGCACCACCTGGTAGGCCACCGGCTAAATCTTTAGCGTGTTGATAAAAACGGATTACCGTTTCTAACTCGTTAAAAATACCGTTGTGCATATAAGGTGCGGTAACCGCAACATTACGCAGAGTCGGCACCTTGAACTTACCTTTTTCTGTTTGGGTATCAACATGTGGGTTATTGAGTAGTCCCTCGTCCAAACTCGTAGCTCCATTAAAACTGCGTAATGAAGTATTCACTGGCACGCCTATGTTGTGATATTCAAAACTGGTGAATAATTCTTCTTTAATTCGAAGCGGTTGTAATTGGTGACAAGCAGCACACGTTAGATTACTACCAAAAAATAATACCTGCCCCGTTCTAGCTTTTGACGTAATTGGAAACTCATAAAAGTTATCATCCCTAAAGTTTAAGAATGTTCTATCGTACTTAGAGTCAAAAGGCGAAAATCCCTCCGTCTTCTCAAACTCGCCAATACTTTCAGCCATCGCGGCATACGCTAGCTCAGCATCATCAAATATATTACCGCCAAAAACATGCTCAAAACCTGCGATATATTCAGAGTTTTCTTTGATCCGCTCAACCACCGAGGCTTTATCTGGCATATTCATTTCGCCTGGGTTCGTAGGAGGACCACCCGCTTGCCCCTTCAGATCTGTTTCACGACCATCCCAGAACTGCCCCCCCATAAAGCCTTCGTAAGCACCAATATCTAAATCAGTCATTATTTTATTAGGACGATCTCGCGTGCCTTCATGAAACAACGGGCTAAAAGAAGCATACGCGGCCGAAGGTGCATTACGGTCGCCAATTGACGTTCCGTTATCGCCTAATGATCCTGCGGCTGCCACACCATCGCGACTCGCATCATTTGTTCTTTCATCAATAAAGCCGTGGTCTGTGTTATGACATGTCGCACAAGATTGGGTGCGATCAAACGATAGGCTTTTATCTGAATACAGTTGCTCACCTAGCGCTACCTTTGTATTCAATTCAGGAGCACTGTTATTATTTGAAGATCCGCCGCAGCCCGATAACAAGGCCGATGAAATACCTGTTATGACTAAACCCATGGTCAATTTGTTCATGGTTACCCTACACCTCTATATGCACTGTTATTTACGACACGGCAAAAACTATAAGAATACTACTACATTTACTACGGACTTGTAATGAGATTAGTTGTCACAAGTCAACGCTATTGCAAATCATTGTCATTTAGATTATCTTATTGTCAAATACTACTCTCCAGGCTAATTACCTGCTGTCTCTCTATTTATTTGAACGGATTTAACGCAATGAAATTTCTAAAACTAGCCGCTTGTATAACCTCTGCATCATTACTGATAGCGTGTGGCGGTGATGACTCTAATAGTAGCTCTACTCCAGCGATCAACGTAGAAAAAGCTCAGCTAGTTTTGAATACCAATGCAGACATCGCTTTAGCCGCTTATACCGACTCAGTGGACACAGCTAAGACTCTTAAAATCGCTTTAACTGCATTGAAAAATACACCATCGGTTACAACCTTAGCCGCTGCTAAAACGGCTTGGTTAGTTTCTCGCGAACCTTATGGTCAAACTGAAGTTTATCGTTTCCGTAATAGCCCTGTTGACTCCTTAGATGTTGAAGGCGATCTAAACGCTTGGCCACTAGGTGAAGCACTAATTGATTACGTTGAAACTAATACGTCTGATTTTGGTGATGACCAAGTAGGTGTAACTGGCAACGATGCTGGTATCAATGGTGGTGGCGCAATCACGGCTGCTGAAGCACAAGCTGCGCAAACGAATAACATCATTGGTAATGTTGCAGTAACAATCGATGCTGACTTACTAGGCAATACTTTATCTGCAGAAGATGAGCACGATGTGATTACGGGCTACCACGCCATTGAGTTTTTATTGTGGGGCCAAGATTTAAATACTACGGATCAAACAACTACCGACGGTACTGACCGTGATGAAGCGGTTAACACGACTGCTATGGGCGGTCAGCGTCCATTAGCTGATTTCGTTTCTAGTGCTGATGGTGATACCGCTGCTCGTCGTCACCAATATCTAGAAGTTGTTGTTGAGAAGTTAATTACAGACCTTGAAGCAGTTCAAGCTGGCTGGGCGAAGAATGTTGAAGGTAACTACCGCGCTACATTCACCACGATTGCAGACCAAGCTGACGCGAAGCAAAAGCTAACAGAAATTCTAACCGGTATGGGTACATTGTCTGAAGGTGAATTAGCAGGCGAGCGTATGCAAATAGCGTTCTCTTCTAACTCACAAGAAGATGAACATTCTTGCTTCTCTGATAATACTCACCGTGATGTTTGGTTGAACGCTGAAGGTGTTTCGAACAGCTTCTACGGTTCTTATGCCGGTTATGATAGCAACCTAGACGGTACTGATAACGTGACAACTAACTCAGTTGACGGTTATGGTATTGATGAGTATCTAACCGAAGTAGGTTTGACTGGCGTTGCTGTTGAAACCGCGGCTGCATTAACATTAACTCAAACCAACTATAACCTTATCGATGCTTCTGCCCGTGCTGGTACTCCGTTTGATGTATTAATTATGTCAGCGACTGAAACAAACCCTATCGCGCTAACTATTAAGTCATTAAACGCGCAGTCTCGTTTAATTCAAGATACTGCTGACCAGCTTGGTTTAGGAGTTGTGGTTGAAGATGATGCATCTGACTGTAATACAGCAAGTCCAACAACTGGCTGTTAATACTCAGTTGATTCAATAAAACGGATTTTATTGATCTAGAAAGCCGAGCTCTGCTCGGCTTTCTGCTATTTTAAAGAAAATATTTTTATCCTTTTTTATATGTTGAAGTAGGTTGTAGATGAGAGCTGTAATCCTAATCACTAGCGCAATGTTTCTGTTATTCGGTTGCGATAACTCACTACCAAATAATTATTCCAGCTTAGATGCACCTAACTATAATGAAGAAGAAAACTATCCCGGTGGGGAAACCAGCGTTTCATACCTACCCTTTGCCAGCTTGCAACTCCCTGCCAAAAACATATCCGATGACCTAAGAGCAAATTTTCATGCAGGCAAAGCACTGGCTAACCAACCTTGGGTTAAAGCGCCTACCATTACTACTGCGCGTGATGGCCTTGGCCCAATTTATAATGCCCGCACTTGCTTAAGCTGCCATGTTAAAGGCGGTAAAGGCTTTATTCCCGCCGATAATAAATCGCCTATTAGCAGCACCCTTGTGCGTTTTAGTAAAGCAGGCAATCACAGTGATACCTTAAAACAAGCAGGGGTAATTCCTCATCCTGTGTATGGCGACCAAATTCAGGGGCAATCCATTTCGCTTGCTCACCAACTAAGGCATTCACAAAAACCGGGCTCACTTGAACACGATGTTGCTCCAGAAGCCTATGTCTATATTAATTGGAGTGAAGAGACTTTTAACTACCCTGATCATCTTCAGATCCAGTTGCGAAAACCTGGTATTGAGTTTAAAAATTTGGGCTACGGACCAATAGGTGCCGATACACTATTGAGCTTAAGAGTTGCACCCACTATTCACGGTATGGGTCTCATCGGGTTAATCGCTGAACAAGATATTATGAATTTAAGTGATGAGCATGATAAAAACAATGATGGCATTTCAGGTCGAACAAACCAAGTTTGGGATGTAGAAAAACAAGCAACGGTATTGGGACGCTTTGGATTGAAAAGTAATAAGCCAACCTTAGGCATGATCGTTGGTGGAGCATTTGCCAACGATTTAGGCATAAGCAATTCTTTAGCACCAAACCAACCTTGCACTGCCTTACAGCCAACTTGCCTAAGAATTCCTAATGGTAATGATGAGGAAGGTGTGGAGTTGCCTGACCATTTGTTGAAATTGGTGATCAACTTTAATCGTGATCTTGCACCGCCATTACGCAGAAATAGCCAAGATAAAAATGTCTTAGTCGGTCGTGAATTATTTTATAGCAGTGGTTGTAATCAATGCCATAACCCTAGATTTGAAACTCAAAGAAGTGATGAAGCCGCGCATTTATCGGAACAAGTTATTTGGCCTTATAGCGATTTTCTATTACACGACATGGGACCGAATCTCGCAGATGGCCGTCCAGACTTTTTAGCGACGGGTAACGAATGGCGCACGGCCCCACTTTGGGGAATTGGTTTATTATCACAAGTAAATGGCAGTAGCGTTTTATTACATGATGGGCGCGCACGTACCGTTGAAGAAGCCATTTTATGGCATGGGGGCGAAGCTGAATTAGCAAAAACTCGGTTTATCAATTTGAAAAAGTCAGATCGTATGAACCTGATTAAATTTGTTAACTCACTTTAGGTTTATCGATGAAAATTAACGCATCGCGTCGTTCTTTTAACCAAGCATTATTAAGCATCGGTGCAACGGCACCTATGCTGAGTCACAGTACTTGGGACTTAAACTGGCTAGGACTTGATAATATACCCCTAGCCAATGAATATTGGCTTTCAGCTCAGGGACAAAGCCAAGATCAATATGGCTTAGGCTGGGTCGATTCTCGCGGCGAAAAACTGTCACAAGTCTCTACTCAATTTCGTGGACATGGTTTCTGCCAAAACCCAAAGCAGTTAAATCATATTATTATGTTTGCTCGTCGCCCTGGCACAGAAGGCATTCGACTTAATCTATCTTCCAGTAAAATTGATGGCGCATTTAATAGTGCTCCAGATCGACATATGCATGGCCATGGTTGCTTCAGTGCTGATGGTCTAAAACTCTTTTGTGCCGAGTCGGAAATAAGTACGGGGAAAGGCAAGATCACTATTCGTGATGCGCAGTCTCTCTCGTTAATCGGTGAGTTTGATAGTTATGGTATTGGTCCTCACGAAATTGCGGTGATGCCCGACGGCAATAGCTTGGTCGTTGCGAATGGTGGCTTATTAACTCACCCTGACTCCGGACGTGAAGTATTAAACCTTAATAGCATGCGCGCCAGCCTAGCTTACATTGATATTCATAGCGGTGAGTTAATCAGCGAACACGTTATTCCAGAAAAAAAAGCCAGTATCCGACACCTAGATGTCTCCAACGATGGTACGGTCGCCATCGCGCTGCAAGTGCAACGTAAGGCCATGGGCCATAATAAGCTCACACCTTTAGCTGCAATTCACAAGCAAGGCCAAGAGATTATGTTACTGCAGGCACCAGCAACATTATTATCTAAATTGAATGATTACATGGGCAGTGTAAAAGTAAACAATACGAGTCGCATTGCCGCCTTTGCTAGTCCTAAAGGTAATCTCGCGATGTTCTGGCATTTGGATGATTTATCCCTACAGGGCTACCATAGCTTTCATGATGTCTGCGGTTTAACCGTTAGCCAAGATAATAAATATTTCGTTTTATCTAATTCAACAGGTAAAATTCGCCAAATTAATGCGGTAACGTTAAAGCTTGATAAAGAAAGAAGCCTTAGCTTTCCTCATACTCGCTGGGATAACCACATGATTTCCGTGTTATCTAGCAATACAAAATGATTACACTTGGATTAATTACATGTTCAAATTTATAGCCTCAATATTAGCTTTCAGCAGCGTTATTTTTCTTTCAGCCTGCGGCGGCAGTAGTTCATCATTAAGCACAGGGAATAATGAACTAAACCTTGCTGCTAAAGAAATCATCGATAATACAATTATTCCTGCGTCGAATCGTTTTCAACAGCAAGTCAGCACTCTGGTTAGCAACAGTTCTCGTTTTTGTAGTACTAATAATCAGACTGCTGAGAATTTAACTGCCATACAAAACCAATGGCTTGATACTAACCTCGCATGGTTTGAACTATTGCCTTACCTCTTCGGGCCGATGGTGAATAGCGAAGTATTACCCACCTATATTTTTATCGATTACCACCGTCAACGTGGTGATGATGATACAGCAGTCATCCGCAGTAATATTGATAGCCTAATAGTCACCGCGACAGATGAAGACTACGATTTAGCACTTTCAAGATTAGGAGCCAATAGTCTCGGTTTATTAGCGCTAGAAATCGCGGTATTTGAAGACGCTGCTAACCAGTCGAGTATTGCTGCGGATATTCTAATTGAATTTCAGAATACTCCCCGTAAATGTCAGCTGTTGATTGATATGGGCAATAAATTATTAGTGCGAGCAAATGAAGTGCAACAAGGTTGGACTGTTAACTACCGAAACACGGGGGAAAGCTATCGTGATCTCGTCATTAATAATCAATTAGAAACGTTTCTTGATGATGATTCAGGCGAATCCGCTATAAAGAAGATCACGATCTCCGTTCAAGAGTTTTATGATTATTTAGGTAAGCGTAATGTTACTAATAATGTGGCTCAACTATCCAATTCAATCTGGGCGGCCCTGGATAAATCATTGAGCAGTACAGAAGAACTGCTAGTAGGAACGGATGCGACAGAATTGAGCTTGAATCGTATCATGAGCAATAACCGCTTTGACCAAGCCGTCACGCTGCTTAACGAAAATATGGCTACTTTGCGCGCAGCACTCGTTGAAAAAAATAGCATCGATATGGTCGCTGCCGCTAAAGCCTTAGATGGGAACTTTAAACGTGAAATACCTGATGCATTAAATATCAACTTAGGGCTAAACTTCAGTGATGGGGATTAGCACTCTCGCATCAAGCAAAGAAGATAGTGAAGACTGGGATTGATAACATAATGACTGCAAGAGAAATGACATACCATTTTGTATGAGGATCCATTTTCAATATAACTCTCGAATATTAATTTAGATATATGACGGCAAGTGTACGAGATTATCTTAATCTCGCACTGCGCCACATCAGGTTTTATCTATTTATGTATATGGCCTGCTAAAACAAACTCATCTGTTGTCCGCATATCTCTGCAAAGCTCGTATCATACAAAGCCAATAAGCCATCACATACTGGCGCAAGCTGCTTTTCTAGATAGTGCTGGTAGTCTATTTGAAGTGATCCATTAGCACTTTCGAATACCGCTAATGGCTGCGGACCATTCGTGGTCATCAAATATTGAATCCAGCCGCCACGATCTTGATACATTAACGGCAATCCCTGCTGCTGGCGCCATAGCTCTAATACCGCAGCAGCTTTTGCATGAGGAGGAATATTACGTTGATACTCTCCTAGAGGTCGGCGTAAACGTTTACGATAAATCAGTTGTTTATCTTGCTCTCCAGCCATCAAGGCTAGCACTTCTACTTTCATCCATTCCTCAAAAGGCTGCTCAGAAAAAATACGTTCAAACAGTTGCTTTTGAATCTCTCGCGCGAGAGGTGTCCAATCACTTCGAACCGCTTCTAAACCTTTGAAAATTGTTTCAATTTCTTCTTCGCCCGAAGCAGATAACGTATGCACCGTTCCCGCATATCGCTTTTTACTGCCGGTTTCAGCACCTCGAATCGAGGGCATAAAGAAACGCTGATAGTGAGTTTCATATTCAATTTCAAGCTTACTAGCGAGCTGATGCTCTTGCTGAATGGTGCTCGCCCACCAGCGGTTCAAGTCTTGACTTAATTGCTGGCCAATCACATCTGCTTGCGCTTGTGTTTTCTTTTCTTTCAGCCAAACAAACACCGAGTCGGTATCACCATAAATAACATCATAGCCTTGGGTCTTTATCCATTGCGCTGAACGTTGAATAATTTCATGGCTTCTTTCAGTAATAGAACTGGATAAACGCATATCAAAAAAGCGACAACCGTCACTGCCCAGCACACCATAAAATGAGCTCATGATGATTTTTATAGCTTGCGCTAAATGATGATTTTTTTCTTTTTTAGCTTGATCACGCTGCTCGCCTAACATAGTGACTAGATCGGGTAGGCAATGTTTTTCTCGATCAAAAAAACCACCATTAAAGCCTCTAATGGTTTTTTCTATATCTGTTAATCTTTCAGATTTTAAGCTTTCAGCCTCACTTTTTAATCCTTCAATCAATCCCATAGGATCAATTTTAAAGGTTCGCATGATCGAAGGATAAAGACTTTTAAAATCCAATACTAAAATACTGTCGTACAAACCCGGGCGAGAATCCATTACAAACCCCCCAGGGCTTTTGATGTCACTAAAGCCTTCATTATAATTAGGGGCGACATAACCATTACGGTGTAATAAAGGTAAATATAGGTTTTCAAAGCCAGCGACAGAGCCCCCCATTCGGTCTAATAACAGGCCCGTTAAACTACTGCGCTGAATCGCAAAATCCATTAGCTCGGTATGCTGAAAAATGTCCCAAACTAAAATACAGTCTTCTAAGTTGTAAGCGGCTAACGCGGGTTTATCATTATCAAATAGGTATTCAATTTCATGATCATAAGATTCATATACTTTAGCCTCGCCCGTGATCAGTTTACGCCGACCTAACAATTCTTCCGCGACGTTATCTAGGGCAAAGCTTTCAAACTTATATTCCGCTTGGCGTAGCATTTCAATGCCATCGATAATGCAACGACCCGGTACATGCACATAACTGCGATTGGCTTTGTTTTGATCATGACGCCAGCTCACTTCTTGTTGGTTGCGACCGAGTATAAAGGGGACGTCCAACTCATCACATTTGCGTTGAATAAAATCCATATCAAATTGGATAAAGTTCCAACCAATAATGATGTCAGGATCTAAGCGCTGCATTTCATTAAAGAAAGTTTCTAATAAAGACACTTCATCATCTAAATAAAGACAGTATTTCGCAGGTGTAGCACTCTCTGTTGAGCCGACCATCCAGATATAGCTGACCTGTTGCCGCGAACCATCAATAACTACCTCACCATGGCACGCTATCGAGAATAGCTGATCTCTTTTCCCCTCTTTTGGAAACGTCGTTTCTATATCGACGGAGAGCACCGTTAATGCTGCTTCACTCACAGCGCTAAGGCTTGGCTTAGTCTTACCTTGTTTACACAGTAGGTAACCGTCTTCCTGCTGCCAGAGCCCATGAATTTCAGCCCCCCCGCGAATGAAGCGCTCCATCAAATA
>Ga0105356_10003235_pt1 | contig 16085 bp, 13 predicted proteins | sample GOMGulsemesocosm_3_FD_83502 | JGI IMG/M metagenome (GOLD analysis project Ga0105356, IMG submission 83502) | Methane-oxidizing microbial communities from mesocosms in the Gulf of Mexico - GOM9D Gulf of Mexico | ecosystem: Environmental > Aquatic > Marine > Cold seeps | place: Gulf of Mexico...
AGCTGAAAAACTAAAACTGGTTAAAATAACATTGATAAACTTCATTTCTATTCCTTTGAATAATTAACCCAAAGACTTTAACCAATGTCATTACATAAAATCCTATCAAGCTTATATTTAAATTCTATTAAAAATATTAAACTATAAAACATAGAGTTACATTAGTATAAAAACAAAGAAAAGAAGCTAAACCTTTTATTCATTGGTACTTAGCAATGTGATCATTGCACTATCAGTATTATTTGTTCATTATGAATTAATTAGTATTAGGCTTTGCTAATAGCAATCTAATTCAAAATAGAATGACCTTTGTTCACTCTATTACAAAAGTGATTCACTAAGAGAGTTTTATTTAAATTACTTATTGATAGCTGAACTTTTAATAACAACTTTAAATAAGTTTTAGGAAAATGAATCGTGTCGAATTATAAATTAGTGATGTTTGATTTTGACGGGACTTTAGCAGATAGCTACCCGTTATTTATAAAAACGCTCAATAGTGCGGCTGATAGATACAAATTTAAACATGTAAGTAAAAAAGAAGAAAATGATTTAATGCATTACAGTGCACGTGAAATAATTAAATTTTTAGAAATACCTAAATGGAAAATGCCTTTTTTTATTAAGTATATTAGACATAATATGACTGAAAAATTTGATCAGGTAACATTATTTTCAGGTGTTGGAAGTTTATTACAATATTTAAAAAATCAAGAAGTAAAAGTTGCTATCGTCAGCACCAGTTCTTATCAATATGTCACCAACATACTCGGTGAAGAAAACACAGCTTTAATAGATCATTTTGAATGCAGTGCTTCACCATTTGGTAAATCTAAAAACATAAAAAAAGCGTTGAAAAAATTTGATGTGAATAAACAAGAATGTTTACTCATAGGAGATGAGATCCGCGATATTGATGCTGCAAGAAAAGTATCTATTCCTATAGGCGTAGTATCATGGGGCTATACTCATATTGATGCTTTAAATAATCACAAGCCAGATGAGAGTTTTTTACAATTAGAACATGTAAAGTCAGTATTAGGGAGTTAAAGCAGACTTTGACTTGAAGAAACACTAGCACATTCAAGTCAAAGCTGGCACTTAACTTAAGCTTTTTTCACAAATTTAGCTGTCACCATCATTTCGCCGACACCATCAACTTTACAATCAAGTTCATGGTCTTTTTTATCAAGCACTCGTCTAACAAGTGCCTTTGTGCCAATTTTAATGACTTGTGAGCTGCCTTTAATTTTTAAATCTTTAGCAACTGTGACTTTATCGCCATCATTTAACAAGGTACCGTTGGCATCTTTCACTAGCACTGCATCTTCGTCTGGCTCTTGCGGATTCCATTCATAAGTACATTCTGGGCATATCAAAAGCGATTGATCTTGATATACATATTCAGATTCACATTTCGGACAAGCAGGTAAACTCATAATATATATTTTTATTTCATAAAAAACTAACCCTAGTTTACCAGTCTCACTTTAATATATAACCTCATAACAAAGTAAAACCTTTATTATTTACATGTTTTGTAATGTAAATGGTTTTGAAACTACTCTCTTAAGGTTACTCTTTGTCTGTTCATGTCCTTTAACATCATGATGTTCGGATTGTAAATAAGATAACTGAACCGACTTCATGCTGGAATTATAATTTGGCACCCGAATATAATAACTTCCTTTATTATTTTGCAGTGTTAGTTTATTTAATTGTTTTTTTTCTTCTTCAGTAGCAAGAATATATGCGCCATAAATAGATGATGGATTATTAGCATAATATGAAGTTAAAAGGTTATTTTGATAATCCAAAATATCCATTTTAATATCATCATTCCTACCTTTAATGAAAAAGTTAGTAGGAAGCTCTTTATCAACCAACCAAGCGTTAATGACTTGGTGTTGATGATTTTTGAAATCAACATGAACCATTAAAGTCGCACTATAGCTATATGCACTAGTACACATTAATGAAATAATTAAAAATAGTTTTATCATTCGGTTTGTCATTATCTCTTCCTCTACTTTGATACTGTCCATGTATAGCTAAACTTCGCACTTTTATGAGTATCTTGCCTAATTAATCCCGTATTATCGACAATCTCTACTTTCACTTTATAATTATCACTAATAGGCTCATTTACAGTTAGCTGTTCCAGTTGACCAAGATCACTTTCTTGCTCAACATCATTAATCCACCAAGTGATTTTAATATTTTCAAGTGGCTGAATTAGCTCTATAGCGAATGTTAAACTCGAGTCGACCTTGTGAACCACTAGCTCTTCATTTGGTGTAACGCTATAAACACTACCTGCGGTTTCATAAACATTTAAAGCCCAAGCTTCTGCATTCACAGCTCCAAATGGTTGAGATAATTCTTTCATTATTGAGTTGTCTAAAGGACGAAAGTAATTTTCTTCATGATAACGAGCACCTTCAAATAAACCGACGCCTAACTCACCTGATTGAGTTGGAATTTGATTAATATCTTCAAACCAATGACGCCATTTTACCTCTTTAGGATCTGTAAAAGTGGTCGCATTTGGCTCATAAGGTTCTATAACCTCATCATTCGAAGCGCCATAAGTATATTCATCCGCTAAACCAGCAAAAGAATGTCCTAATTCATGTATTGCAATGTTTGTAGCTGATTGCGCTAAAGAAAAAGTAGCAACTTGACCTCCTGAACCACCATAAACTGATGAATTAACGATGACGATAACTTGATCAAATTGAGGTGTTAGCTTTGCAACAATAGCCAATACTTTGCTACTGTTTATACATAATAGCCTTGCTATATTGGCACATTGAAAGTAACTATCAAATACAGTATTAACAGAAATATTATCCTCGGGAAAGTCTGAACCAGATTCAGTTGAAATAGAGTCAATACGATGAATATTCCATGCTTGATAGTGCTTGTTTATTGTTTCTTCAGTCTTAAAGTCATTAATAAAGTCATTTGATGCCTGTTCAAAAATGCCTAATTCACTTTGAGTAAAGCCATCTCCTAAAATAATCAAATCAACTCCCTTACCATCATCTCTACCTTGTAAAGTCGTTACTTGATAGCTAGGAAATAAATTAACCGTGATAGTTGTTTTTGATGATAAATCATCATTATCAATCACAGTGACCTCAAATTGGGCTTGTTGATGTATATCTACATCAGGAACAGTTATCGATAATGATGACTCATTAGTATCAGTAAAAGCTAAATTAGGTCCTGAAATCTGCTGCCATTTATAACTTACAATTTCACCATCAATATCAGATGCCCAAACAGACAAAATTGCTTTTTCATTTTCGATCAAATTAAGTTCATTAGTGAGTGGGTTGATTTCTGGAGGGGTTTGTCCCTTTGGTTGTAAAGTAATACTAATGTCTGTTACATCTGATAATCCGGCATTATCAGTAACTTCCAGTTGAATTAATACCTGATCATCCCTGTTAATTTCAGGAACTACAAAACTAACAGATGATAATTGGGTATTTGATAAAATTAATTCAGGCCCTTCTATTTGCTGCCAAGAGTATGTAACACTATCAATGCTTTCATCAATAACTTCACTATTTAGCTCAACTGTAGTTCCTGAAAAAGCGGTCTCGTGACTAGAATAAATAAATACATTTGGAGGATTATTTTTAACTTTTAATTGAACCGTAATTGACTGTTCAACATGAGCGCCGTCATTATCAGTAGCGATAACTTTTAAAATTAAGCTTTCATTTGAAGTGATAGCTGGCGCTATAATAGTTAAACTTGTTGTAGTCACTTCTGGTATTACAATATTGGGCCCTGATATTTTTTCCCATTGATATCGAACAATTTGTCCATCGACATCGTTTGCAATTGCAGTAATAGTAATGCTCTGACCCTCATCAGCATTATCGTGCGTACTAGTTAACACTAGCGTTGGTTTTATATTTTCATTAATACTACTTTCTTTTGAACCACCACAAGCAATTAATAATAAGCAAAATACATAAACTAAACACAAACGCATATAAATCCTTTATAACAAAACAATTAGAGTTTAAATAATGAGTTTAGATTATAGGGAAATACTTTCGGAATAGTGTAATCAATTGCAATCAATGTGATTACAAAAGATAACAACTGAATTTTGTAAAAGTAAAGTTTCATTCTAAATGACAGTGACTTTTAATGTCTTATTTTATAAAACAATTTCACTAATGAAATATGTTCAGATTGGATGAAAGATACACTTAAAATGAGGCTATGCGACAAACCTGCTAGCCTCAAAACTGATTAGGCTGCAACCTCTTCGATTACAGCTGCTGTACCTTGCCATTGATAATGATGATTGGCTTTTTTAATCACTAAGCCTTGTTGAAGTAGCTGTTTAAAAATTATATCAACCTCTTCAGGTTCAATTTTCAAATAGTTTTTTACTGCTTTTTTACTACAGCTAATTTTCTCAGACTCTAAAGCATCAAAAGCCTGATCATAAATGCTTTTTATTTGTTCAGGTTTTTGCTCTAATCCAGATTTTAATTCCTCCCTAATAGCGAGTCTCTCAACTTCAGGGTTTTGTGTATCAGGTTCAACTTCTGAACCCTGAGATTTATGCTTATTAAACCTATACTTAAAACGCTGCTCTTCCCCTATTAAGCCAACAAAAAAAGCGGCAAAAAAATCAAGTAAAACAGATAAAAATATCACTAAACCCAGTTGCGCATTTTGAGGAGTCACATTTAAAGAATTAGCCAAACTTTCAATTAACCCAACAACAGAGCCTTGTTTTACCGCAGGTAAATTATCACGTTCAACTGCGAGAGTTTGCTGCTTTTCTCTGAGTGTACTGTTTTCTCTTTGAATACGAGCCAGACCAGTAGAAATAAGCTCCAATTCAATATATTTTTCAGCAGCTACATTATTCAGTGCGATTTGCTTTTCTATCGCTTCAATCTGCATATTATAACTGCTTACACGGTTTTGCTGTATTTGCACGTGGCTTTGTGCGGAATTGGTGGCACTGTTAATACCACCAATGCTACCGCCAATCGAAATTGCAGCCAGTACAATATAAAATGCAAATGCAATCGCTGCTCCAGAATAGTTTTTATGGGCCTGACGCTCTCCCACTTCATACCAAGCAAAGAATTTTCCTAATTCAAAAATAACAGCCAATGAGCCAAATAGAAATTGCATCCAAGGATCACTGTCTATCGATAAAAACAATAATAAGGAAAAAATAATTGAAGCTAAAATTGCAGCGCCGGTGAAGCTATAAACACCAAACATGGCCAAGCAGCCTTTAGGAGATCTTAATGTTGAATCTGTTGTATATGACATAAATTAACTGTATCTAGATATATGACCTAAAGTCTTAAAATGAGGTCGTAGCTGAAATTGGGCCGCCATCATACATTAAGAATTTATCTTATCCTCTACTTATTATGCTTTAGGTGTTTGAAAGCTGCTTTATTATGCAATTAATTAAAAGTGCAGGCACTATCTCCTTTCTATTGATTAAATAAACATTTTTAGAGTATAAAATTTCCCCATAACAATATCTAAGCCAATTTAATAAACTGTCATCAGCCAAAGTATTTCAGATCAAAAAATACATATTTAAAATATACAAAAACTACTACAGTTAATAGAGTTATGTTATTTATAAAAAAGAAATACGATAGTTCGTGATGAGAGCAAAACAAATGAGAAATAAATTCCACAACAGCCACTTATCAAAAGTATCAGCTAAAGTTTTAATGCTGTTTTTAGTGTTTATTTGTATAAGCCAAGCGAGTTTTGCAACAGAGGTGTCACCGGATTGGTTGAAAAACACTCTTGCTGAAATAGATAATTTAAATATCAAAGATCCAGCTTTAGCACTTGAACTAGCCCAGAAAACATTAAATGAACACAATGAAGATTTATCTGATTTTGATAAAGTTGGATTATTAAGCAAAATGGCGCAACATAACTATTTTTTAGGCCATATAAAACAAAGTAAACAAATTATAGATCAAGCTAACGCACTGAACCCGGATCACAAAAGTGAAGCAGGTATTTTTCTATTAATGATGCATGGCGCTGTGATTGATGAAATGGGGTCATCAGACAAAGCGATGGTTTTATATCTCGAAGCTGTAAAAAACTCTAAAAAGACTGAAAATTTAGCATTACAAGCTGAAAGCTATAGTTACATCGCAAACTCTTTTGCCATGAGACAAAACCATATAAAGTCATTAGAGTATTTTCATAAAGCTTACATATTATTTGATCAACTTGGAAAAGAACTTGATTTAAGTTATTTAAAGATTCAAATGTCAAAAGAATATTCATATTTAGGCGATGATGATAAAGCGATTTCATTTGCGCTAGAGGCTGTTAGCTACTTCAATAAACATAGTCTATTTTTTGATGAGTTATTCGCTCAAAATGCCCTAGCCCGAAATTATTTACGATTAAAAGAGTATAAAAAGGCGGAAAGTTCCTTCAATCAAATCATTAAACTATCAACTAAATTGGAAAAAGAAAACTTCGCTTTTATTGCTTATATCGGCCTTGCAAAAGTTTATAACTATACAAATAAGAATAAAAAATCGAGAGCTTTTTTGAATAAGTATAGAGAGAAAAATACCAAACTTTTAACTCCTTTTGAAAAAATGGATAATTACCTTTTAGAAACTAAGTTAGAAATCGCTGAAAACAATATAGAAAAAGCAGAACAAGCAGCTAAAAAATTTGATAAAATCCTTACCCATTTAGAAGAAAATAAAACGCTACTTTGGCGTATAGCTTTACTAGATTTAAAAGCAGAAATAGGAGTATTAAAAGGTGATTATAAACTTGCTTATGATGCGCTTTATAAAACCAGAGATTTACAAAGCTCTTATAGCAATAGCGAACGTGAAAAGGTACGTTCACGATATAAAGTGATATTTGATACTGAACAAACAACACTTAAAAACCAACTGCTATCTAGAAATAATCAACTTGATAAAGTTGCACTAGAAAGTGCGCAGCAAAAACAATGGATACAAACCTTAATTATCGTCATTATTTCATTACTTTTGCTTATGTTAGTTTTCTTTATCATTCGACAAAATACAACCAGTAAAGCGTTACATAAACTCGCAAATACCGACTCATTAACTGAACTTGCTAACCGTAGATATACCTTTAGTTACGGCGAAAATAAGCTGGCTTTAGCAAAAAAAGAAGCCCAAGCGTTTGCACTCATAATTTTTGATGTAGACCATTTTAAAAAGGTTAATGATACATACGGCCATGCAGGTGGAGATATTGCTTTAAAATCGCTATCAGCTGCTGCTAGCACCTATGTTAGAGCAAATGATATTTTAGGTAGAATAGGAGGTGAAGAATTCCTGTTAGTATTGCCAAATACTCCTGTAGGAAAGGCCGTTGAAATTGCAGAACGTATTCGAGAAGCAATTGAACAGAAAACAATGCAAATTAATGAGCATAACCTCAATATCACAGCCAGTTTTGGTGTGGCAACTTTAACCAATAATCAGCACGGTTTTAATGACATATTCCAAGATGCTGATTTAGCTTTATATCAAGCAAAAGAGCAAGGTCGAAATCGCGTGATAAAAGCTTAAACAGATATTATAAGTAACATATTTTTTATAAATGATTATTGAATCAAATTGATATTGCTAACTTGCAAGGTCGCTTCACCGCCCTTTTCATCGGTTAAGCTTGGTGTTAAATAGATAGCATTCACTTTATCAAGCACAATACCATGATCTTTTGAGCCTTTTGGTGTCCAATCTGGTCTAGAAAAGTTTTGTAATTCAACTTCTTTTGTAGACCATCCTTTAGAAGCCGGCAGTTTAACTTGATAATGTGCGTAACTTTTATCACCATTTTTACCGTAATGTGTCTGAGATAATTTAATTAATAGTGGTATATCACACTTGTAAGTGAGATTAATTTTCTTCATCCCACTAAGTGATGCTTTATCTGGCGTATATATCACTTCAATCCATGAATTTTTTTGTTTATCAATACGAGGTATACGGTTAAATTTAACCCAAACACCCGCATCATTTACCAAGCGACCATTTATTGAAGCTGTGCTGCCATATGGATCTATAGCATAATGCCATTGATTTTCATCAAGCGCCGATTGCTGCGTACTTGAAATCGCTAAATCGCTATTAATTAATAATAACAGCCCTATTGATGCCAACTTAATCATGCTTTTCATGTATTTCCTTATTAATGATTCTAGTTTTGATTAATCAGTTAGTATTAAGCTATTTATCAAAATATTATGGTAACAATGTTATAAAACATTGCCATCTAAAAACAATAAAATAAGACTTATTAGCTAGTGTATAAGCCTTGAAAGGCAAAACATGACAAATTGATAATAACTTAATCAGCGAATAACATCACAAAACTTTGTTAACTTGTATTTTGAGCGCATCCTTTACCAATTGGGGATAAGCAGCCATAAAACGTATAAACTCTCTTTCAACATCTCTTGTAGCTGGAGTTTCACCTTTAATTGCTTTTACGTAGCGAGTTTGCTCAAGATTAATTGGCTGAATAATGTCATTAGCTAACAAAACAAGATATTTCCCAGCATAACTAATTAAATGTCGTGTAACAGGACCATAATCATCATTTAACTTAACATCAAAACCACCGTTTTTAAGCAACGCCATATGTGATTCTGGAAATATACTTTTCACTTGTGCCATATTCCCAAGTAAATGATTGATCATTACTTCATCTTTTAAAATATCAACATGGCTATTATTAAAACCAAACTGACTTTGAGATTGTTGTTGCGCTTTTGGATATAACTGACTAGACAAAGGTACTACACCATCGCTATTTTCACCTAATTTGAATGTGCTCGAGTTATTATAAGCATAAAATAGTTGATGATTAATCACTTCTGGCAATGGTTTTCTGTAGAGGTTTTTTATAAATTGGCTTGTTGGATTTAAATCTTTCCATGAGGGTAATACGATTAAACCATGCTCCTCTCCCGCAGCAGCTGCAGGGTGGCCACCAAATGGACTTGCTATCGTTACTAACAATTCAACTTTATTTTCTTTTGTTGTGCCTTGATAGTTATTAAGTGCCTCTCTTACAACAAGCCCTCCCATACTATGTGCAATCACTATCATAGGCATATCACCTCTAGCAATAACTTCTCCCGATAAAAATATATTGTAGAAAAAATCAGCTAACTGTTCCAAGTCTCCACCTGAAGGATAATAGAAGAACCATGCCTGATAACGCTCCTTATCCATTTGTTTAATAATAGGCTTAAATGATCTTGAGCTACCACCAATACCATGTACAAATACAACTGGAATTTTATGAGCTTCCCCCTCTTCTTCGGCATAAAACATAGTTTGTGCATGCTCTAGAAATGAAGCGGGATCATACATGCCCATCGTCGCTATTTTTTCATCAAACATAGCATCATTCAAACTACGTATAGTACCCGCAGGATAATGTAAAGGTTGTGTTAGCTCTGCAATTTCTGGCAGTAAAATTGTTTCAGCCCAATTAAGAGTAAAAGTAGAAGTGGTTTCTAAATCAATATTTTTAGCTATTTTATCAGGGAACAAAGTTGAATTTAAAATAAGCTCACATTTTGCAATCACCTCAGATGGTTCAAATGTTTGATCATTATTGATATCCGCATAAATCAATAAAGTGAACTCACCTTCAGGAAGGTTTAAACCAAAATGTGTGCCTGTTCCTTTAAAGAACATAGTATCCACGCGCTCATTAACCTTAAACTTACTAGAATAAGCTGCGATAGCCATTGACTCATTAGCATATTTATTTGATAGAGAAAGAGGCCTTCCCAAAACAAAAAATGTTTCCTGGCTTATCATATGCTTTAAATTGACTTGGCTTGGCTGCGCTACTTGAAGTTTTGTGTAACTCGATTGAATAGCTGAATATTTCATGTAAGTACATGAGGTGAGCAATAATATCATGCAGGTCGTTATTATGAGTTTTTTAATCAAACCATCTTCTCTGTATATGTATTTTTTAGCATAAATCACTTCATTAATTAGAACAACAAAACATAGCTTTATTTGCTTTGCTTTTTATACATCATACTTACAAAGTACTCAGTATTTGAATCAAAGTCTTTGTATAGGGTTCTATATTTTGGCCCAAACTTTTCTCTCACTTGAGTCAAAATTTCATCTGCTTTTATCCCCTTTTTATGACCGGCTTTGACTAAGTTCCAAACTGCACTTAACAATTCGACATCTCTCGTTATAGAATCTATTGAAGTAGGTTTTCCATGTCCGGGTAATACTATCTCGGGGTTTAATTTTGCGACATGATTAAGGCTAGCTATTAAGTTAGGCACATTGCCATTTGGTGTCATAATTGGCATCCAATCAGAACTTAGAACATCGCCACCAAATATAATGCGCTGTTTTGGTAGCCACATTAAAACGTCACCCAAAGAATGGCCATCATTAGAATAAAAGAACTCAAACTCAATTTCACCTAATGTACGTGTTTCTTTTTTGGATAGGAATTGCGTTGGATAAGCTATATGAGTTTTATCTGTCGCACCTTCAGTCATACGAGAAAAAGCATCAACGACACCCTGTCCATCTTTCTTCATTGATTCCATAGAAGCTTTAGCTGAAATAATCTCTGCGCCTACATCAACAAATGCAGCATTACCTAACCAATGATCAGCATGACTATGAGAATTTACAACCCAACGGATCGGTTGTTCAGTCACAGACTTTATGGCTTTAATAATGCCTTTACCTATTAATTGGGATGATCCTGTATCAAATACCAACACACCTTTTGATGTCACAACAAAGTGACTATTAGAATTCCAGCCTTTGTTTTCAGCACTGGGTCTGCCATAAGAAGGGGAAATAATACTATAGACATTTTTTGAAATAGCTTTAGCGGAAAAGTTGAAGTCTGAGTTTTCTGCCGATACTTGCGCAGTCATGAACCCGAAGAGTGCGATGGTTAATAGGTTTTTTTTAGCTTTCGTCAAAATAACGTCCATGATTTTATCGGTTCACCTTTCATCATGATGATATATAGAATGAACACTTTATATGTACACTCAACCTATCCAATTTCGTTATATTTTTAAACTGTTAATGCATCCTTTTTGTTACATAGTGTGTAATTGTTACACCTATTTAAAAAGAAAAAGCGAGCATCACTTTTGTAATACTCGCTTTTAAAATCAGCTGAATAAGCTTTAATTTAATTCATCAATTGATAATCAGTTATCTTCTCGATTTTTTACGACCTTTAGATTTACCACTACCAGACTGTGGATCTGCTTCAAAATTACCATATTCATCATCATCTGGTTTTTTTCTTTTTGATTTACCTGATTTTTTTGCAGTCGGAGCTAACTTTGAGTTTTTATCTTTAGCTGCAGCTTTTGAAATTGCTTTAGCGATTTCCTTTTTATTCGGCTTAAAGCCAGCGATAGTTTCAAGTTCAAACTTAACCTCAATTAATCGCTCTATTGCTTGTAACTGTTTAGACTCATCAGCGCTAAATAATGAAACAGCTAACCCTAAAGTACCCGCGCGGCCAGTGCGACCAATACGATGTACATAATCTTCAGGTACATACGGTAAATCAAAATTAACCACATAAGGTAATTGATTTACATCTATACCGCGAGAGGCAATATCTGTGGCAACCAATACTGTGATATCTTCATTTTTAAAGCCCTCTAAAGCATGGGTACGTGCATGTTGGGTTCTGTTAGCATGAATTGATGCAGCTGTAATGTCAGCATTTTCAAGTTCAGCTACCAAATTATCCGCGCCTTGTTTAGTTCGACTAAAAACTAAAACTTGATGCCATTTATTCAGTTTTATTAAATGAATTAACAGCTCGCTTTTACGTGCTTTTTCAACTGAATAGATTTTTTGTTTGATCTTATCAACAGTGCTATTTACAGCTGTTACTTCAATTGATAGAGGGTTATTTAACATGCCACTTGCAAGCGTCTTGATCTCATTAGTAAAAGTCGCTGAAAACATTAAAGTTTGACGTTTAATCGGTAATAGGCTTTTGATATGGCGAATATCATCAATAAAACCCAAATCCAACATACGATCAGCTTCATCTAAAACCAGTATTTCAAGCTGGTCAAAGTTAATTGCCTTTTGATTATATAAATCAACCAAACGACCCGGTGTTGCAACTAGTATATCTACGCCATTTTGTAGTTGGGCTACTTGAGGCTCAATTCTTACGCCACCAAATACAGCCGCAGAAGTTAGATTCATATGACAACTATAGTTTTCAATGCTTTTAGCAACTTGAGCTGCAAGCTCTCGAGTAGGTGTAATAACTAACGCCCTCACTGATTTAGGCGCAGAATTACCTCCCAGAGACAACAGCTGAACCATAGGTAGCGAAAAGCCAGCAGTTTTACCCGTTCCAGTTTGCGCAACGGCCATAACATCGCGTTTTTTAAGTACAGCAGGAATGGCCTCAAGCTGTATCGGTGAAGGCTCTTTGTAACCTTGTTCGCAAACCGCTTTCACTAAATCATCACATAAACCTAAAGCGCTAAAAGACATAAAATTTATTCCTTGGGTGTTTAAGGATAAGCCTCTCAGCTTAAAACCTTAAAACATAACGCCATTGATGGCTGAAAATTGTGGCTATCATATAGTAGAATCAATAAAAACCAACAGATATTTAATCATTTAAAAACCATTTCACATTTATTTCACTTACAGTTATTTAAGCTAGCTTCATCAAAATAAATTGGAGCCTTAGCTCATGCTTAAAAAAATAATATTTACCATAGTAACCTTAACTATTTTACTGGTTGGTTTAGCATTTGGCGCTAAATCTTGGGTTAAAAGTTTATTACCAGAAAAAGCACATTTCGTAGCTATCAAACAAGCCAAAGTAAGTGATTTTCCTTATATTACCCAAAATATCCCAGCATACCGAGGTAAAATATTAGCAGTTGTTACTAGCGTAGATAAAATGGGCGAAGATAAAGAAACTGGTTATGAGCATACTGAACTGGCTCGCGCTTATTGGGTATTTACAGCGAATGGTTTTGAGGTTGATATAGCAAGTCCGAAAGGTGGAAAACCACCAGTTGTGATTGATGGCGAAGATATGGGCGCTTACGATTATGCCTTTTTAAATGATCAAAGTATTCAACAAAAAGTAGCAAACACCATAGCATTAGCGGATGTTAACCCTAACGACTACGAAGCAGTATATTTTGTAGGTGGCAAAGGCACTATGTTTGATTTCCCTGATAATCCCCATGTACAAAACATTGCCAAAACACTATATCAAAATGACAAAGTAGTCAGTGCTGTTTGTCATGGTCCTGCAGCACTTGTAAATGTTGAATTAGATAATGGTGATATGTTGCTAGCAAATAAAAACGTCAGCGGATTTACCAACGAGGAGGAGCTATTCTTAATTCCTGATGCGAAACAAATCTTCCCTTTTTTACTTGAAGATAAGTTAAAAGCACAAGGCGCACAATTTAAACCAGGCACAACCTATTTAGAAAAAGTAACACAAGACGGAAAACTAATCACAGGTCAAAACCCATGGTCAGTATGGAAACTTGCAGAAAAAGTAGTAGCTGAAATAGGTTATGAACCTAAAACCAGAGAACGCACCCCAGAAGAACACGCAATTGAACTTTTAATGACATACGATGCTAACGGTTTTGATGCTGCTCAAGCACAACTAAAACAAAAACCACAGGCTTATCAACGTATTTTAATTTTAATGCATGGTGTATTAGCATTTATGCAGTTTGATATAAGCAAAGGTATCGACCTTTTAAGTCTGTCGAATCAATTAAAACAACTGAACTAAAGTTTAGATCGACACTATAAATAGTCTCTTAAGCAAGCCTAATATTTTTAAAGGTATTGGGCTTTTTTATTAACTGCGTTATCAATTTAGAAATGACAATGAACAACTACGCGGATAAATCCCCGCCTACAAAACCGAAGATCTTAACGCCAATGATTATAGGCTCGACTTAAACCTTACCTATAAAGTCATCACAGCCTGTACTATATATAACAAACCTAAACTCAACATAAACGGAACTTAAATCTAGTATGTTATAAGCATCTAATTTACAAACATTAACAGATAAAATAACGTGCTTAGTCGCAAAAAATAATTGAGTGCGCTAACATCACAACAAATGATCTTTAGAAAAAACTTAATGACACAAGAACAGCAGCAACAAGCAAAGCCTAAAAAGAACAATCCATTATTAGAAATATTGTTTAATATCTTGATCCCTTCCCTTATTTTAATGAAATTTTCAGGGCCAGAATATTTAGGTACTTTATTTGGACTCATTGTCGCACTCGCATTTCCGGTTTGTTATGCCATATACGACTTTATTAAAGTTGGCTCTTTAAACTTTATTTCATTATTAGGTTTTTTAAGTACATTGCTTACGGGCGGCATCGCCTTGTTTGAATTAGATGTAGAGTGGCTGGCAATTAAAGAAGCAGCTATCCCTGCCATGATAGGTATAACGGTTTTACTCTCAGGTTTTTTTGGTAAGCCATTACTGGCAAAACTGCTATTAAACTCATTTATCTTTAATCTTAATTTGATATACGACACGTTAGAAAAAAGATCAAAAACGGAGCAGTTTAAGCAAAAAATTAGTCAGGCTAATTTTGTTTTAGCGATGACTTTTGTATTTTCATCTACAATGAATTATTTACTGGCAAAATGGATTGTAACAAGTCCTGCAGGTACAGTTGAATTCAACGAACAACTAGGTGAAATGACTTTGTTAAGCTACCCAGTGATTGCCATTCCATCGACTATAATGCTTTTTGGCATATTATTTTACGTTATTAAAGTAACGTCTAAATTGACTGGTATAAAGTTTGAAGACATGATGAATGCTGATTAGCTTTTTAAAGCTTAAGAATTACCACTTACGACCTAAATCAGCTAAATCGTTTCATTCGCTTTTTAAATATTTTTTTAATTCCTTTGGGATTGGCATAGGTTTGAACGGGCTAACATTCGTTCCACCTGTGTTACCTAAAGGAACCCAAATTCGAGAAAATACAATTGAAGCTAAAATACGCATAACTTGGCCTAAAACTTCTTTAATATTAATTGTTTTAATGCCTACTTTTAACATCCACCAGTGAGAGCGTGTATGGGGGATAACATAAGATTGCCCTAATATATGTGCACGCTCTAAATGCTCAAAGCATTTAATATAATTTCCTTCTTTATAAAGTTTTTTGGCAAACAATATCTCTTGGACAAACGCTTTTTTTAATTCAGTGTTCATTTTTTCTTCCTCTATCAAATAAAAGAGGTAATTAACCGCCTCTCTTTAACTGATAGCATAAGTAATACAAAACTTAATTAATTGAATAAACCTGCTATCCATTAAACAAGAAGCTGAAAAAATTACATTGATGATTAAACTCTATTTAATGTTTATTCTCAATTAATGAGTTTCTATATGCCGATGGACTATGACCTACCATTTTTTTAAACGCAGTATTAAATGTTGATTTAGAATTGAAGCCCACATCAAGCGCAATATTAGTGACCAACTTATCTCTATCTTCTAACGCCTTCTTCGCTTCCTCTACCCGATAGCGATTAACAAATTGGAAAAAGTTAACGTGTAAAAATTGAGAGAGTGTTTCTGATATGTGGTTTTCAGTTTCACAAATAGATTCAGATAGTTTTTTTAAAGATAAATTGCCCTCTAAAAACAATTTATCTTGCTGCATTGCACCTTCTAGTTTTGACGCAATCAATTGCATTTTTTCAGCACTTAGCAAAGCAGTTTTTGTTTGACTTGTTCGAGGCAAACCTTTCTCAGATTGGCTTAGTACTTTTTGCTTTAATGCCCTTTGTATAAAAAGAGCCAGTGCAATCACTTCAAGGATTGGCAGTACCACACCCGAACCAAACCAAAACCACCCTATTGCACCTAAAGAAAACTCAACTGCAAACATTAACCATACAGCGCCCCAAATAAGCATTACTGGCCTAAACCACTCTAATGAGCGCTGACCAATTTCAGAAAAACG
>Ga0105356_10003238_pt1 | contig 16065 bp, 7 predicted proteins | sample GOMGulsemesocosm_3_FD_83502 | JGI IMG/M metagenome (GOLD analysis project Ga0105356, IMG submission 83502) | Methane-oxidizing microbial communities from mesocosms in the Gulf of Mexico - GOM9D Gulf of Mexico | ecosystem: Environmental > Aquatic > Marine > Cold seeps | place: Gulf of Mexico...
CCGGGTGGTCGCTCTTTAGTGCCCTTGTTAGCGAGTGCCAAGACTCCATGGCCTGATCGTAAACTATTTGTTCATAAAGGCAGGTGGGACGATGGTCGAAAAAATAAAATGACCCATGAAGAAAATAAATTTAACAATGTGGCGGTGCGTACTGAGCAATGGCGATTGGTGTACACCTTGGCAAAAGGTAAAGTTCAACATTTCTTATCTGATATTAATAAGGACCCAGGTGAAACTATTAATGTTGCTGCTAAATACCCTAAAGTTATTAAAAATTTGACTGCGGCTTACAATCATTGGTGGGACTCAACCGAACAATTCCTAGTAAATGAAAAATTACCGACGGTTTCTGCTAAGCAACAACCTTTAACAATTAATTATAATAAACAACTAAAAGAAAAAGGCATTCCTAACTGGAGTCCTATTTTGTAATTCTTGAACACCTATTTTTACTGCTTTTTCTCTTATCTTTATTATTTTAAGGTTTTACTATTTAAAAAAACTTTAACTACCTTTATGTTTAACTCTTTGTTTTTACTTTAATAACTGTTGTGTATTTTATTTTTTTAGTAGGTGAAGTTAATTGAAAATATGATTAAATCACCATTTGCTGGCTTATTATATTTAAAAATACATCTTAATTTGTTAAAGTTAATGAGTTGAAGAACAATAAAAGTTAGCTAATTAAAGGAAAGTAGTAATGAAGTTGACTAGAAAAAGCATCATATCAATATTTACTGCGGCAATATTGCCATTAAGTACGACTACAGTACTTGCTTTTGCAGGTACTGAGCATACAGCGCCTAGCTTATTGCAAGTAGATGAATCCCCAGCAAGTAAGCCAAATATAATTTTTATTTTTGCTGATGATTTTGGCTGGGGAGATATTAGTAAACATGTTCATCCCGATATTCGAACGCCTAATATTGATAGGCTAGCTGATGAAGGCAAAGAGTTTTATCAATTTTCCGTTTCTAATCCCGTTTGTTCACCAAGTCGTGCGGCGGTATTGACTGGCCTATACCCCGCAAGAACCAGTATCAACCGTCATTTATCAGGTTTTGGTCATCATCAAAACTTTGCCATGGCTGATTGGTTAGATCCTAACGAAGTTAATATGCCGAAAGTGATGAAAACGGCAGGATATAAAACAGCGCATTTTGGTAAATGGCACTTAGGTAATAATGGTGGGGCACCTGAAGCGAAAGAGTATGGTTACGATGAAGCAAAAGTATTTAATGGCAAGGGACCACAAACGACTTTTGAGAATTTATATGATGACACAATTGATTTTATGACACGTCATAAAGAAGTACCTTTTTTCATTAACTTGTGGATACATGAAACCCATTTACCTCATGACCCCAGTGAAGAGTCTTTAGCAAAATATAAACACCTAAGTGAGCAAGATAGAATTTATGCTGCGGTTGTTGATGGCGCAGATCAGCGCATTGGTAAAGTATTAAAAGCATTAGATGACTTAAAGCTAACCGAAAATACCTTAGTGGTTTTTTCGAGTGATAATGGCCCTGAGCATACTGGTACTAAAAAGCAACTTAACGATGGGGATGGTAAAAAAGATTACATGCAAGGTGATGTGGCTTATGGAAAATACTACAGCACAGGTTCTTCAGGCGGTTTACGCGGTGGTAAACGTGATACTTATGAAGGCGGTTTACGTGTGCCATTTTTGGTTAGATGGCCTAATGCAGTACCTGCCGGACGTGTAGATACTCAGTCTATTGTTACAGCGGTTGATTTATTACCTACCTTTGCTGATGTTGGTGGTGCAGAATTACCCAAAGGATATGAATCTGATGGTCAGAGTGTTTTAGCATTATTTAAAGGCGGCACTATCAAGCGTAAAAAACCGATGTTTTGGGAATGGCGTTATGGAAAAAAAAGTGGACAAAAGCCCATGCTAGCCGTGCGTGAAGGTCCATGGAAATTATTTGTTCATCAAGATACTAATAGCGTTGAATTATACCATGTGATGAGAGATCGCAATGAAAGTATGGATGTTTCTGCCCAGCATCCTGAAATAGTTAACACTATGAAAGCACTAGCGTTAGCGTGGAAAGTAACATTGCCTGAGCAACCGAGAGCGAGTGCTATATCGCCTAATCGAGCTAAAAAAGCTAAAAAAATAAAAGTAAAAACAAAAAATAAATTGGCGATAATCACCACAACGATTTAAACAAAAGGAGCAGGGTCGTGAAATTTCACTTCCTGGCTTTTGCTACAAATTAATCAGTAAAGTATAGGAATAACCATGAAATTTTCTCAAAATAAAGTCACTACCGCGTTAACTAGTTTATTACTGGCTTCAGCCGTCATTTCTGCACCTATGTATGCCACAGAAACTATAGAAAAAAAAGCAGCCCAAAGCACAGATAAGAAAGAGTTGTCGATGGATGAATTATGGGGAGAGAGCGGTTTAGATAAAGCTAAACAGGCCAATGCCGATCGTGGTGCTTGGTTTTCTCAAGATAAATATTCGATGTTTATTCATTGGGGGTTATTCTCTATTCCTGCTGGTGAATGGCAAGGAAAAACGTATTACGGCATTTCTGAATGGTTGATGTCTAACCGAGTAGCGGATATTACGGTTGACGATTATAAACAGCTAGCAAAACAGTTTAACCCAAAAGGCTTTGACGCTAAAGCTTGGGTACAACTTGCCGTTGATGCTGGGATGAAAAACATTGTTATTACCGCAAAACATCATGAAGGTTTTGCTATGTATAACTCAAAAAATAGTGACTATGATATTGCTGATGCCACACCATACAATCGTGACCCGTTAAAAGAATTAGCCGATGCCTGTGATGAAGCCGGTATTGGTTTAGGGTTTTATTACTCGCAAATGCAAGACTGGTATGAACAAGGCGGCGCGGGTATTCGTTGGACTGATGAAAATCAACAAGGCGATTTCACTACCTATTTTAATGACAAGGTTGTTCCGCAAGTTACTGAGTTACTAACAGAATACGGCAATATTAAAACGGTATGGTTCGACACACCTGGTGGCATGACTAAAGCGCAATCCATGCAATTGGTTAACTTGGTCAGAGACTTACAACCGAAAGCGATGATCAATAGCCGTATTGGTAATGGTGTGGGTGACTTTTCAACGCTTGGCGACCATAGTCTTTCACAAGTTAACCACCCAGGACTGTGGGAAACTATTGATACCACTAACAACAGTTGGGGGGATGCTTGGTACGATAAGAACTGGAAATCAGGGACTGAAATTATTCACCGTTTAACTGCTACTGTGGCCCGTGGTGGTAACTATATGTTGAACGTTGGCCCTACTGGCAAAGGTGTTATTCCTAAGATGGCGGCTAGTGGTTTACGCAGTGCCGGTGACTGGTTGAAAACCTATGGTGAAACTATCTATGGTGCCAAAGGCTCTCCTTGGGGACGTGCGCAAGCATGGGGCGATATCACGTTAAAAGGTAATAAGCTTTATTTACATGTTTTTGCCTGGCCTGAAAATGGTCAATTACAGCTATCAGGCTTATCTAATGAGATTGTTTCTGCTCGATTACTCAATAGTGAAGAGCCTGGCTTTTTTGACAGCTTACTAAATGACGATAAAGGCGCAGTGTCTGTTAATAAGCAAGCCAATGGCTGGACGAGTTTTGACCTACCTAGCCATAGACCTGACACTTTAGTGCCTGTCGTTGTGGTTGAGCTAAAAGGTATGCCGGAAGTTGATGATACACTGGGTATCGATCCACATATTAGAACAACCCTTAACTCTGCATTTGCAAGCTGTAATGGTTGTAAAAATACCGAAATTCGTTGGATGCAAAAATTTGGCGATTGGAATTACGCCAATAATTTATTGAACTGGCAAGATGGCGGCAAAGGCGTTTGGCAAGTTGAGGTAGCAACTGCTGGTCAGTACTTCTTAGAAGTTGAGTATTCTGCCGACGAACTTGTTGATTTTAGCGAATGGATAGTCTCGTTTGATGATGATGAGCTCATGGTACAAGCACTGGATACTGGAGAACGAAGAAACTCAGCTCGTCAATCTAAAGGCAGAACCTTGTATCGCTACCGCACTAATGAAATTGGCGTTGTCAATCTTAAAGCAGGTAAACAAGCGATTAAAGTATCTCCTAAAGGTAGTGTTGTTGGCGGTGGCATAAATCTAAAAGCCATACACTTAACGCCTTTTGCTCAATAGCCTAGTTAATTAACGGAAATATACTTATGTATAACAATCTAGAACGCCGCCAATTTTTAAAATTGGCGGCGGCTGGGTTAGCCACCTCAGCCTTATGTGTGCCTTTAATTAGCTTTGCTAACGGGCTTATTGGTCAAGGGACAGTGACATCAATACAGGCTGATTTTTATGTGTCAGTTGATGGCAATGATAATTGGTCGGGTACGTCAGCCGATAATAATCTACCGAGTAAAACAGGCCCATTTTCGACACTCGCCCGTGCACGTGATGCGGTGCGTGAATTGAAAAAAAAGCAGCCGAAAAAAGATATCATCGTGCTTATACGTGGCGGTGTATATCAACTGGATGAAACCGTTGTTTTCGGTGTTGAAGATTCAGCAGCAGACAAGTTCACTGTTACTTATGCTGCATACCCAGATGAAAGGCCTATTTTTAGTTCAGCAAAAAAAATAGGCGGTTGGATAAAAGCGCCTAATGACATTCCAGGTTTACCTGCAAAGGCAAAAGGTAAAGTATGGCAGGCGGATATCAATGAAAACTTTACCACCTTATATGATGAAGTAGGTAGGTTACCTCGAGCGCGATCAAAAGGCTTTGTTCAAAAAGGAAAAGGTAAGAAAAACCGAATTAATTTTCCTGATGGGTTATTTATCGATTGGGTAAACCCTGATAGCGCAGAACTTATTGTTCGGCCGCATCATGCTTGGATAGTCAATGTGCTGCCCTTTAAGTCGGTTAACAAAAGTGATCGTACCGCAATATTAACGCGTAATGCTACTTATGCTATTAACCCGTTGCATTTTTTACCTACTACGGAGAGCGCCTGGGTTGAAAATGTCATTGAAGCGCTTAATGAACCAGGTGCATGGATTACCGATCTTGATGTCGGTAAAGTGTATTTATGGCCTCGTAACAACGAACAAGTCGATGCACTTAACAACAATATTACCACGCCGCAATTACTTGAATTAATTCGCCTTGAAGGTGACATAGATGAAGGTGGCCTTAAAGATATCCCCGTTAAAAATTTACGCTTTAATGGTTTAACCTTTAAGCATGCTAAACGCTTTACGGTAGCTGAAGACGATAGGGGGTTGCAGCATGACTGGGACTTTTACGATAGAGCAAATACATTAGTACGTTTTAGAGGTGCTGAGCATTGTACTATTGAGTATTGTCATTTTACCGATAGTGGTGGCGGCGCGGTTCGGGTTGATTTACATGGTCAATACAACAATATCAATCACAACCACATTGAAAACTTAGGTGGCGCAGGTGTTTTACTCGCTGGCTATGGACCAGGTATTAAAAATGTAAGTCATCATAATGTGGTTTATAACAACCATATTCATCATATTGGTCAAATTTACAATCATTCACACGGGATACTCGTATGGCAAAGTGGTGAAAACCGCGTCGCTAATAACCTTATTCACAATATTGATTATATTGCGCTGACGATTTCGGGTTGTATGACACATTTTTTTGATCGAAAAGGTGGTCGAGAATTGATCGGTACTATTCGTAGAAATGAAGTACCAAAAGCTAAACATAATAAATATACCTTAGATGAAGTACGTCCTTACCTTCATAGTATTAATAACGTATTAGAAAATAACGAAATTCATCATGTTATGGAAAAGTTAGCTGACGGTAATGCTATTTATATTCGTGGTGCTGGCGCAGGTAATGCCATTTCACGTAACTATATCCATCATCTAGTTGGTGATACCACAATGCAAGCAGCTATTCGTACTGATGGCGGACAAATGGATACCTTAATCAATGAAAATGTTATCTATAAGTGTCGTGGCCAAGGCATTAAGTTAAAGCTAAATAACCGTGCTGAAAATAATATTATCGTTGATATCCTTAAATCTACTCATAACGGCAAGCCAATGCCTATTCGTTTTTTCTCACTGAGAGAGGGGCCTATGACAGGCGCTAGTTTAAAACATAATATTATGTACTCCACAGAGGAGTGCGAGTTTTACAATGAACAGCAGATGAATGGGGCAAAAACCCAAGATAGAAGAGGGCGAGCTCCTGCCAATTCAAAAGATGCTGATACCGATTTTAATATTTACTTTTGCGCAGCCAATAAAGACTTAGGTAAACAAATGTTAAGTAAGCAGCAAGCTGATGGCGTTGATTTAAAAAGCTTAGCGACAGATCCTCTTTTTGTTGATGTTACCAATGGGGATTTACGTTTGCATCCTAATTCACCGGCATTAAAACTTGGTTTTGTACCTATTGATATGAACAATATTGGCTTAGTGACTTAACTTGTGTCGTTTACATTAATTTAACTATGTGATGACCCATTAAGTCTGGCCATCGTTTTTTGTGCAAGCGCTGTTTTATTATTCGCTAGAGTGATAACTGACTTATAACAAGGTGGTTGTTTTGCTCAGTAAGAATAATGTAAAACATTGCAAGTTCGGTTGTGATATTGGCTAATATAAAATAGTATTTTTTATATAGCTACAACAAATACTTATAGTACATTAGAAGGTTAGATTTAATAACTTATATGAAATTTATAAAATTTTCTGTTCTGCTACTTTTGACATCGTGTGTGCAACGAAATGATGTTGTTGTTGAAAGTATTGCGTCTTCAGCCTCATTCATTGCGCAAGGTGATGCGCAAGTGAATATAAGGTGGTGGCATAGCTTTGACAATGAATATTTATCATCTTTGGTTAAACAAGGGCTGCAAGATAATCTCTCTTTAAAAGCTAAAGATCTCAGATTTAAAAGCTCTGCTATTGAAGCAAAAATAGCGACAGTTGACCTTTACCCCACCTTAAATTTAACCTCTAGTGCCTCATCTAGCTTTGATGATGTTGGTGAGTTCAATAGTGCTTTTTTTGGCCTTAGTTCCAGCTGGGAATTAGATTTATGGGGGCGCATTGACGCGAATATAGACAAATCTTATTGGAATCACCAAGAACAGTTAGCACTATACCGTGGTAGCGCCAATTTAGTCGCCGGGGGGATTACCAACGCTTGGCTGGGTTTAATTTCTGAGCAAAAAAAACAGTTGGTGTTAGCTGAGCAGTTTCAACGGACAAAAGATTCTTTATCGGTCATTGTACGACGTTTTGAAATGGGAAAAAATTCAATCACTGCTATTTGGCAACAACAAAAGTTACTCAAGTCGATTGAGGTACAACAGTCTAAAAATCATACGGATTTATTTCTCTATCAACAAACATTAGCCTTGTGGTTGGCTGTGCCGACGAATGAAATAAAGATAAATATTAAGCAGACATTGCCATTACTCCCGGCATTACCAGAAATTGGAGTGCCGGCAGAGGTATTAAAGTACCGCCCAGACATAGAGCAAGCGTTTGCTAAAATTAAAGCCGCGAATGAAACTTTAGCGATTGCTATATCAAATCAATATCCACGTATTACCTTACGAGCAAACTATTCAACATCAAAAAATTCAGTGACGGATTTATTTGATGATTGGTCAGGAAATTTAATCGCAGCCCTTGCCGTACCGTTATTCGATAGCGGCGAAAGAAAGTCTATTGTTGAGCAGCGTAAACTACAGTTACAAGCTCTGATTATGGACTATCAACAAGTTTGGTTAAAGGCTATCGCTACGGTTAATCAAGTGCTTATCAATGAAGCACAATTGTTGAAGATAACTAAAAACTTAGAAGAACAGTTAGCGTTAGCCGAACGTACAGAAAAATTAACCACCATAAAATACTTAACGGGAAAAACAAGTTATTTAGACTTACTTAAAACGCAAGAAAGTATTTTGTCGTTAGAAAGGCAAAAAATTGATGCGAATAAAAGAGTCATTATTAATCGTGTTCTATTATACCGAGAACTTAGTCATGGTGATTTTTCAGATAACAATAAATCAATGCCAACCGACCACGATAACCAAGGAAAAAAATCCTAATGAATAGTTTATTATCTTCAAAGAAGTTATTACCGCTGATTATTTTCATTTTAGGTGGCATAGCGGGATATTGGATTTTTGAGTCAGGCGCACAAAAGCCTAAATATAACCAGAAACAAAAACAGAAACGTGTTCGCACGGTGCAAACCATTGCATTAGATAAAGGTTCAGTCGTGCCTTATTGGACCGCATCAGGCTTTGTTATTTCAGCAGAATCAGTCAATGTCAGTGCTCGGGTGGGTGGAAATATTGAGTCAATAAATCCTTTAGCGACACCGGGAGCTTTGTTGAAAAAAGGCCAGTGGTTAGTCACGCTTGAAACCATAGAATATGAATTAGCACTTAAATCGATGCAATCACACCTTAACCAAGCACAAGCTAATTTTGAACTCGAATTAGCAGACCAAGTACTCGCACAGGAAGAGTTAAAGTTACTTGGCAATAATGATTTAGGTATCGAACAGTCGCTGGTATTAAGAGAGCCACAATTAACCGTCGCTAAGGCAAAGGTTGCTGTAGCACAGAATAACCTTGAAAGAGCTCAATTAAATTTAACTCGAACTAAAGTTGTCATGCCTTTTGATGGCAAACTACTCAGTAAAAATGTTGGTCAAGGCAGTAAAGTTTCGACCAATACCACCTTGTTTGCGGTAGTTAATAGCGATATTTATTGGCTGGAGGTCAAAATACCGCATAAATTTTTCAATATACTTGATCAGCATAAACAGGCCAATATTAGTCAACTTCGCGTCTGGGGCAAAGGAGTAGAACGCAAGGCGAACTTTATTTCAGTGTTACCTGAGTTAGATACTAAAGACCGGCAAATAAAGGTACTTTTGGCGATTGATAAGCCGCTAGCAGAAAATACCAACCAACCATCAGTGTTTATTAATGACTTCCTTAATGTGCAATTAATGGGTAAGCCGATTAATAATGCTTGGACAATTAACTACACTTGGCTACAACCCGACAATACTATTTGGGTGGTCGATAGCAATAGCACCTTACAAAAAAGACCCGTTAAAATTTTATTTAAAGGACGCGATCTTATTTATGTGGAAACTGATATTAAACAAGGCGATAGAGCGCTGTCAGAAAAACCGGGTATTGCTAGTGTTGGTTTACCGGTAAGAACAAGACAAAATCTCGAACGTACTTTAGCTGAAGACAAAGCCAAAGGTCTGCTCAACAAGCCATCAGAAAACCTGCTCAGTGATCGCAATAATGGCGAGAGAAGACAAAAAGGACGAAAAAATGAAACATAATCCTATCTCTTGGATGATCGAACATCGGATTGCTCCTCATTTATTAATGCTTGCTTTGCTATTTGGTGGCTTGGTGATGTCGTTTGTTATTCGTAAAGAATATATGCCAGAAACGACCAGAGACACCATTTCTGTACGCGTTTCATATCCTGGTGCTGCACCCAGTGAAATGGAGCTTGGTATTGCGGTACCGATTGAGGCCGCGTTGTATAGCTTAGACAGTATCAGTAGAGTTGACACTAGAATTGGCACGGGGTGGATGAGAGTTTCAGCAGAGATGGAGGCGGGTGCCAATACTCAAAAAATTTATCAAGACGCTCTACAAGCGGTTAATAGAGTCTCTTCTTTTCCATCAGGGATGGAACGGCCGGTGGTGAAGTTAGATGCCCGCATTGCCGATGTAATGGAACTTATTGTTCATGCTGATTTAGACCGTTTTGCCTTAAAACGGCTGACTGAGCAAGTACGCGATCGCATTTTACACTCTCCGTATATATCTCAAGTCAAGCTTCGGGGTGTTCCGCAAGAAGAAATACATATTGAAGTTGCTCAAGCCGATTTACAAGCTTACAACCTGACCCTCAATAATATTGCGTCAATGCTTAAAAAAAATGTAGTCGAGCAATCAGCGGGGAAAATCAAAGCCGACAATGGCGATATTATTGTCTCGGTTGATCAACGAGAGTTTTGGGCGGAAGACTTAGCTAAGGTACCCATCATCTCAGATCAATCAGGAGATCAATTAAGGCTGGGCGAAATTGCAACGGTTAGTGAAGGTTTTGCTGATACGCGTGATTTAGTGACCTACGATGGCCAACTTTCGGCACAATTAAATATCTATCGCATGGGCGAGCAAACGCCGTCTCAAATTGCCGATGCCATTCAACAGATGTGGCCTGAACTTTTGGAACTGTTACCCCCCAGTGCGGGTATCTCGATTGTTGATGATGACGCCAAAAACTATCAAAAACGTCTAAGCTTATTACTCAAAAATGCCTTTATCGGTTTATTGTTGGTTCTGATAGTGATGAGTTTGTTTTTACAGTTTAAACTGGCATTTTGGGTGGTAACTGGTATTCCAAGCGCATTTTTGGGGGCGATGTTATTTTTACCCATATTTGATGTTTCCATCAATATGGTCTCAATGTTCGGCTTTATCGTGGCGCTAGGTATTGTTGTTGACGACGCGATTATTGCCGGCGAAAACATATTCTCTCATATGGAAGACGGTATGTCGTATCAAGAAGCGGCAATCAAAGGGGCTAATGAAGTGGCTAAGCCGATTACTTATGCCATTCTAACCAATATTGTTGCTTTTTTACCGTTATTGCTACTGCCGGGTAGTATGAAGTTGTTATTTGGTGCTATTCCCATTGTCGTTGTACTCTGCTTTGCGGTTTCTTGGGTTGAAGCGTTATTTATTTTACCTTCCCATCTCGCTCATATTGATGACAAAAATCCCAGTAAAATAGAGCTTTGGTTTAATCAAGCACAGAAAATTTGCCAACGCGGTTTAAATAATTTTATTAAAAATATTTATTTTCCTTTTTTAAGTAAATGTTTGCAACGGGCAACCTTAACACTATCGATAGCGTGTTTTATTTTCTTTATTGTTATCGCCTATGCATTTAGTGGAAAAATGGGCTTTAGTTTATACCCAAAATTAGACGGTAGGTGGGTAAAAGCAAGTTACGAAATATCTGAGATTACTACTGAGCAACAAGCCATTATATTAAAAGAACAGTTAGAAACTAGTGCTAATTCAATGGTTAAAGATAACTCAATAGAAAATAGCGTGGTCAGCATTCGCACTATTATTCGTGACAATAGCGTTGAAGTGGCCTTATTGTTAGTAGAAAGTGAAGAGCGTGAGCATTCAACAGAACAAATAAAAGAACTCTGGCGAACACATGCACAAGACCTGCCTAATTTAGGCAAATTAAGGTTCAGTGGTGCAAGACGGGGTTCAAGCTCGAATGTTAGGGCCTCTTTGACTATCGAACTTCGCCATAGCGACAGCACTATACTCGCCTTAGCCGCCCAAGATGCTATTGAATTTTTGGGTAACAGTGAAAGTGTTGTCGCCACGGTTAACTCAATGGAAGAAGGAAAACCTCAGTGGAAACTTGCCCTTAATGAAAATGGCCGGGCACTGGGATTAGATGCGGTTGATTTATCCTCACAGTTAAGAGCCTCTTTATATGGAGCACGTGCCCAGCGACAACATAGACTGCGTAATCAAGTGACAACCTTGGTCAGGCTACCTGAACATGAACGTGGAGATGTCAATAAAATTGAGTCAATGTTAATTCGAACCAAAGCTGGCGGTTACGCGCCATTAGGTAGTGTAGCAACCATCAATAAAATACTTGCCCCTGGTTTTATCCTGAGGCGAAAAGGTCAGCGTATTGAAAAAATTGGCGCTGAAATTTTACCGATAGAAAGTATTCCGGCGGTTACGAATATGGTTAAAAACTATTTAGCGCCCGATTTAGAAGGTCGATATCCTGGATTAATCGTTGGCTTTGGAGGTAATCAAGAAGAGATAGCACAGAGCGTTTCAAGCTTACAATTGGGCACTGGGTTCGCATTAGCAGGTATCTATATTTTACTGGCTATTGCCTTTAGAAGTTATTTACAGCCGCTCATTATTATGGCGATTATTCCGTTTGGTGCCGTTGGCGCTATTCTTGGTCATATGGTGTTAGGGTTTGGCTTAAGTGTGGTTAGTTTAATGGGTATGCTTGCCCTTGCTGGCGTGGTGGTCAATGACAGCTTGATCCTGGTGGAATATGCTAATAAGAAGCTTGAGCAAGGCGCCTCTGCGCTAGAGGCTATTAATGAAGCTTGCCGACGAAGAATTCGACCGATACTACTCACCACCATCACCACGTTTTGTGGCTTAGCGCCAATGGTTTTTGAAACCTCAAGACAGGCCCAATTTGTTGTGCCTATGGCGGTCTCATTAGGTTTTGGTATTTTATTTACCACCATGGTTTGTTTATTAGTACTGCCATCTTTATACCTGGTTGTTAATCGCAAAACACAAGAAATAGCAAAAGATATAAGGGCTACGGCTTTAGCTAAGGTCGAGGATTACTAGTGAGCATGGTGGTTGTCCTACAAAGAGTAGGGACGCGCCGGATACTGTTTTTTCTCAAGCCTTTGATTTCAAATATAAGGGCGGTCACCCAGAGAAAATGGTTAAGGGATTTTTAGGACTTAGGAAAATTTTTTCGGTAAACGACGTGATGAAATCCATCCCCACCGATCCTAATTACCTCAGCGCATATTATACCGGTTTTTGTTTATGGTGAAAAACGTGGTGGTAGACAAGGGAATTGGCATTGGAGCGCCTATCAAGGCGCGGTGGATGCCGATGTGAAATGGGTCGAGAAGCAGGTAAGTCAAAAGGGTGCTAAATTGTGATGAATAAGATGAGAAAAAATGTTTTTTTTATGTGGTTATTGTTAGCCCTCGGTATATCTACAATCCTCGCAGCTTGCTCTGCTGATGTGAATGTGATTAGGGAAACTAACGATGGTATGGCTTCAGCTGCGCAGCAGAGTCCAGGTTTGAGCGCAGACCAGGCGGGCAAAACTCTGCGTCTTTGGTATGACGAGTCAGCCCCAGACAGTAATAAAGGTTGGGCAGAACGTTCGATCCCGATGGGTAATGGTTACATGGGTATTAATGTTTTCGGTGGCACTAAAACAGAGCGAATTCAGTTTACCGAGAATAGCTTGTACGATTGGGGAGCTGATCGAGGACTTAAGCGCCGAGGGCTAAACAATTTTGCCGAGGTTTATATTGATTTTGACCACGATACTACCAGTAACTACGAGCGAGAGTTAAACCTAAATGAGGGTGTCTCCCATGTAAAATATCAGCATAACGGTGTAGAGTATTCGAGGGAATATTTTACTAGTTACCCTTATAAGATCATGGCAATTCGCCTAAACGCATCAAAGGCAGGATCGTTGTCATTCACACTGCGCCCCACCATTCCCTTTTTGAATGCAGGCAAGTCTGGCACTGTCTCGGCAAAGGGCGACACTGTGACTCTTTCTGGTGTCATGAATTACTTCAACATCCAGTATGAAGGTCAGTTCAAAGTGATCCCACAAGGGGGCACGATGATAGTGGCCAATAGTGAGTCACAGGGTACGATCACGGTATCTGATGCCGACAGTGCTGTGATTCTGATCGCCATTGGAACCAACTATCAATTAGACTCTAAAATATTTCTGACCACCAAAGACGCCGACAAACTTGCCGGTTTTCCTCACCCTCACGCCAAGGTGAGTCGTTATTTAGCCGATGCAGCGGCAAAGTCTTATGAGGAATTGTTGGCAAACCATCAGGCCGATTACACCGAGCTTTTCGATCGGGTAAGCCTTGATCTTGGCGCTGCTGTGCCAACGATAACCACCGATAAGCTGGTCGATGCCTACCCTGATGGGGCCTCAAGCCGATACCTTGAGGAGCTAGCGTTCCAGTTTGGACGCTACCTGCTAATCTGCTCATCTAGGGCGGGGACACTGCCACCAAACCTACAGGGAATTTGGAACGTTTATGAAAAACCGCCATGGTCGTCTCAGTACTTACACGATACCAACGTGCAGATGGCCTACGCGCCAGCCTTCAGTGCTAACCTGCCTGAGCTGTTCGAATCTTATGTTAGCTTCTTCAATACCTTTGAGCCTCGCCAGCGTTTATACGCCAATCAATACGTAAAGCAGTTCAACCCCTCGCAGCTCGACCCGAATGGAGACAATGGCTGGTCTGGTCCGTTCTGGGCAAATCCATACAATGTTCCTGGTAAGTCAAAGGTAGCGGGGTTTGGCACCGGCTCTTGGATTGCTCAAATGTTCTGGGATTACTACGACTACACCCGTGATAAGTCTTTATTAGCAAACACTGTGTATCCGGTAATGTACGGTCAAGCAAATTTTGTCTCTCGGTTCGTTAAAGATGTTGATGGTGTGCTGTTAGCTGAGCCATCCTCGTCACCAGAGCAAAAATTTCGGGACACGGTTGGTACCACATTCGACCAACAGATGTTTTATGAAAATCATCACAATACCTTGACGGCGGCCAAGATCTTGGGCCGTACCGATAGCCGATTGACCACTTTCGACAGCCAACTGCCGCTGTTGGATCCGATCCATATCGGAAAATCCGGTCAAATCAAGGAATTCCGTCAGGAGCAGTTCTACGGTGAGATTGGTGACCCCACTCACCGTCACACTTCTATGCTGCTTGGATTGTATCCCGGCCAATTGATCAACGACAAAACGCCGGCCTGGCTTGATGCTGCCGAGGTTAGCTTAACGAAACGTACCAATAAATCTCATATTGGCTGGGCACGAGCAGAACGGATCGCCTTTTGGGCCAGAGTGCATGATGGCGAGGAAGCGTACACCTTCTACCAAGATCTGCTCGGCGGAAACTTTATGCCTAATCTGTTTAATGATCATCGAGGCGGGCCATTGTTCCAGGCTGACGCGAACTACGGCGCCACGGCTGGTGTGACAGAAATGCTGATGCAGAGTCATGATCACGTTGTCGCCCCGTTGACTGCGTTACCTAAGGCGTGGTCGGCAGGTAGTTACCGAGGCCTCTTAGCGAGAGGAAACTTTGAAGTATCTGCTCATTGGGATGCAGGTCAAGCTAGCCGGTTAGAAGTATTATCAAAGTCCGGTAATACATTAGCGTTAAGATATCCAAATATCGTTAAAGCCAAGATCATGACTCTGCAAGGCAAGAAAGTAGAATTTGTTGGCAAAGGGACCGATGAGGTTAGCATTGAAACGAAGAAAGGGCAGACTTATGTGGTTACTCATATACCGGTCTTCACTCCAGTCATAGCGCCTTCAAACTTGAACATCGACAAAGACGGTACAAGGGAGCAGATTGAGCTGTCTTGGACTGGCAGCGTAGGTGCTAAGTCCTACAATCTATACCGTGCGGTTGGCAATGCTCCAAGTTATGAATTGATCGCCTCAGGTATTGCAGACACCCGTTTCGTTTACAAGGCCTCTGAGCTGAAACAGCTCGAGCAAATGACGCTCAAGGTCACTGCAGTGCGAGCTGATGGACGTGAAAGCAACAAGGGGAGCTCTGTGGTTTGGTTATTGCCTTAGATTAAGGCGCTGATTGCGTGGGCCAACCTACACCTACACCTTGGCCGAACTCTACCCAATATCGACAATGAGAATAGATTGCCGGCTCTACCTTCACCATATACTTTGTCTATATTTCGTATTGATCCATCTGGTGCTACATCATAATCAATGGTGGCGAGAAAAGGCTGATCTTGAAACCATTCACTATTTCAGTTGACATCTGTGTAGGTAATTGAATCGTTAGCCGAGTTTTTAGTTATTTATATAATGCAATTATTTGATAATAAATACCACATCGACATGTGTAATGATATATAAAGATACTTCTGGTGTTTTGGTGGAGTAGTGAGTGCTAGCGACTATGGTTAATACGTTTATTAGCTATAAAGGTTAATGATTAATGTATTGTAATTGTCGTGTTTTGTGGTTTGTGTGACTGTTTGTTTAATTGGTATTTTTTCTTCACTGCAATAAGTTAGGTATTTTATATGGAATAAAACACTTGAGTTTAGTTGTTTTGGTGTTTATCTTATAGGTGGAACTACAGTTTAC
>Ga0105356_10003243_pt1 | contig 16061 bp, 12 predicted proteins | sample GOMGulsemesocosm_3_FD_83502 | JGI IMG/M metagenome (GOLD analysis project Ga0105356, IMG submission 83502) | Methane-oxidizing microbial communities from mesocosms in the Gulf of Mexico - GOM9D Gulf of Mexico | ecosystem: Environmental > Aquatic > Marine > Cold seeps | place: Gulf of Mexico...
ATGGGACGAAGTGAAACCACAGGTTCACAAAATCTACCGTGATCGCACCACCAATGACCACTTGTTGCTATTATCTGAAGGGCGTCTGGTTAACCTGGGCAACGCTACGGGTCACCCATCACGTATCATGGACGGCTCCTTTGCCAACCAGGTATTAGCACAAATATACCTGTGGGATCTGAAGTTCGCCGATCAGGACGACAACCGTAAAGCTGAATTACTAACCGTTGAAGTGCTGCCGAAAGAGCTGGATGAAGAAGTTGCTCAACACATGGTTAGCGGCTTTGGTGGTGTCATTACCAAACTTACGCCAACACAAGCGGATTACATTAACGTGCCTCAAAACGGGCCGTTTAAAGGTGACGCTTATCGTTATTAAGCTTTAGTGTTTTAGCATTCCGGGGCTGATAATTTCAGCCCCGGCTTGTTTTCATTCCATCGCCCTTTCCAAACCAACCAACACCACCTCGCAACACATTATCCAATTTCGCTCTAAATTCAGCCCTGTCATTTCGACCTCGGGGAGAAATCTTTATACTTCGCGGTAACATTCCCTTTTCGTTCAGAATGACATTCAACATGCGTATACCACGAATATTCATCGATGTACCGCTTGGCGAAAACCAAACGGTTACGTTGCCTAAAGAAACCAGTCATTACCTGTCTCGCGTTTTACGATTGCCTGTTGATGCGAAATTACGAGTCTTTAATGGTTTAGGTGGTGAATATCAGGCCCGCATCAGCGCAGCCAGCAAGAACGCCGTAAGCCTTGCGATTAGTGAGTTTGATGCCGAAGACAACAGCTCACCCCTGCATATTCATTTGGGTATCAGCCTATCCAAGGGTGAGCGTATGGATTTTGTGATTCAGAAGGCGACCGAATTAGGCGTAGCCGAGATTTCGCTACTCAACAGCGAACGCACGGAAGTCAAACTTAAGGGTGACCGTTTAGAGAAACGTGTCGATCATTGGCGTAAAGTGAGTATCAGCGCCTGTGAACAGTGTGGTAGCAATCGCGTACCTGTCATTCATCCACCCGTGAATTTATCTCAGTGGCTAGATAAACGTGATGAGCCCATCAAGCTGATTATGCAGCCTGGCACCAATCAGCCTTTTCAGCAAAGCAAACCGGCGACGGTTGCGCTGTTAGTGGGGCCAGAGGGAGGCTTTTCTGATGTGGAAGTTCAAGCCGCCAACAGTGCTGGTTTTGACAGCATAAGTCTCGGCCCGCGTATTTTACGCACCGAAACTGCACCATTAGTGGCGATCAGTATTTTACAGCACCACTGGGGTGATTTGAGTTAGTCACCACTGCAGGGGGGGGGCAGCAAATATTCTAGACGCTGAGAGTCCTTATTTAGCAACGCCTGAAGCTTGTAGTTGTTCTTCGACAAATACCAAATTCGGCACGCTAGCCTGCTCACCCTTCACACGCACAGAGGCAAGTTCTGCCTGGCTCAGCTGCGCGGTTACCGTTTCAAGATCCTCTTCACGGAGCTCTATCCGATGGGGTGTGCCCTGCACCAATAAGCCCCAGAAATTCTGTTCGTCATGCTCGGAGCTACGATTAAAAACCACAATACAGGCTTTTTCTGAATGTTTTTTAAGGCTACCGCCGGACAAGTTTTCAAAACACACCACAGGGATACGCATATTACGCCAATACTTATGGCCCAAAATCCAGTTTTCCTTATGGGATTCTACGATCAAACCACCCAACGGCGCCACATCCACTAACAGATTATCCGGCACCAACAACTGTCTGTCCTGCAGGGCTACAAGCGCACTCAATATACCGTCTTCACTCATCATCTATTCCTGTTTGAGCCCTCAGGCTTCCAGCGTTTCAAACTCAACACCCGTCAGTTCGCTGATCGCCCCGAGCAGATCAGATTCCTGAAAAGGTTTACCCATAAACTGGTTAACGCCAATTTCTCGCGCCCTTGCCTGGTGCTTGTCACCTGTTCTGGAACTAATCATCACAATGGGGATATCGCTAAGCGCCTCATCGTGACGCACCAACGACGCCAATTCAAAACCGTCCATACGTGGCATTTCAATATCCAGCAATATAATACTGGGCACCACCTCGTGTAATTTGGCCATTGCTTCCAGACCATCTTTAGCGAGAATCACTTCCATGCCATGACGTTCCAGCAGGCGTGATGCCACCTTACGTACCGTCACAGAATCATCCACCACCATTACCTGCAACCGATCCGATACACTAACCGGCGCGGGTACATCTTCAATCTGCTCGAGGCCTTCTCTGGCAAGATGCTCGCGAATCATACCCGCCATATCGAGAATCAATACAACCCGGCCATCACCCAGAATGGTAGCGCCGGACATACCGGGAACCTTACTTAACTGTGGCCCTAGCGGTTTCACAACCGCCTCACGGCTACCGCTAATGCTATCCACCTGAACCGCAATCGCGTGATCACTGGTACGGACTAAAATTACCGGTAAAGGTAATACACCAGCCTGCATTTGATTAGCATGGGAGCGCCCAACAAAATCACCTAAATAATGCAGCTCATACTTCACGCCCGCATATTCAAAATCGGGACCATCTTCTTTGTAATATTCTTCTAACTCATAGGGGTTAATACGCACAACCCCTTCAATTGAACTCAACGGCAGCGCAAATTCATCCTCACCCACATTCACCATCAACGCTCGGCTAATAGATACGGTGAAAGGTAAACGAACCGTAAAGCAGGTTCCGTTTCCTACCTCTGAATCAATATTGATACTGCCGCCCAACTGGCGAATTTCGCTGTGCGCTACATCCATACCAACGCCACGACCAGAAATTTGCGTTACCTGTTCAGCGGTACTAAAACCCTGGTGCAGAATAAACTGCAGTATTTCATGGTCTGTCAATTTGGCATCAGCTGCCATCAAGCCGCGTTCTATTGCCTTATTGCGTACTCGCTCAATATCAATACCCGCGCCATCATCCTGCAACCGCAGTACAATATCACCACCGTCACGACTCAGACTTAATGTCACCTGACCCTCGACCGGCTTACCTGCCGCCTGGCGTCGTTCAACTGACTCCATGCCATGGTCAACCGCATTACGCAGCATATGCTCCAGCGGTGCCGTCATATGTTCCAGTAGGGAGCGATCAAGCTCTGTTTCCGGATTCTTGAAATCCAGATCGACGCGTTTATTCAGCTCGCCACTCACCTGACGAACCAGGCGCCGCAAACGAGGAACCAATCTTGAGAAGGGCACCATTCGCGCCTTCATCAGGCCTTCATGCAGTTCGGTATTAGTACGCGATTGTTGCAGCAACAGGTTTTCCGTCACCCGCACCTGGTCGCGTAGCGTTTCCTTCAAATCCAGCAAATCCGAAACCGACTCCATCAGCGCTCGCGACAATTCCTGCATGCGGCTGTAGCGGTCCATTTCCAGCGGATCAAAATCTTCGTGAGTGGGACCTTCACGTTCCTGGCGGAACAGGATCTGAGTCTCTGTTTCATTTTCAAGACGTCTCAGCTGCTCACGCAAACGTTCAACCGTGGCGCCCACCTCATCAATAGAATAGGCGTAAGTATTAACCTGTTGCTCAACACGCGAGCGCGACACACTGGTCTCACCAGCCAAATCCACCAACTGTTCTAATAAACTAGCTGAAACGCGCACATTGTCCTGCGCCGGTTTACGTTCACCGAGCGGCTCGCCAACTTGCTCCTTAGCAACCAAGGCTACCGGTTCGACATCTGCTGACTGTGACTGCCTGGCTTCGTTAAAACTAATATTGAGTCGTTCAAGCCAATCCGTCAGCTCTGTTTGAGCTTCCTCCTGAGACAGTTCTTCAGGGTCAATCGCAGCCAACACTTCACTGAAAATAAGACACAAATCACCCGCCTCATGCAGAGAGGCTTGGTACGCTGCGCTCTGGAATGCATCGAGACTCGAGCGCATGTCATCGAGTCGATGCTCTGAATCAACATTCAGCTGACTACTAGTTTTTATCTGCGCCGCTAATTTTTGCAACAAGGCTTCTGCACTGTTGGCGTCGCCAGCATCCGCAGCCACTGACTCAGCACTGACACGCTGCAGCAAACCGGTTTCGCGGAAGTTGTGAACCTGACTTATCAGCTCATCAGCCGAGCTACAGTGCAATTGCGTTTTAAGCTCAGCCAGCATATCCATAATACGGTCATCACAGGCATGTACCGTATCGTACAATGTTGCCGTAAGCTCCAGCTTACCCTCAGACACAAATTCATAGACCGATTCCAGCTCATGGCTCAAGTCACCAATCGCCATGATGCCCGCCATCCGCGCACCACCCTTAAGGGTATGCAGACAACGCTGTAATTCATCCAACGCCCCGGCATCAGCGCTATTTTCAATCCAGCGTTGTTTAGCCGAAGAAGCCTGCTCAAGAATTTCATCGGCCTCTTCAAGAAAGATTTCTATCAACTCAGCATCAGGCTCTTCTTGCAAAAATTCGGCTGCCGCTGATTCTGTCAAAATTATTTCTGCTGTTTCTTCTACGTCAGCAACGTCGTCTTCCAACTCATCAACAGCCGGCTGCAAATCCGCCGCCAGTCGAGCCACCAATTCATTGGTATCACTAATCGCTTCACTCGCTGCGATTTGATCAAAGATGCCGATTAAACCATTATTGGCCGCATCCAAGGCATCCAACGCAGCCTCATTCAAGCTTACTTGTTGGCTTGCTATTCTGCCCAGTGCGTCCTGCAATCCAAACAACAACTGCTGTAGTGGTGTGATATTTGCGTCAACAGCCTGCGAGTGCAGATAGCCAATATCTGCCAACATCGGCTGCAGCGCAATGCTGTCAGTCTGGGGTTGCTGCCGCCACTGCTCATATCCATCGACCAGATCACAAATACGATCCACGTGATTGCGAATATACGATTGCGACGTAGATAAAGGCTCTTCTTCACCTGGCGTAGCGTAGCTTTCCTGCAACTGATGCAGTTGATCAACAAAGTCGCCACTGCCCTCTAATTCCTGTTGCGGATTTTCCGGCAAGTGTGAAATAGCCCGCGTCATCATGTCATGCGCAACACGCAGTGCTTGTAATACCTGCGTATCAACAGGCTGTTCAGCATTAATCAATGCCAACGACAAAGTCTCGGTAGGCTCGGCAATACCGGCAAACACATCCAGCGAAGCCATTTTTGCGCTGCCCTTAAGCGTATGCAGGGCACGGTATAGCTCATCGCTTATCATTACCGGCTCGCCACCCGGCTCGACCTGTTCAATAAAGTCTTGCAACGTTGCCAGATGCTGTTCAGACTCCTTAACAAATAGCTCATAAAGAATCGTATCTGACTCTTCGTCTTCAACAGTTGACGCTTGTGGAGCAGTCACCTCAGGTAATGCATCTTCGGCAATGTCGACCGACTCTTCGTACGAGTCTACCTGTTCTTCTTCTGTTTGTTCTTCCGCATGCTCAGAGGCGCCCGCTGAACCAGCATCCATACTTTCACCGGCCGCTAACTTGTCGGCTTGATCAGCCCAGACCTGCACATCAAAGTCAGGCTGAGTTTGTGATTGGAAGTGTGTCAACAGGGTCGGCAGCGCGGGACGAATTTCATTGACCAGATTAGAAATAGCGTCGCTATACGACAGCTCACCTTCAAGAAGTCGGTTCAGCATGCTTTCAATTGACCACGCCAACTCAGAGATAACACTCGCTTTAACCATGCGACCGCTACCCTTAAGGGTATGGAATGCGCGTCGTACATCCATCAGGGCATCGGTATTGCTATTATCTTCTACATACATTGGCCAACAGCGGTCAATTTCTTCAAAAACCTCCTGCGCCTCTTCGGTAAATATCTCTAGAATTTCTTCATCGATAAGATCATCGTCTTCTTCTACTGCAGACTGCTCGGCTTCGATATCAGCAGTCCCTGCTTCGTCACCAGCGACCGTCACCTCATCCTCAGTTAAACCGAATGGGTTTATTTCCGGCATTGGCGCCAAATCAACTAACGCCTCTTCGGCGGGCTCATCAGTCGCTATCTCGGCAACAGGTGACTCATTTTCAACGTCTGCTAAGTTTTCTTGCGAATCGAAACCCGCTGTCTCATCCAATGCGTGTTCTTGCTCGGCAGTACCGTACGCCTCGTCGAAGTTAAACCCACCCGCATCGAACGCCATGTTATCACTGCTGATACCGTCGCTTTGTTCAATAGGATAACCCAGCTTGGCGATTTGAGCTTTGGCACGCTCCAACACCGCCGAATTAGCTGGCTGTTGCGCAGTAACACCCTCCAAACAAAACTCAACACTGGCCATCACTTCGGCAAGCGCTTCAACAGCGGCAGCCTCTGGCACCCGTTGCTGGGCCAGGATATCGTCCTCAATATACTGAGAAATAGACAGTACCAGCTGCGCTGTCACTGACTGGGACAACATCGCCAAACCACCATAGGCACTACGCAGGGTATTAGGCACACTTTCAAGCAAATTGAAATTCTCATCATCCGCCAAAAAGCCATGAATCATATCTTTCGCTTTGCGCAGACTGTTAAGGCTTTCATTGACCACAACCTCTGAGGCCGCCCCCACCAACGCAGACGAGCTGCCCTGGTCAACACCTCTGACATTACCAGCAAGACTTTCCAGCTCCGCTTCAATAAAAAGCAATGCTTCAGCGGTACGCAGTAATAGCGCATCGGGAATAACTTCAGCTGACTCGATTTTCCCAGTCAGCGCATCAGTTTGCTCCTGTACAACCAGTCGTGGCGCCTCCAGGTTCAACATCACCAGAGTGCTGGAAATCTGATTCAAACTCGGCAGCAGACCGCCTAAATCGACGGCGCTCTTATCCGCATTTCGTACGTACAAATCGATAGTATCTTTAATTCGATCCAGCTCTTCGCCGAGTGCAGCAGCAACCGTTCTGAATGTTTCTGGATCAGGCCCAGCTAATAGGCTGGTTTTTTTGCCATAGGCATCACTTAATCCATAACGATCCAGGTCATAGGCTTGGCGAATAGATTGGATATGCGGCGCAGCTTGGCTACTTTTTGCCACATAGTAGAGCATGTCCTTCATTACGCCTGGGGGCGCCTGACGATCAAGCGCAAATACGCCCGCCCGGATAAACTCTTTAATTTCACGCTCAAGACTGCGCAGCAAATCAAGGCTGGCAGAATTCAGTTCTGTCCCTTCATGCAACAAGCTTTCGACGAATGCCGTGGCAACCTCCCACAATTGATTAATGGGTGTGTTCTGGCAAATTTGCTGCAGACGCGCCAACACATTGGACAATCGCGCCGTGTTAACTTTGACATTCTCCTTGCGAATCAGGCCAATTAAAGCAAATTGATATACCTGCCTCAGCTTTCGCAGATCACTCTGACCCACTTTATCAAAACGTGCTTTTATCTCCCCCGAAGCGCGTTCACGCGGCTCGCCAAGGTTCGGATTAAATAAAGCCAATTCATCAATAGGCTCATCGCCTAACACCCTGCGAATATCATTCACTACCGTATGCAGCAGTGCCGGTGAGTCCGCTTCATCACTTTTAATACGATTTAGATAGGACGGCATATAAACCAGAGCCTGAGCCAAAGCATTACAAGCCTCGTCTCGATCCTCAACCTGCTTATCCAACATTGCCTTTAACAGGATTTCAGCCTGCTCGGCCAACATTTCAGCGCCAGGCACACCGGCCATCTTCAGCGAGCCATACACCAAATGAATGGCGTCATAACTTGCCTGTAAATGTATTTCCTCAGCATCGTCCAAGTAGGCTTCCAGCGCTTCCTGAGCCTGAAGAAGCGACTGTTCGATGTCTGTCTGAACCCAACCCAGGCTCATTAAATCATGGGATTCACCCATAGTGACTCCGTTTTTTAATCCCGGTTATCAAGCTATACCGACAACCACTTTAAATTACAGATCCGATTGTCTATCGGGTCACCAGTCTGGAAGATCAGGCAGCCGAAGCCGCAGGATCAACCTCCTGTTTATTAGTTTTTTGGTCGGCCTCAGCCACTGACTCAGGGTCGAAACCCGAGTTACTAGCCGCCTGAGACGCAGGCAAACTGGCGTCAGAATTCGACTCCGACACAGCTGCATCGCTTGACTCCTCACCCGGCAGCGTAAAGCCAGATACCGAATTACGCATATCACCGGCCAGCTCCGCCAAAATACCAATCGACTTGGCACTTTCTTCCGTACCGGAAGATGTTTGTGTGGTGATTTCCTGAATCAATCCCATGGTGCTTGCGACATCTACCGCCGCCTTGGACTGTTTACCTGCTGCGCCAGATATCTCTTGAATCAATTGAGCCAAACTGTTCGATACATCTTCAATCTCTTCCAGTGCTACCCCCGCATCCTGTGCCAAGCGAGCACCCTGCACCACTTCAGCGGTCGTTTGCTCCATCGAGATAACTGCTTCATTAGTATCGGCCTGAATCGTTTTCACCAGCACTTCAATCTGCTTGGTTGCTGCACCTGACCGTTCCGCCAGACGCTGAACTTCATCGGCTACCACCGCAAAGCCACGACCCGCGTCACCCGCCATCGATGCCTGAATCGCAGCGTTTAATGACAGAATGTTAGTTTGGTCAGCAATGTCATTAATCAACGAGATGATGTCGCCAATTTCCTGCGAGCTTTCACCCAAACGTTTAATCTGTTTAGAGGTTTTCTGGATTTGCTCACGGATTTTATCCATACCGTGAATGGTATTCTGTACCGCACTCGCACCTTTGTTAGCGATATCAACCGAATTACCCGCTACTTTGGAGGATTCATCAGCATTACCCGCCACTTCATCCATCGAGCTTACAATGTCATTAATCGATTCGGTTGCCTCGGTAATAGCTATTGCCTGGCTCACCGACGCCTCGGATAAATAAGTCGCCGTCGAACGTGTTTCGTTGGCAGCCTGAGAAACTTGCACCGACGTTGTGTTAATCGACACTACCAAGCTACGCAGTTGGTCGATCGCATAGTTAATAGAGTCGGCAATCGCTCCCGTGAAATCTTCGGTTACCGTTGCACTAACCGTCAAATCACCGTCAGCCAAGTCAGCCAGCTCATCCAGCAAACGTAAAATCGCCTCCTGGTTTTGAGCATTCGCAGAAGACTGCATTTTGAGTCGTTTATCGATTCTGCGGTACACAATAAAAGCAATCGCTATCAAAATGATCATCGCGATAGCCAGGCGAGCATACAGCTGCTCTCTCAACAACAGATCAAAACCATCACTTAACTTGGTTGTTGTTTCGAGTAATTCTGCGGAACTGCTCGTCAATACAGCCGCAGATGATTGCGCTTTGGCGCGAACTGTCGCCGATGCCAACACAACCTTCAGGTTATCTTGCAGTATTTGAATTTGTGGTTGAGATTCATTAAGAGCCAGTGCCACCGCACGATAGCGCAGCCTGCTGTCACCAGCACGCATGCCATTATGAACGGCAACCAACTCATTAATATTGCCGGAGAAAACGGTTACCTCGGTCTCAGCATCTCGCAGCTGTTGCAGGTTCCGCAACGCTCGCTCGGTTAACCAGGACTGCTTATCAACCCGGGCCACCTGTTTGGCTGCCGCACCATTTAATAATAAGGCCGCGCTGGAGTTACTGTACGCTTCTTGCAACACTACCAACGCCGCAGCCATCTTCTCGCCACGTTGAGTCAACGCTTGCACCTGTGCTTTGCTAGCGGTTAATGCCTGCGCCTCAGGTTCCAGTTTGCTCCAAACGGCCTGCACCGCGTCAATCTCTGCGGAAACACGTTTTACAGCAACCGGAAAGCTCTTTTGTTCAGAGCCCTGCAACAAACCACCAAAAATGCGTGAAAACTCTGTTGAGGTATCCGCCAATTGATCAAAGGCATCGATGTCACCGTTAGCCGCTTCATTGGCAAAACGAGCAATCTGCGGAGAAAGCACCTGCAAACTATCAATTTGCGTAATGTAATCACGCTCCCCGCCATCTTTACCACCCGATGTCGCCAGCCAAATCATAAAGGCCGTCATACTCACTACCAGTGCAACCACCAGCAGAATAACCGATCGCCTGCTAACCGCAGCACTCGAATTTAACTGTTTCATTTTTAACTCCCTAACAATTCAGCCCGCCCAGGGCTTCAAAACAACTTATGCCGTGACGCTCAAAAACTCCGAGGCCTCTGCCAATTGATACAGGCTAAACACTGGCCAGTGCTGCCCCTCTTTTTCAAAACCACCAACAATAAAATTTTCCGATTCCAAGCTTTCTGGCGCCATCTCGGATTTGTCCTGACTTGAAAAAGCTTGCAAGCCTAATACTTCGTCAACAATTAACCCGCTATAAAGGTCATCCTTTCGGATTGTCAGCACCCTTGATTTAGCCGAGTTTACGCAGGGCTGCTTACCCAGCATGGCACCTAGATCCACCATTGTAAGTAAACGCCCCCGAACATTGGCAACGCCATTAAGCCAAGACTTTACACCCGGCACTTTGGTATAGGAGGGCATCGTCAGCACTTCATCTACCTCTGACATTGACACCACATAAACCTGTCCCGCCAAACGAAAACCAATACCGCGCCAATCGTCAGCTAGCGTTTTCTCATCGGGAAGTTCCAACGCATTACTGGTCCCGGCTGCTGAAATCCGGGTCAATAATTCAAAGGGGCTTGTCTGCTGCATTTCACTCATAGGTCACCATCGCTAAAATCAAATTTTCAACGCGGCATCAATGGCAGACAACAACGCAGTCTGTGCAACCGGCTTAACCAGATAATTGCTAGCGCCCTGGCGCTGCCCCCAAACCCGATCCGTTTCCTGATTTTTAGTGCTAATCATAATAACGGGGATGTGGGAAGTGTCAGTTGCTTTTGTCAGCTGTCGAGTTGCCTGAAAACCATTCAGCCCAGGCATAACAATATCCATCAGGATGACATCGGGCTGTTGACGCTTAGCCAATGACACACCATCGGTTCCGTTTTCAGCCGTAATCACTTCATAGCCTTTCTTTTTCAACATAACCTGGTAAGCATAGGTTTCTGTTGGAGAGTCATCGATTATCAGTACACAAGTCATAATTCACCGGGGAAAAGTTAAATCTAAATTCTGTTATTGCATCAAGCCACATTTATGGAAACGACGTGTTCTCTAATGGCCCCAAGCAGCTCGTCTTTGCTGAAAGGCTTGGTTAAATATTGATCGGAACCAACAATTCGCCCCTTGGCCTTATCAAATAAGCCATCTTTACTCGACAACATAACCACAGGTGTGGATTTAAATTCTTTATTGTTCTTAATTAACGCACATGCCTGATAACCATCCAGGCGCGGCATCATAATATCCACGAAAATAATATCCGGTTTGTGATCGACGATTTTAGACAAGGCATCAAACCCGTCCTCGGCTGTAATCACCTGACAACCAGCTTTTTTCAATAAGGTGTCTGCGGTTTTACGGATGGTTTTGCTGTCGTCCACAACCATCACTGTCAAACCGCTAAATTGTTCACTCATTCATTCAACCTCAAGTGCTCGTTTAGCTCTGCCTTATAAAGATAGTAGATAATTTTTAAAGCGAAAGAATTTTTAACAGCTTCCAGACCGACTGAAAATCAAGCTATTAGAGTTACCTTTAAACTCATTTCCGTTCTTTTTTACACAAACCGGCAGAACAAAAAAACGAGCCTTCACGCATCGTAACAGGACCCAGTCGGCACGGTTCATTCCCGCAGCAGAAGCCGCTACAATGCACAACCTGTAAAGACAGTTCCAAAACCATAACCCCGGAATACAACAAATGACCATTAACGTCGGCATTGTGATGGACCCCATCGCGGAGATTAACTATCAGAAGGACAGTTCACTGGCCATGCTATGGGCAGCACAGCAACGCGGCTGGCAGCTTAACTACATGGAAATGGCTGACTTGTACCTCGAAAATGGTGAGGCCCGCGCTCGAACGCGCCCGCTTAAAGTGTTCCACGACCATAACAAGTGGTACCAATTGGGCGACGAGAAGGATATTAATCTAGGTGACCTGAACGTCATTCTTATGCGTAAAGATCCGCCTTTTGACCAAGAGTTTCTTTACAGCACCTATATTCTTGAACGCGCTGAGGCTCAGGGTTCACTGGTAGTAAACCGTGCGAGCAGCCTGCGCAATTTCAACGAAAAGGTATTTGCAACACAGTTCCCACAATGCTGCCCTCCGGTATTAGTCAGTCGCGATATGAAGCGACTCAGAGCATTTCATCAACAACACAAGGATGTCATTTTCAAACCTCTAGACGGCATGGGCGGCACCTCCATTTTTCGCGCCCAAAGCGGCGATCCAAACCTTAGCGTCATCCTGGAAACATTGACCCAGCACGGCCAACAGCAAATCATGGGGCAGCGATTCATTCCTGAAATTAGCGCTGGCGACAAACGTATTCTATTAATCGACGGGGAGCCAATTCCCTATGGGCTGGCACGAATTCCATCACAGGGAGAAAGCCGCGGCAACCTGGCCGCAGGTGGCCGTGCCGAAGCAGTTCAACTGTCTGAACGTGATCACTGGATTTGTCAGCAAGTCGCTCCTAAACTCAAGGAATCAGGTCTATTGTTCGTAGGCCTTGATGTCATTGGCGATTACCTGACAGAAATCAATGTCACTAGCCCAACGTGCATCCGCCAGTTGGACGAAGCCTTTGACTTAGACATAAGCAGCACACTAATGGACTGTATTGAAAACAAACTCACACACCAAGGTTAGCCCCGTAGTGACACAAGCCGCCGTAGCACCAACAGAGGCCTTGCCATCATCAAAAATTCGCAGCATTGACCGGCTGTGCTTCACCCTGTTCCTGGCAGCCGCATTGCATGCCACACTGATTATTGGCATTGGTTTTGACCTCTATCACGACAGCAACGCGAGCCCCTCTATTGAAGTCACCTTATCGCGCACTCCCAGTCAGGCGGCGCCAGAAGAGGCTGACTATATGGCTGAGGATCACCAATTCGGTGGCGGCATACTTGTCGACGACGCCCTACCAAGCGTTACGCAGCTCAGTGAACACGTTAGCCAGGAAACCACCAATACCACACCTGAAGCACCGCCCCCGTCACAAAGCGAGCAACGCCAACAACAAACAGCAGCCGTAACCACCCAGGCAGAAGCTGATCAATCGGCCTTAAACTTGTCTGAAACCACCTCCCAACAAAAAAAACTCGAGCAACTCAGGGAAGAAATTTCGCTACAAGAGCAGAGCATGGGCCTAGTCAGCAGAGATGCAAAACTGGATATATTCGAGCAGCTATTAACCAAGGAGAGAACGCTACAGGTGAACTCGCTTGCCACGCTAAAAGCTCGCGATGCTTACTACGTGAAACAATGGGTCGACAAAATAGAACGCGTCGGACGCCTGAACTACCCCAACGAAGCCCTGCGTAAAAACATTGAGGGCAAGCTCAAACTAATGGTTATTATCTTGGCAGACGGCACCATTCGAGAGCTCAAAGTAACACAATCATCCGGCCACCAAGTACTGGATGACGCAGCCATTAACATTGTACGCCGTGCGGGGACCTTCCCCCCATTTTCTACCGAAATGAAAAAACAATATGATCAGCTGGAAATCACCCGAGTATGGCAATTCACCAAGGATGGAAAGAGCCTCAACCTTTCCGGGGCACGGCTTTAGATCAAACACCCTTTTTCAACAACCGATTATGACAACTGCTTAACTTGATCTTTCGCCCGTTCACCCTCATATTGGAGACATAGACTACGGGGGTTGCCATGAAGTCACTTAAACACCAATTTCTTATTTCCATGCCCAGCATGGCCGAGTCTAGCTTCTCGCATACCGTCACCTATATCTGCGAACATGATGCAGAAGGCGCCATGGGGCTGATCATCAATCGTCCAACCGATGTCCAGTTGGATGAAATATTCAATCAACTGGATATCAACGACGAGACCCGCGCTCACGCCAGTGACCCAATATATTCCGGCGGCCCGGTACAAACCGACAGAGGCTTTATTTTGCACCCGAATGACAAACAGTGGGAATCCACTATCAAAATCGCAGGCAATATCAGTCTCACCACATCCAAAGATATCCTTGCCGCCATCGCGCGTGACGAGGGGCCGCAAGACTGCTTAGTCGCTCTCGGTTATGCTGGCTGGAGCCCTGGCCAGCTGGAAGAAGAGCTCGCCGACAACTTCTGGATTCTGGCGCCTGCCAATGAGGACATTATTTTCAACACGCCCTCTGAACAGCGCCTTAATGCGGCAGTAGCTCAGCTTGGCATTAGCCTCGAACAGCTTTCTCCTCACATCGGTCACGCTTAACGCATGCTCCACAGCACGACACAGCGCCGTATTCTGGCTTTTGATTTTGGCACCCATCGTATTGGCGTCGCCTTTGGTCAGGAACTAACCGGCACCGCCACACCACTACCCATTTTGCCCGCACGTGACGGCATTCCCGATTGGCAGAAAATTACCAAATTGATCGAGGAATGGCAGCCCGACGCCTTTGTCGTAGGCATGCCTCTCAACATGGACGGCAGTGAAGGTCCTATCACGCCTCGGGCCAGAAAATTCGGCAATCGTCTACACGGCCGTTTTCATCGCCCGATTCACAGCATGGATGAACGCCTGTCGAGTGTAGAAGCCAGAGAAAAGCTGGCAGATAGCAGTAATAAAAACTCCATCGGTCTGGACAGTATGGCCGCAACACTTATACTCGAGAGCTGGTTTCGAGAACAACAACATGAGTCTCAAGCCGACTAAAAGGAAACGACCTTGCCCTTAGCCGACGTTAACGAACTACTGGATAATTTATATCAACGCCTGGCAAACAGAATTGCCGAACGCAAGCTGGAAAATCCGCTGGTGGTTGGCATCCATACTGGCGGCTGCTGGATTGCAGAACACTTGCAGCGACGGCTGACCGATGCAGGACTGGTTAACGAACCACTCGGCACGCTGGACATATCCTTCTACCGCGACGACTTCACCCGTATCGGCCTGAACCCCAAGGTTAAGCCATCGGAATTACCCGTGATCAGCGAAGATCGCAATATCATTCTGGTCGACGACGTGCTGATGAGCGGCCGCACCATTCGCGCAGCCCTCAATGTGCTGTTTGATTTTGGCCGCCCCTCCAGTGTCACGCTGGTGACCCTGTTTGATCTTGATGCCAACGAACTACCGATTCAGGCCGATATTGTTGGCCAACACCTACAACTGCCAGCTGATCAGCGCATCAAACTGACAGGCCCGGAGCCTTTGGGCTTGGAGCTGCAAGCTATTTAGCGTCAAAACCGCGCTACTGAACACACAAACTAATTTCTCAAGCCCACAAAATTCGGTACACTATTTGTCTTATGGAGCCCGTCGCTGAAAGCCCGCAATTACAACTGACCGAGCAAGGTCAGTTACGTCATTTTCTGACCGTCGAGGGCCTGTCAAAGGCCCTGTTAACCGAAATTCTCGACACCGCCGACTCCTTCATCAGCATGGAACAGCAATCGGTTAAAAAAGTCCCACTGCTACGCGGCAAAACCGTGGTTAACCTGTTCTTCGAAGCCAGCACGCGCACGCGCACCACCTTTGAACTAGCCGCCAAGCGCCTGTCCGCCGATGTCATCAATCTGGACATTAGCACCTCGGCAACCTCCAAAGGCGAAACCCTGCTGGACACACTGAAAAACCTCGAAGCCATGTCCAGCGACATGTTTGTGGTACGCCACGCCAACAGCGGCGCGGCGCACTTTATTGCTGAGCAGGTGACGCCCAACATCGCCATTATTAATGCCGGAGATGGGCGCCACGCCCACCCGACCCAGGCGATGCTGGACATGCTCACAATTCGCCGCCATAAGGGGGATTTTGAAAACCTCAGCGTCGCCATTATCGGCGACATCCTGCACTCACGGGTCGCCCGCTCACAAATTCACGCCCTGAAAATTCTCGGCGTTCCCGATATTCGTATTATTACGCCCAACACCCTGCGTCCCTTCGACATTGAATCCATGGGGGTCACGGTTTACAACCGTATGATTGAAGGCATTGCCGGGGCCGATGTTGTGATTACCCTGCG
>Ga0105356_10003247_pt1 | contig 16051 bp, 11 predicted proteins | sample GOMGulsemesocosm_3_FD_83502 | JGI IMG/M metagenome (GOLD analysis project Ga0105356, IMG submission 83502) | Methane-oxidizing microbial communities from mesocosms in the Gulf of Mexico - GOM9D Gulf of Mexico | ecosystem: Environmental > Aquatic > Marine > Cold seeps | place: Gulf of Mexico...
CATAAATAAGGTAATTTTCCTACGCATAAATTGCATTTAACCGAGTTTTCAAACACCATAAGGAACCCGTAATATTTGTAATTCACCTTAAATATTTGCTTTATAATCCACCCTATTAAATATGCTAATCATAATATTAATATGTAGATCAACAGAAATACTTGACAATTTTCACAACACACGATTACATCCGTATTCAAATTTATCCTTTTGATCGTAAAATATTAAAATTCCAATTTTTAAAATTTATATATTTACGAAAAACTTAAACAAGCCTTCCTAAGATATTGCAACCAAAGTTATTATACATATTCGTATTTATATTTGTTTTCAAAGCAAATGCTCAAGATGCCTCTTTCTTTAAAACAATTGACAGCATACAGCAATTCCGTAAATGGTCTACTAACACCAATTTTGATTTCGAAACGAGACTAACATACGCTAAACGTGCTAGCGCTTTATCTTATAAAACCGGTTTAGATTCCGTTATACTTTCAAGCAACAGGAAACTTGCCAATCTTTATCTAACCATAGATGATCACGACAATATTATCAATATAAACCATAAAAACTCAAAACTGGCACAACGCCTAAATGACTCTTTATCTTTGGGAATGGCCTACTACAATTTAGGCTGGGCACTTAGAGAAAAAGCACAAAATGATAGTGCCTATTATTATTATTTTAGAGCACAAAAAACATTTCACAATTTAAAGAACTCTCAAACAGAAGGCGAAATTCTACTTAACATTGCCGACATCCAAGAACTGATAAAGGACTATTCCGGCAGTGATGAAACTGCTATTAAGGGAATTAATTTAATAGAAGCGCTCCCAGAAAACGACAGGAATTTAGATACGCTGTGGTCTCTTTATAATTTGTTAGGAGTAATTTCTACACGACTTAACCAACATGATGAAGCCTTAAACAATTATAATAAGTGTATAGAGATTGCAAAAAAAATGAGTGACCCAACACCTTATATATTAGACTCAAAAAACAATATTGCTTATGCATATGGACAAAAAGGAAATTTAACAAAGGCCTTGTCCCTTTATAACGAATTAATTCATGAAAAAAATTTATTAAAAACGAATTCTGAATTATATGCGATTGCTTTAAATAATATTGCGCAAACAAGATTCTTTTTAAAGGACACTGATGTCATTGGTATTGAGAATCAATTTATAGAAGCCTATAGAATTAGTGATAGTTTGCAATATTCTGACGGAATAATGGTTGGCATGATTGATCTCTCTGAGTTTTACAATGCTATTGAAAAAAAAGACTCTGCCTTATCATTATCAAAAAGTGCCTATAAATTAGGTAGAGCGTCACATTCCAATGATATTATACTAAAGTCTTTATTATCCATGTCCGAACTTGAAAAAGGAGATACTGGAAAGGCACATTTGATTGAATACATCAAATTAAATGATAGTCTTTTAAACAACGAAAGAGCTTCTAGGAATAAGATTGCCAGAATTACCTTTGAGGTTGAACAAATAGAGGCCGAAAACAAAAAAATACATAAAGAAAGATTACTGCTATTAATAACAGTTATTGCCTTATCTCTAACTTTAGTTATAGTATATATGTCTTACATACAACGCATAAAAAACAAATCACTTGTTTTTGAAAAGGAGCAACAAAAGGCAAACGAAGAGGTTTATTCTCTCATGCTTAAGCAACAAACCAAATTAGAAGAAGTCCGCTTTCAAGAACGACATAGAATTTCTGAAGAACTACATGATGGGATATTAAATAAACTATTTGGGAGTAGAATGGGCTTAGAATTTTTATCTCCAAAGTTTGAAGGCGACGCTAATGCTTTGAAAAAGTATAATGATTATATCAATGAAATTCAAGGAGTAGAACTCGATATTCGGGATGTATCACATGAATTAAAGAATGATATACTTACTTCAAATTCTGATTTCATGTTTATTTTAACAGATTATTTGAAAGAACTCAGTGAATTACATCTTTTCACCTTTAGCATTCACTCCAGTGATTCCATCTATTGGAATAGCATTGAGGATAAATTAAAGGTAAATCTATATCGCATAATTCAGGAAACACTCCAAAACGCGATTAGACATGCTGAAGCTGATACAATTGATCTTAACTTTTCACTACAAAAAGGGCTGTTAATTCTAACGATAACAGATGATGGTAAAGGCTTTAATCCAAAACAACAAAACAAAGGTATTGGACTGAAAAACATGAAATCAAGAATACATAAATTCAATGGTCAATTCCTGATTGAAACCAGACCAAATAAAGGAACTACAACTACTGTAACTATGCCTATTCGTTTAGTATAGATTTACATCCTCGACTGGAGACTTGTTTATAAAGGATCTGATTCAATACTCAGAATATGCCTTTTTCATTTTAAAAATAGTCTCCTTAATTAACTTACTATTTACAGAGCTATACCCCATAACCAATCCATTTTTTTTGCTTCCATCTATAAAATATTTACTAAATGGATGTGCTATCACTCCTTTTTTGGCTAAATAATTAGCTAAGGCCTTATCTTCAATTTCATCTTTCAATTTTCCAATGATATGAAGACCTGTATTATTTGAATCTAAGATTATTTCATTCTCAAAAACAGAATTAAAGGTCTCAAGAAACAACTCTTTGCGCTCTACAGAAACCTCAATAACACTTCTTAAATGTTTATTTAAATAATCTTTTTCAATAAAAGCGTTTAATGTTTCTTGTACTGAGGGTGATACAAACCTACTTGATTGTTCGTACAGTGCCGTTATTGTATCAATTAAATAATGTGGAACAATCATGTACCCTAACCTTATAGAAGGGTGCAACAACTTATTGAAAGTTCCTAAGTAAATTACCCGCTCTTGATTATCAAGACTAAATATAGAAGAAATAGGGTTTTCCCAATTACTAAATTCATGATCGTAATCATCTTCCACTATAAGCGTATTTTTTTTAGATGCCCATTTCAATAACTCCAATCGTCTGTTGATGCTCATTTTAATGCCTGTAGGGTATTGATTTGAAGGCGTCGTATAAACCAATTTCGGAGTTTTACATTTTACTTTATTAATTACAATGCCTTCTTCATCTATATGAGCAGGACAAATTTTTGCTTTTAAGCTGTCAAAAAGATTAAAGGCATGTGGATAGGTAGGATTTTCAATTACGACTTCGTCCTTCTTATCTATTAAGGCATCACTCAATAAGGATAATGAATGCAGTGATCCTGTGGTAATTATAATTTGATCTGAATTACAATCTATATTTCTATATATTTTCAAATAATTCGAAATATTTTCCCTCAGACTTTCTAGACCTAAGGTATTCGAATATGACAATTGAGATGATCTTACATTTCGCCAATAATCATTCATTAAATGTTTCCATTGCTGTACAGGAAAAATATCTAAAGGCGGCAACCCAGGTCTGAAAGCAATTCCTTTTTCAGATTTACTGGAAATTAGCTGAATATTTTTTCTAAAAGCATTCCCTCGTTTTGAAATACTCGGGTATTTACCCTTAACTGGTTGCGCTTTAAAATTATGGCGCATTTTTTTATGCTTAGTTGAAGCAATATAATATCCAGATCCTGGAATAGATAAAACATATTTTTCAAGAACTAATAATTCATAAGCTTTGATTACTGTACTCCTCGAAATCTCAAGGTCTTGTGCTAAAACTCTAGATGGTGGCAATTTTACATTTTCATCTAAAGTCCTATTTATGATAGCTCTTTTTATAGAATCATAAAGGTTAATATAAATGTTTTGGTAATTAATTTTATTACCGAAACCATGACTTGTCAATATGTTTTTAATATTAAAATGCAAATTGGTATGCTTTATCTTTTAAAATTGGTATGTGCAATATAACACAATATGGGATTAGTTTTACCCATAATTTATTAATAAATCAACAATGAAATCAAATTTGTGCAAACGATTTTACTTCGGATTAATCTTAATCATTTTAGGATTATCAGGATGCCAAAGCGTAAATACCGTAGCTTTTAAAATTCCTGTAGACACTACAACTAAGTCAATCTACACTCAAGAAAAACAAACTTATCATTTAAAGGATGTTGGTATTTCTGTAAATAACAAATTCGACGCAGCGCGTTTAAACGGTTTCGAACAAATCAATGATAGCACAGCCGTTGTGATTATAAACCCAGAAAACACACCCATAAATAACAGTGCATATTACGCCTTTAAAGCCTGGTCAAACAGTCCAAGATCATTTTATTTTAAGTTTCAATATCCAAAAGGATACAAACACAGATACATTCCTAAATTGAAGATCAATGACAAATGGTCAATTATTGACTCGAGTCATGTTTTTAAGACTGACAGCATTGTAACTATTAAAATAAATTTAACAAAGTCACCAATAATAGTTGCGGCTCAAGAAATTCAATCATCAACCGATGTGAAACATTGGTATACAAAATTAGTATCTAACAAGGCCGACTATGTTAAATTAAAAAATATAGGCAAAACAACTCTTGGTAGAAATTTACCTGTTCTAGATATTCATAGAGGCAATTCAAAAAATAAGGATGTAATTGTATTAGTTACACGTCAACACCCACCAGAGGTTACTGGTTTTTTTGCCTTTCAGAAATTCTTAGAAACTATTTTAAACAACTCTGAGTTATCCAACAGATTCTTAAAAAAATACCATGTAATTGCCTTTCCTATAATGAATCCCGACGGTGTAGATTTAGGGCATTGGCGCCATAATGCGGGAGGAGTTGACACCAATAGAGATTGGTCTTTATATAAACAACCAGAAGTAAAACAAGCTGTAAAATATATTACTAAAACATTAAAAAAGGAAGATGCAAAATTGATACTAGGCTTAGATTTTCATTCTACATATGAAGACGTTTTCTACACTAATAAAATTAGGAAAGAAACAACATTGCCAAATTTCATCACAGATTGGTTCAAGGCCTTAGAAGCAAATATTCCTAATTATAAAGTCAATGAAAAAGCAGCCAATAGCACAAAACCAGTCTCCAAGGGATGGTTTTTATATGGCCATAACTCAGTAGGCATCACCTATGAAATAGGAGATAAAACATCAAAAGAAGACATCAAATTAATTGGCAAAGTTTCTGCCGAACAAATGATGCATATTTTATTAAAAAACAAACACTAATTATTAATTAATCAAAAAAGTATGAATAAGAAATTACATTATTTGATACTTGTATTATTGTTTTCAAGTGCTTTTACTTTTGCACAGAAAACAGTTACAGGTACCATTAGCGATAGCGGAGGAGTACCTCTGATAGGAGCTACAGTAGTTGAAAAAGGAACAACAAATGGAGCGTCCACTGATTTTGACGGAAACTTTAGCTTAGAAGTACAAAGCGATACAGCTATACTTGTTATTAGTTATATCGGTTTTAAAACGGTAGAAATTACAGTTGGCTCACAAACTGCAATAAATATTACCTTAGAAGATGACGCCGAAAGTTTAGATGAGGTTGTTGTAACCGCATTAGGATTTACCGTAGACAAAAAGACATTAGGCTCAACCTATTCTAAAGTAGATGCTGGCGATGCAAAGCGATCTGGTGAAACAGGAGTTATTAATTCATTATCTGGAAAAGCATCTGGTGTAAAAATTTCTCGATCTAACGGTGATCCTGGAGCAGGCTCTAGTATTCAAATTAGAGGTGCCAATACAATCTCAGGAAGTACTCAGCCATTAATTGTGGTTGATGGTATAGCTTTTAGTAATGAAAACGCAAACGGAATTGGTAATGCTGCTACGGGAGGTGTTTCTCAACAATCACGTTTAAACGACATCAACCAAGATGATATTGAGAGCATGACGATTCTAAAAGGGGCTTCTGCTGCTGCCGTTTGGGGTTCTCAAGCTGCCAATGGAGTTATCGTAATTACTACAAAAAAAGGGCGTAATAGAGATAAAGTAGACATTTCATATAGTTCGGTTTTATCTATCGATGAAATTAGCGACAGACACCCTTTACAATCCAATTATGGGCAAGGATCTGGGGGTAATTGGGGTCAAAACAATTCAAGATCCTGGGGTGATAAAATTGCAGACCGAGCAGGAGGCGATGATGTGTTTAATACGTCTGGACAATATTTTGAAGCACGTGATGGTAGTCTCTATTACCCAATTACAACAAAAAATTCTCGAGAAACTTATCTAAACAAAAATTTCGATCAAGTTTTTGGTAATGGTCATTCATTAAGTCACAATGTTAGTGTTAGTGGAGCTGGCGAAAAAGGGAATATCTATTTGAGTTTTGGAAAACTAAAAAATGAAGGGATCATAAAAAGTAGTGTATATGATAAAATCAATGCAAACTTAACCGCTTCCTATAAATTTAATGATTGGTTTTCAATCAAAGGAAAAGCCAATTATATCAAAATCAAATCTAATAGAATTCAACAGAGTTCAAATGTCAACGGACTGTATTTAGGACTGCTAAGAAATGCTCCTGATGTTGATATTGCAGATTATATAGGAACCTACTATAATAGTAGTGGCACACCAACCCCATTGCGCCAACGTTCATACCGTAACACTTATGGTTCTAAAACAAATTCGGCATATAACAATCCATTATGGACTGTTAATGAATTAGAAAACCTTAACAATGTAGACAGATATCTATTTAATCTAGAAACCACATTTAAACCAACTAACTGGGTGACGGTAATAGCTAGAGGAGGGATAGATAACTATGTAGACTTCAGGAGTTCTTTCTTTCCAATGTTTTCATCTGGATCAACACCAAGTGGTGGGCAATATTTCACAGAAAATAGAGATCTCAAAAATATTTCTTTTGATATGATTGCGCGTTCGAACTTTGATCTGACTGAAGATTTAAATCTATCTGCAACCATTGGTTATGGCCATAGTAATAAAGAACGGCATTCTTTATACTCTGAAGCTAAAGGGTTTATTTTCAATACACGTTTAAAAGATTTTGAAACTCTTGCTACAGAAGCAAATAGATTTGCTCTTAATTCTAAATCTTTCTTCAAGTCTGATCGCTTTTTTGGGCTGGTAGGTTTAAATTATAAAGATGTTTTTATCAATTTAACAGGTGCTTATGAAACTTTTTCATCCGCTAGTGAAGGTGTATTCTATCCTGCAGCAGATGTATCATGGAATTTCTCAAACACCAAAACTTTTGAAAATTCAATCTTATCTTCAGGAAAACTTAGAGCGTCATTTGGACAAGTAGGTGTAGCTCCACAAAGACATAGATTTAACACAACCTTTGAAGGATTTTCATACGAAGACTATAGTGATCCAATAGACATCACCTATTTTGGAGGAGGCTTCAAATTAAATGATGATTTAGGAAATGCAAATTTAAAGCCGGAAATTAAAACAGAATATGAAATCGGAACCGACTTAAAGTTTTTTAATGATCGTGTTGGATTAAATTTCACATATTATAAAAATGAAATAAAGGATGTTCTATTAGATGTTTCCTTATCGCCTAGTTCTGGATTTAACAATCAATACAGAAATGCAGGAAAATTAGAAAATAAAGGTATTGAAATTGACTTTGACATCAAGTTATTCCAGCATGAAGATTACAATGTTTCTCTTTTTGGTAACTTTAATAATAATCAATCTAAAGTCTTAGATTTAGCAGGAACAGAAGTGGTGCCATTAGTAGGTGGCTCAATTAGCTCTGTTGCAATTGTAGGACAACCAATGAGTGTTTTATACGGTAGTAGAATTCTACGAAATGATTCAGGGAATCCTATTCTGGATGCTAACGGGTTCTTGCAAAAAGATTCTGAACAAGGCGTTATTGGAGACCCTAACCCAGATTGGAGAGGTGGATTAGGACTTCAAGCTAATTACAAAAAAATTAATTTCAATATTTTATTCGAAACCTCACAAGGGAATGATTATGCCGAGCGTACCCGCTTTATTTTAGGAAACTTTGGAACACATACCGATGTTGGAAATGAGGTTACTCCTGCTACAGATCTTGTAGATGTTAACGGAAACATACACTCTGCAGGAGTTCCAGTTAGAGGGAATATTAAAGATTTTGGTGCGGGACCAGTGTTACTTAATCAATCCTGGTATACAGGAAGAGGTGGTGGATTTGGTTCTTCTCCAATTAATGAATTGGCAATACAAGATGCCTCTTGGGTAAGACTTAGAGAAGTTTCGATAGGCTATACTTTAAATTCTGAAGCCTTTAGAAAGGCTACCAAATTATCTTCTATTGATTTTACAGTTACAGGCAGAAATTTAGTCTTATGGACTGATGTGGTTGGTGTAGACCCAGAGATAAATCAAAGTGGTGTGGCTAATGGATTTGGGATTGATTATTTCACAAATCCAACAACCAAATCATTTGTGTTTTCAATAAAATTAAATTATTAAATTTTGATATATAGAATCATGAAAAAAATAAAATATATAATGGTAGCATTCAGCATTTTATTATCTGGATGTGATTATGGAGATTTAAACGAGAACCCAAATGAGCCAACACAAGTTCCTGAACTATTAGTTGTAACAGGTACGATGCTCGCTAATATTGCTGTTAATACAAGTCATATACAGCGTATTTCTGGGATGTGGTCTGGGCAATATAAAGGCGAACAAAATCTTTATGGAAATATACATACTTATGGAATTTCTACTGAAGAATCTAACAGCTCCTGGGGCTATTTATACAATGGTATTTTGGCACAGAATGATGTCATCCAGCAAGGATTGTCTGACGATTTATTAATTGTAGGAATATCAAAAGTTATCGAAGCTCATGCTGTAGGAAGCGCTTGTTCTAACTGGGGAAACATCCCATATTCAGAAGCTACCACAGAAGGCATTGACGATCCTAAATATGATACACAAACCGAAGTATTTGCTCAATTACAAACACTTCTAAATGAGGCAATCTCTAATTTGAACAGTGTCAATGGATATGCATTATCTCAAGATATCTTTTTTGGAGGAAACACCTCTAGTTGGATCCAAACAGCATATACCTTAAAAGCAAGATATTTTATGCTAGTAAAAGATTATGCGTCTGCATATACAGCCGCTCAAAATGGAATCGCTTCAAACGCTGCGTCTATGAAATATCATCCTCCTGGAACAACCAGTGGCGATCAAAATCTATTGTATGAGTTTCTATCAGGATCAAGATCCGGAGATATGAGTGTTAACGGAACGTATCTATCAGAATTATTAGATGGTACACCAACATCTAGAAATAATGCAAAAACAAACGAAGACGCTAGAAGTAATTATTATTACTTCGACGAGAACGGTGGTAATACCACAGGCGTTGCCGCTATTACGGCTCCCATGCCATTGGTTACCTATGAAGAGAATTTGTTAACCTTAGCTGAAGCAGCTGCAAGAACATCAACATTTGGTACTGCCTTAGGACATCTTAATGATCTAAGAAGCTTTTTGGCATCGGGAACTGCTTTTGACCTAGTTGATGGAGGCGATGTATTACAATATGACGCCTATGATGCTGCAGATTTTGATAACGGAGGTATTGAGAACCTTGATAACATGGATGCTACAAGAGCATTGTTAAGAGAAATCATTGAGGAGCGTTATGTAAGCGGCTATGGTACATTCATGCCTTGGAATGATGCACGAAGATTACGCTCATCTGACAGCGATGTATCCGTTCCTTTTCCTTTAAATACAGGAGCAGCAACTGCTCACCCTGAACGTTTTCTTTTATCTCAAAATGAATTGAACTCAAATTCAAATGCACCTTCGGGAGTGACCATATTTGATAAAACAGAAGTAAATCAATAAACATAAATTTTTGAATTAGTCTAAAAAAGAGGTTGTTTGACCACTGTTAAGCAGCCTCTTTTTTTATTAAACCATCCATATGAAAACTATTTTACAAATAGGATTTGGCCCACTAGGTATTCAAACCGCTAAGTATATTTCTGAAAAAGAAGAACTCCAAACTGTTGCAGTGGTAGATATCAATTCACAATTAATAGGTAAGTCATTAAATGCTATAAATCCAGAATTATCTCATGAGGTTTATGTATATGGTTCTGTTATAGAAGCTATCAATCAATTAGAAAATAAACCTGATGTTGTAATAATAACCACAGTATCTAGCTTGGAGCGCTTAATTCCTCAAATCACAGAAGTTGCCGAGTATGAAATTCCGGTTATTTCCACCTGTGAAGAATTATCATATCCATGGATCACCCAACCAGAGTTAAGCATCACTTTAGATGAGCTCTGTAAAAAACATAATATTGCTTGCCTAGGCACAGGGGTTAATCCCGGGTTTTTAATGGACTATTTACCATCAGTGATGAGTTCTGTATGTAAAAACATTGAACAAATAACAGTTGAGCGCATTCAAGATGCGACGCCCAGACGACTCCCTTTTCAGAAAAAAATTGGTGCAGGATTAACACTTGACGCTTTTAAAGAAAAAGAATTACAAGGCACATTGCGTCATGTAGGTTTACAAGAATCCGTACATCTTTTAGCGAATAGTATTGGCATTCAATTAGACACGGTTACTGAGGATTTACAACCTGTGATTTCTTCCGAGAACATCTCCACCGAATATATAAAAATACATACTGGAGATGCAAGAGGGGTTGAGCAAATAGCATATGGTTACCTCAATGGAAACTGTAAAATAAAAATGCACTTTAAAGCAGCCATAGGCGAAGAGCGCTCCTATGATAAAATTACAATTAAAGGAACCCCTTCATTTATTTCAGAGATAGATGGTGGTATTAATGGAGATATTGCAACCTGTGCTATAACAATTAATAGTATTAATAGTATCTTAAAGGCCACGCCTGGATTACGCACTATGGCAGACATAGGAGTTCCTGGGTACATCAACTAAAACGTCTTTGCAAATAGCCTAAAGCATCTCATTAAAATGAAACAACAAAAACTAGTCTTAGCATTATTACTTACAATCAGTATTTTCTCATGTTCTAAAAAGAACATTGATGCAGACATCCTCATCAAAAATGGGACTGTCTACAATGGGGTTGATTTAACTTCCAGCAAAGTAGCGATTGCTATTAAAGACGATAAAATTGTGTTCTTTGGAGATGAAAATAGCATCTCTATAAATGCAATAAAAACAATTGATGCCACTGGTTTAATTGTCTCACCAGGGTTTATAGATCCACATACACATGCCGACAGAGAATTTAAAGACTCTAAGCTTTCTCATAATTTACCTTTTTTAATGCAGGGTATAACGACTACAATCGTTGGCAACGATGGCGACAGTTTTTATCCAACTGATACCTATAAAAAATTATACACAAAACAAGGTATTGGCACAAATGCAGTTCAACTCATAGGGCATCATGAAATCTTAGAGGCCGTTATTGGCAATAGTGATGTAGAACCTACTCCTGAAGAGCTCGTAAAAATGCAAGAACTTGTCCAAAAAGAAATGGATGCGGGTGCTTTTGGAATGTCAACAGGATTATATTATGCCCCAGGGAGCTATACAAGCACAGAAGAAATTATTGCATTAGCAAAAATTGTAGCAAAAAATGATGGTATTTACGATACACATCTAAGGGATGAGAATGCCTATTCTATAGGATTAATTCCTGCTATTGAAGAGGCTATCGAAATAGGTAGACAAGCAAAATTACCAATTCATATCTCTCATATTAAATGTTTAGGAGTTGATGTATGGGATCAGAGTAATGACATCATTAAGCGTATAGAAAAAGCACAACAAGAAGGCATAGATGTAACCGCTAATCAATATCCCTATGACGCTTCAGCGACCAGTTTAAATGCCGCTGTTTCACCGCGTTGGGCCGAGAGCGGTGGTAAAGACTCTCTACTTTATCGTTTTAAACAACCTAAATATAGAGCTCGAATTTTAAAAGAAACTAAAAATAATATTGCAAGACGAGGAGGCTCAGAAAGATTACTAATAGTAACAACTAATGATTCTTCTTATTTTGGAAAAACGCTTTTCGAAGTATCTAATATGCTAAACACCACCCCTGAAGAAGCCGTTTATACCGTGCTTAATACAGGCTATGTAAGAGTTGCTTCTTTTAATATGAATTCTGAAGATATTCATAATTTCATGAAACAACCATGGGTAGTCACGGGTTCCGATGGAAACACAGGACACCCCAGAAAATATGGGTCATTCCCTAGAAAATATCATAAATATGTACAACAGGAAAAAGTGATCGACTTAGGAACCTTCATCAATAACAGCACCTTAAAAACAGCCGAAATTTTTAAAATTCCGAATAGAGGGAAACTACAAGAAGGTTATTATGCAGATGTCATTATTTTTAATCCAGAAACCTTCAAAGATAAAGCCGATTATAAAGACGCTTTCCAATTTTCCGAAGGATTAGAATACAGTATTATCAATGGAAAATTATCTGTAGAAAATGGGAAGCCTACAAACAATTTAAACGGCAAAGTTTTAACAAAATAATAATTCCAATGAAATATAATTTACAAATTGTAGCGTTAGCTACACTACTGACTATAGGCTGTAAACAAAGTCTAACAACAAAGAAGACTACCGATATTGAAGTAAAAAAAGGGGACATTGTCACCACTATTATCAACGACGAGAGTAGTTTCTACCATATTAACTTTAACTCCTATCCAAGTAAGGACACTAATCTGCCTATAGGCGTTTTTGATTCAGGAACTGGAGGATTAACCGTTTTAAAGGCGATTGTGAATTACGATCAAAATCAAAATGAAACCCATCAAAAAGGGAGTGATGGTATCATTGATTTTGATAAAGAGTCTTTTATTTATTTAGCAGACCAGGCAAATATGCCTTATGGAAATTATTCAAAAGAAAGTAAAGTAGATTTACTGAACGAACATATTATTAAAGACACGCAATTTTTGTTAGGGAACAAATACTATTCCGATGCCAATGATACTTCAGTAAACTTAGACAAAGAACCTGTCAAAGTAATAGTAATTGCCTGTAATACTGCCACTGCATATGGGAAGGAATATATTGAAGAATTCATTAAAAAGGCAAAATCAAACATTAAGGTTATTGGCGTGATAGATGCTGGAGTTCGTGGTGTTTTAGAGACTATGAACAAAAATGAAGACGGAATTATTGGTGTTCTGGCAACAGCAGGCACAGTGTCATCTAAAGGATATCATAATACCATTCTAAAGTTTAAAGACGACTTAGGGTATATTGGAAATATTGAGGTCTTCTCACAAGGTGGTGTTGGTATTGCCGAAGCAGTTGATGAAGACTCCAATTATTTCAACAAAAAACTCACAGCACCTAGACTAGAGTATAAAGGTCCGGGGTTAGATAGCACATTGAAAATCGACAAAACTTTGTTTGATATTTATAATTTCGATTTTGATAATAGTAAGATGCTTTGTGATACAGAAAAAGCAGATGATTGTTCCATATTACAAATAAACGATGCAGAAAACTATGTGAGATATCATTTGGTCACCTTGTTAGAAAATATTAGAAAATCAAAAACGACAAACAAATTAAAATCCATCATTTTAGGATGTACTCACTACCCTTATTTAACTAAGGAAATAAGAGCTGTTCTTACAGAATTATATAACTATAAAACTAAAGATGGAGCATTTTTATATCGCGATTTTATGGTTAAAAACATTAAACTTGTCGATCCAGCTGTTAATACGGCAAAAGAATTATATGCGCATTTAAATGAAAAATCATTATTTAATCCAAATGGAAATATTAAGGATAGTGAGTTTTACATTAGTGTAGCCAATAAAGACAACACAAACAACGAAATTGATGATCAAGGACGTTTTCCTTATAATTATAAATATGGTAGAACAGCAGGTGAAATTCAAGAATACGTAAAGATGGTACCATTTAGTCGTAAGAATATCTCTAACGATATCTTAACACGGTTTCAAACTCAAATTCCGTATGTATATCAACTTATGCAGAATTTTAATCAAAAAAATGATAAAGTCCAAGGCATGGACCTACGGAGTAAAATTTAGAATTAAAGGCTAATTTACCAAAACAATAAAAGTTTGAACTAATATCAAGGTCACAACGTCATTTTAAAATCAAGTACACGCGGAAAGTAACATTGTTTGTCATCACATGCCTGATACATCAATTGCCCTTTTAATTTCATGCTTGAATTGATGCTTCCCTTACTAAGCTTTAAAGTAATTGTCATTTCAAGTAATTTATTAAGCACTCTATGCGTGAACTCATTTAATACTACAATATCATAATTTGTCAAAGTGAAATTCTGGGTAATAATTTTATAGTTCACATTTTGCTCAAAAATAATTTCAGTAGGTATAAGATTATCTTTTGTTTCCATTGCCGCTTGGATATGATATCCTTCGAGTATATTAAACGGTAATACTATAGTTAATTCTTCCTTTTGTTTAATTATACGTACGGCTTCATTGTCAAAACTGACAAACTGTTTTTGTGCAATAGTAGGTACACTTAAAATAAGACTTAAAAAAATACTATAATAATTCATCTAACCGCTTTTTGAGTTGGATCAATTCAGCATCAAAATTTTTGGAGTCTAAAAGTGACATGTATTTAATATTCCCATCCGGATCAATTAATAAATTTGAGGCTAACATGACCTCATCTCTATCTAACTCAGGCAACACATCTTTTGGAGCATAACTGGCCGCAACCTTCCCATCAAAATCCAATAAAATTGGAAATGATAATTTGTATTTATCCTTAAGCTTTTCAGCAACTAATGCCTTAGATTCTTTGACATCTATAAGAAGGACTTCTACATTCTTGTCTTTATAATTATTGTATAGGGCTTCAAGATAGGGCGCTTCAGCATTACAAAATGGACACCAAGTCGTTGCAATATGCACCACTACAAACTTTCCTTTTAGGTCGCTAAGATTTATTATGGAATCATTTAATGATTTAAGTGAAAACTCGGGAGCCTTGACGAGCTTTTCAATATTATTTCCCTGTAAAGCATCACCGCCACTTATTTCCGATTTTGAAGATTGCCTACAGGTGATAAAACAAAATAAAAATAAAATTAACGCCAATTTCTGAACAAGTATTTTTTTTATAACAGACATAATATTTAAGTATTAATGTAGGCTATAGCGTTCTAATTCAAGACAAACTAATCCAATGACTAAGCACAGGTTTTATCCTCTACAATTTACGAAATTTTTAAATAACGATCTTTAAATAATAGCCTCTTTAGGTTTCATACAATTTCGAATTAACTTAAAAGCTCTTGTAACATGACCTTCAACAGTTTTAACAGAAATATTTAATTCCTTGGACACCTGTTTATATTTTAATCCTGATATTTTTTTAGAAATAAATACTTTTCTACATCTGTCGGGAAGTTCGGCAATACATGCATCAAGGTTTTTTAATCTTGCTTTTTTTAAATCATCATTATCCTCAATAGTATCAATAATTGTAGTGAGTGCAGTATTGTAATATGACAACAGCATCTTATCCTTTCTTTTATCAATTCTATAAGAATCCATAAGCTTATTATATACAACTTTATATAAATAGCTTTTCAAAGAGGTTCTAATAACTATTTTTTTTCGACTTGTCCATAATTGTATAAATACCTCTTGAACAATATCTTCTATTAGAGCTTTATTAGAAGTATATTGAAAAGCATAGAGACATAGTTTCTCATAGTATTCTTCATATAATTTATCAAAAACGTCTAGGTCTCCTTTTTTTAAAGATTCAAATACCCCAATCAGGTTTTCTTTAGTATTCACTTTTAAATAATCTATTTAACTTATTTTTAAAATTATGTGAAAATAATAAATAAATTCAAGGGTTTTTAAAAATACTTACGACATAGCACTAAATATTCCATAGAATGAACCAAAATAAAATAGATAATTTAATTATTAAATTTATTGAAGACACTATTTCAGATCAGGAAACAATCGTATTAAAATCATGGTTGCAAGATGATAACAATAGAGATTATTTTGAGGCATTTATTGAAATCAACTACTTAGTCAATTTAAAACA
>Ga0105356_10003250_pt1 | contig 16048 bp, 10 predicted proteins | sample GOMGulsemesocosm_3_FD_83502 | JGI IMG/M metagenome (GOLD analysis project Ga0105356, IMG submission 83502) | Methane-oxidizing microbial communities from mesocosms in the Gulf of Mexico - GOM9D Gulf of Mexico | ecosystem: Environmental > Aquatic > Marine > Cold seeps | place: Gulf of Mexico...
ATTAAGTGACATTATTATTAGGATTTAACATGATCTATAGCATGACTGCATTCTCTCGCATTGAAATTAAGGGCGATTGGGGCAACGCCGTTTGGGAGATTCGCTCAGTTAATCAAAGATTTCTTGAGACTTATTTTCGTTTACCTGAGCAGTTTCGTGGTATAGAGCCTGTTTTACGTGAGCGTTTTCGTAAACAACTGAATCGCGGCAAAGTAGAGTGTAACTTACGCTTTAATGCCAACCCTGCAAACAAAAGCGAATTAGCTCTGAATGAGAAGCTAGCATTACAACTTATTGAACATGCCAACTGGATTAATAACCACACCCTTAATAGTCAAGTTAATCCACTTGAAGTTATGCGTTGGCCTGGTGTGATGGAAGCACCTGAAGCCGATATGTCATCAATTCAAGCAGAGTTACTTGCCGCATTTGACCAAGCACTAAAAGACTTTATTGCTGCTCGCGCCAGCGAAGGTGAAAACCTTAAGGTGATGATTGAGCAACGCCTTGATGCGATAGCCGATGAAGCCGAAAAAGTTCAAAATCATATGCCAGACGTCATTGCATGGCAGCGTAATCGTATCATCGAAAAATTCACCGATGCTAAAATTGATTTAGATTCAGGCCGTGTTGAACAAGAGTTAGTTTTATTAGCACAAAAAATGGATGTAGCCGAAGAACTAGATCGCTTAAATAGTCATGTCACTGAAACGAAAAAAATATTGAAAAAAGGTGGCGCACAAGGTCGTCGTTTAGATTTCATGATGCAAGAGTTTAATCGTGAAGCCAATACCCTAGGTTCAAAATCTATTAATACCGACATCACGGCAAGCGCGGTTGAGCTAAAAGTATTAATTGAACAGATGCGTGAGCAGATTGCGAATATAGAATAATCTTCAATAAGATTTTCATCATTAATAAGCCATAGCTAAGTAATACCTTAACTATGGCTTTTTTGTGAGCAATCAAACACACCAAGATAGTAATGGAGCATATTGCTTGCTATAACATCTGTAGAGATTTTTATAAGGATATCTGCAAGATGATCACACTTTCCCCAGAGCAATGCCGTGTTATCGGTGTCATGTTAGAAAAAGAAATAACTACACCTGAACAATATCCACTATCGCCGAATGGTATTCTCATTGGTTGCAATCAAAAAAGCAGTCGTGAACCGGTTATGTCTCTTTCTGAAGAAGATATTCAAAACGTTATTGATGAGCTGGTACAAATGAACCAGTTGATGGTAGATCACAAAGCATCAAGTAGAGTGAATAAGTACTTCCATCGGTTCTGTAATACCGAATTTGGCAGCTTACAGTTCACACCTCAGCAAAGAGCAATTATCTGCGTACTATTTCTTAGAGGACCACAAACACCGGGAGAAATAAGAACGCGTACTAATCGCCTAGCGGATTTTACCGATGTGGATGAAGTAGAAAGAGTATTACAACAACTTCTCGATTTAAACGGGCAAACCTTGGTTAAGAAGCTAGAAAAAGAGCCAGGAAGGCGTGATTGCCGTTATGTGCACTTATTGTCTGAATTTGATGAAAGTAGCTTGGTTGCATCGACTAACGCTCAAGCTGAAATTGTTCCTTCACAAAACAGCACTCAACTCAGCCAACGAGTCACTGAATTAGAGCAACAAGTTGCGGCTTTAACTGAGCAAGTGGCCACCTTAACCGAGCTGTTCGACACTCAGTAAGCACTATTTACCGTTAGATTTAATCGCTCAAAGGCAAAGTAAGTGAAAAATTATGTGCGCATTTCATTCAACAGTATAAAATGCGTAATGAAGCCACACATTATTATGGAAAATAGTCTTTATGGGTAACGCCTTACTGTTCTTAAGCTTTTTATCTACTTCTCTGTTTACGAGTATCGCTCAAGCTGATAATCAGCAAAGTAATAACCAAAATACCCAAGTAGATAAAAAAGCGGACCAGTCAGCCATCATACTAACTGAGTCACAAAAAAATCAGTGCGCCCAATACTGCAGTGAAGCAACCGATGATAGCTATAAACAACAAGTTCATGATAGACAAAATCCGTCTTCCAGTGTCGGTTATGAATTGGTAATACCCGAAGCATTACCTCCCAGAAATCGCTGGTCTGATTTTCTGCCTATCTTAGGTATAGAAGCTCGAGAAGCTGGCTACTTATTACCCTTACCATTTGGTATTTCACTCGTTGGTTTAACACAACAGCAACCTTTTACCGTATCTAAAATAGGTTTAGAAATAGATGGTCAACAAAGCGAGATAATTAACGACTTTATTGATAATGCTATAACCGCTAAAAACCTTAGAGTATCTGACACCACCTACAATTTACGCTTTGACGCTTGGATACTGCCTTTTTGGAATGTTTACGGCATAGTTGGTCAAACAACAGGCAAAGCAGAACTTGAGTTAGACGTAAATTTAGAACTACCAACATTAATATTAGCCGCCGCTGATATTGGTAGTGGTTTTGGCAATAAACGTTGCACCAGTATTAACTTACCTTTTCAAGGTCCTGCTCCTGGCAATTGCTTACTTACCGCAGAGGGTATTCCAACCACTTTAAACTTTCATGGTACAGTGATGGGTTACGGTACTACCATCGCTGGCGGTTACGGTGATTTTTTTGGTATGTTTGATGTTAATTACACCGAAGCTGACATTAATATAGCCATAAAAAAAACCCAACAAACCGTATATTCTGCTCGCTTAGGCTGGAATGGCAGTATTGGTATTTATCAGGGTCAATTATGGGTTGGTGCCATGAAACAAGACATTGAACAACAAATAGCAGTAACAACGCCTGGTAATAAAGTTGCTGTATTGATTGATCAACATACCAGCTCGCCGGTAAATTATCTCATTGGAGGACAATGGAATATTACTGAAGAGTGGGCGGTAATTGCTGAAACCAATTTTGCTTTTAGTGATAGACAACAGTTTATGATGCAGTTAGGTTATCGTTTCTAAACGATCCAATACTCGATTAAACACTCAAGTTATTTTTCAATGGATATTAAAATGTCAGACTCAAAAATCGATAATACTGAAAATGAAACCTCCGCCATTGCCGATACAGCACAGTTAGCAATCGATCTTCCTGCTGAACTATTACGTACTGAAATGGAACAAGCGTCACAACTTTATCAAGTGGTTATCGATTTCTTCACCAATTATAGTTTTCAGCTGGTTGGTGCCCTACTTATTTTTTTATTGGGCTTCTATGTTGCAGGTAAAATTGCTAAAGCAGTATTAAGCCTTTGTGAAAAACAAAAACTGGATGTGACTCTAAGCCGTTTTCTTGCCAGTACCACCCGAATGGTAGTGATGGTGATGATAAGCATCATGGCACTGAATAAAATAGGTATCAGTGTTACACCATTTATTGCCGCCATAGGTGCAATTTCATTAGGTGCAGGTTTAGCATTACAAGGCTTATTAGCTAATTATGCAGCCGGGTTTAATATCATCATTATTCGTCCTTTTGTTGTTGGTGATACTATCGAGGTACAAGGAGTAACAGGCATAGTTAAAGAAGTACAACTAGCTTATACCATCATCTATAATGAAGATTCGGCTGAAATAACTATTCCCAATAAACATATCGTGGGTGAAGTGGTACTTAACTCAAGAAAAGATACCTTATTAAAACTCTCTGTTGGCATATCTTATCAAGATAACCCTATCGAGGTTATAACACTTGTAGAACGCACTTTAGCCAAGCTTGATATATACACTGATGAAGTACGTATGCAGGTTGGCATTGATGATTTTTCAGATAGTGCCATTACCATTGGTATTCGTCTTTGGATACCAACTACCCATTTATATGCTGCAAAATATAGTGCTTATAAAGCAATTTATTTAGCTTTTGAACAAGAAAATATCACTATCCCTTATCCTCAACGTGATGTGCACCTTGTTGAGAAGAACGCGCAATAATTCACACACCGAACCTACAGTGGCTTAATAAGTAAAGCCACTAATACCTTATTTAAATGGCTTACCCTTGCCATTAAAATAAGGTATTAATAAACAGATCCAATTAAAATCCCTAGTAAAATTAAGCCATCACCTGGCTATCATGGAAAAATAATAGATTTATGCCATGATTAAACATAACAAATAAAAGCCAGTCAGGAACACCATGCTTAATAAAATTCGTGAGGTTATAGAAGCTGTTTCGAATAGCTATGGAGATGGTTACTTCACTAAAATCACGTTATCGTTGAACAAATTAATTACTGCCGATTATACATTTATTGCAAAGTACGATAAGCATAATCATAGTAGCCAATCACTAGTATTCGTAGCTAAAGGAGTGCTTGCTGAAAATTTTGAATATACGCTAGCGGGTACTCCCTGTGAACAAGTTCTAGATGGTTCTATTTGTTACTACCCCAAAGGGGTTTATAAGACTTTCACACAAGATTCGGTGCTTGTAGATCTGAAGATCCAAGCATATTTAGGTGTGCCTTTACTAAACTCTAAAAAAGAAATAATCGGCCTCATTGCTGCTTTGTATGAACAGCAACTTGAAGCTGAAGAAGATACTATTACCCTGTTAGAATTATTCTCAGGTCGCATTGCTGCTGAACTTGAGCGTCTTGAACATGAGAACAGCCTTGAAGATAAAATTAGTCAACGCAATCAAGAATTATCTAATACCATAGAAGAACTTAAATCGAACCAGCAACAACTCATTGAGTCTGAAAAATGGCGGCATTGGGTAATTTAGTTGCTGGGGTTACTCATGAAGTAAATACACCACTAGGTATAGCCATAACCACTCACAGTATAATGGTAGATGAACTGAAAACACTTAATGATAAAATCAGTCATGAAAAACTTACTTTAAAAAATATGAATCATTATCGACATGTCACTGAAGACGCATTATTAATGCAAGGGGAGAATTTAAACAGAGCAAAAAAGCTAATTGAAAATTTCAAAAAAACGGCAGCAGATCAACATCTGCTAGAAATCGAAACAATAAATATTGGCCATTATTATCAGCAAACAGTTTCCACATTACGTTCTATTTTAAAATCCAAAAAAGCTTCAATTACCATTCATTGCCCACAAAATATCATCTTGGCAACATACCCAGGGGTGCATGCTCAAATACTTACCAATTTAATTACCAACAGTGTTCGCCATGGTTTTATCAAAGGTATTGAAAACAATGAAATCAATATCGATATATCACAAAGCGATAATGAGGTGGTCACAGTTTCGTATAATGATAACGGCATAGGTTTAACAGCAGAAGCTAAAACCCGAGTATTCGAACCATTTTTTACCACGGCACGTAACAATGGTGGTATAGGCTTAGGTATGTCAATTATTTTTAAACTAACCACTGAAAAATTAATGGGTAATATGGTGCTTGAAGATACAGTTCATGGTGCTTGCTTTACATATACCTTTGAAGAAAACACTTCTGAAATACTAACTATAAATTAGTACCTATCAACTTTTATTATCTCCTTTTTATTGTGATTTAGTACTCGGTTACTGTATAGTTTTTCGTTATTCGATAAGTAACGGAAATACAACGGATATACTATGCTTTTAACCAAGAAGTTATTAACAAAATCACAAGTTAACAAGACAAAAAACACTGTAAGTCTTGCATCAATATTTATCTTTAGTTTCTCACCAATAAGTTTAGCCACTGAACTTCACCTATCTGAACCACAGTCAAAAAATAACGAAAGCAAGCAAGCTACAGATAATACCTTTTCGTCCTTTTATTATCTTGGCGGAAAAATTGGCAACAATACTTATCAAGATGGCTGTGAATCATGGAACATCAGCTGCGAAGAAAGCGATCTTGGTCTGGGTGTTTTTGGTGGTTATCAATTAAATCAATATATTGCCTTTGAAACGGCCTATTTAAAGCTAGGAGAAGCCAAAGCTACTTATTTAGAAACAGGTGTTGAACAAACATATATTGGTAGTATGCAAGGCTTTGAGTTTTCTGTCTTAGCTTCTATTAACTTAACGGATGAGTTAGCTGCTTTTGCTAAAGCTGGCACCTTTAATTGGTTTGGTGAAAATAAAAATGATGAAGCACCCCATTCTAGTTATAGCTGGGCACCTACTGTTGGCACAGGATTAAGCTATCAAATAACTAAAAACTGGCAAGCCCGAGTTGAATACCAATATTTTCATGAGTTAGGTAATCGTACTTTGGGCAGTAGCAGTAGCCACTTAACCACATTAGGCGTTAGCTACCGTTTTGGTGAAGAGAAGTTAGCACCAAAGAAAATGAAAACCAAGCCCCAAAAAAAATCAATACCACCAAAGGCTCAGCCAGCCCCACAGATAATACCAATTGCAACAAAACCTGCCAAAATATTGCCAGAGCATAAACTCAGCGTTTTATTTGCTTTTGATGACAGTAAGTTACTTACTCCACAAGCACTTTCTTCTGTAGTTAAACAGCTAACAGAGCATCCGCAAAGAAAGGTAATTTTAAAAGGATATACTGACGCAAAAGGCAGCACAGAATATAACTTAAAACTCTCAGAAAAACGCGTCAACACCATAAAGCAATACTTAGTGACACAAGGAGTAGAAGAGAGACAAATCACTAGCAATTACTTTGGCGAAGCATCGCCATTGTTTGATAATTTAACGGCTGAGCACAGAAACAAAAACCGCCGAGTATTGGTGTTTATACCAGAGCTCACCTTAAACAAGTCAGTAAATTCCAATCAAGCTAAACAAGGAGCAGGACAATGAGATTATTAGCACCTATTCAATTCATAGTTACCTGTTTACTGGTCTTGTTAATAGTAGCTTGTGGTGACAGTACTGATTCTGCCTTTCCAAAACCAAACTGTGGCGGAACTGATAATCCTTGTGTAGAAATTACCGCTTTTACTATTAGCCCAGCCAATAAAACCATTCTGGTCGAATACGGACAGCAATATACCGCAACCGTTTTTTTTGATGATGGTAGCCATCAAGACGTTACCGAACAAAGCACTTGGTCACTCGATAATGATGCCGTGGCAAGTATTTCAAATAATAGCGCTGACATAGGTTTTGCTCAAGGTTTAACTGCTGGTAGCACTCTGATCAGTGCAAGTTTTAAAACGGCAACAGCATCGGCTCAACTTACCGTAATGGATGAGCCCGTAGAGCAATTAATTATTGTGCCTGCAACGGCTACTTTACCCATAGGAACAAGTCAGCAATATGGCGCATTCTTACTGCTTACCAACAAGCAAAGTATCGACGTTACCGAACAGGTAACTTGGCAAATGCTTGAGAGTAACATCGCAAGTATTAATGACAGTGCGGTTGTTATTGCTTTAACTCAAGGTATTACTCAGTTAAACGCTAGCATTACCCATAGCGATGATACGCTGTTAACTGCCACAGCTGAAGTTACTGTTATAGCAAGTACCATTAAAGAAATAGTGATCACCCCGGCTAATGGTACTTTCCCTGTCGGTACTACAGGTGCTTATCAAGCATCAGCGTATTATACTGATGGCCATGTTGTTGAGATCACTAAAGATGTCACTTGGAGCATAGCCGACAGCAGTATTGCCAGCATCACTGAATCTGGTGAATTGGCAGGATTTGCCAAAGCACTTGCTGTTGGTACAACGAAAGTTTTAGCCTCTTTACAAGGCATAACAGGCACAACAAATGCAACCATTACTGATGCAGTCATTCGCTCAATTAGTATTAATCCAGTAGCAGCAGTTGTTCCTGCTGGAGTCAGAGTTTATTACCAAGCTCACGCGCTCTATTCCGATGAAAGTATTCATAACATTACTCGTTTAGCTGCATGGTCTAGTAGCATACCTGAAATAGGTAATATCCAATTTGTTAATGCTTTAGCTGGGGTAACAAGCACATTTTCACCCGGAGTTACCCAAATAAGTGCGCATTTTGACGGCTTAACAGAAACAGTCCCGTTAACAGTAACAGCAGCTGCACTTGAGTCGTTGCAAATTAGTCCACAAAATCCAAGTGTTCCACTAGGAACAAACGGACAATTTATAGCGATTGCTTATTATTCAGATAAATCGACTGTTGATGTCACCAAAGAAAGCACATGGCAAACTTCAGATCACCAAATAGCAACGATAGTGCCCAATGGCGATATTGCTGGCTTTAGTACAAGTAACGCTATAGGCAGCACTGAAGTGGCCGTTTCATTTGCTGATAAACAAGCAATTACAACATTAACAATAACAGATGCAGTCTTAGAGTCTTTGTCATTAACGCCTGTGCAAGCAACTGTGCCAGCAGGTGATCAGCAAAACTATCAATTATTTGGCTTATATAGCGATGGTAGCTCAACTAACTTAACAAGTTATGCTAGTTGGCAAAGCAGTAACCTTGATTTAGCGACTATCAATGCTCAAGGCAACGCCCGCACTTTAAAAGCAGGTGAAGTTGATATACTTGCTACTTACCAAGGCAGTACAAAAAAAGCATTATTAACCATTACCCAAGCTCAGTTAACACATATCAGCGTTGCTCCGAAAGACTTAACGATTGCGGTGGGTCATCAGGCCTCATTTATCGCGACAGCCTTTTACTCAGACTTTACTAGCCACAATATTAACAATGTCGCAGTGTGGTCGAGTGAAGATACCGCTATTGCTAAAGTAAATGTTGGCAGTGATGGCGGTTTAACTACGGGTCTATCTGTAGGAACCTCGAAAATAACAGCAACCTTTAATGGTCAATCTGATAGCGGTACCGTAGAAGTAACAAATGCGGTATTAGAAAGCATCAGCATGACTCCTGTTTCAGCGACAATAGCAGCAGGTTTAAATCAGCAATACCAACTTACCGCCACCTTCTCCGATAGCAGCAAAAAGAATGTTACCACTATATCTCAGTGGCAATCCAGTGATACGGCTGTTGCCACCATAAGTACTCTAGGACTTGCTACCAGCTCAATTCAAGGCGAGACGATTATTCAGGGCAGCTATCAAGGTAAAACCGCAACGTCGAGCTTAATAGTAACGACAGCAAACTTAACCGCTCTACAGATCACTCCGCAAAACCCTACTGAACCTTTAGGTACAACAGGACAGTTTAGCGCAATTGCATTTTACTCAGACAGTACTAGTCACGATGTTACCCAAGAAGTCACTTGGTCTAGTAATGATGAAAATACTGTCAGCATTATTACAAACGGTGTGACTGGTGGTTATGCAAGCGCAGATACAGTAGGCAACACTCAAATAACTGCCCACTTAATGAGTGCAACAACGTCAACCAAGGCAACGGTGATCGAGGCGATACTAGAATCCTTATCATTAACCCCTGCTAGCGCCAGTATTCCTGTAGGTTCAACGCAAACTTATCAACTGTTTGGCTTATTTAGTGATGGCAGCTCAAAAGACTTAACGCTTGAGGCAAGTTGGCAGACAACTGATGATGCTATTGCAACAGTGAGCTCTTTGGGTATAGCTACAGGCCTAGCTTCTGGCGACATCACGGTTACGGCAAGTTATAAAGGTGAACAAGCTATAGCTTCACTCAGCGTCACTGATGCTGTTGTTGATTTTATTACCGTCACACCGGCAACTCAAGAACTGCCGGTGAATCATACTGCTCGCTTAAGTGCCGTGGCTCATTATTCTGACTCAAGCACAAAAAACATCAACCATTTGGCTACTTGGACAGTTGATGATGATGCAATTGCCAAGATAAATAATACTTTGCTTAACGGCGGCAAGGTCACAGGTATTTCCGCGGGCATTGCAACCATTACGGCAACATTCTCAGGCCATAGCGCCAACAATATAACTACAGTAACTGGCGTTACTTTAGAGAGTGTCACGATTAGTCCAATCGATGTAACTATTGCTGCAGGGTTAACACAACAATACCAGTTATTCGCAATATTTTCTGATAGCTCCAGTAAAAATGTAACGATTGAAAGTGATTGGCAATCTAGTGATATTAATACTGTATCAATAGATACCTTAGGTTTATCGACTAGCTATTATGAGGGTAAAGTGACTATTACTGGCACTTATCAAGGCATGAGCGCAGCAACATCATTAACTGTCACAGCAGCAGAAATTACCGGTTTAGAAATTTCGCCAGTAAACCCTGTCGCGCCAGTAGGCACTGAAGACAGGTTTACCGCTACTGTTTTTTACAGCGATGGTTATTCATCTGACGTCACTCGTAGCACAACCTGGTCGTCGAGCGAGTCTAGCATTATTAGTATTGTTGCCAGTGGTCCAGGCGCTGGTTATGCTACCGCTGAGCAAGTTGGCGATAGTGAAATTAGCGCTAGTTTTGGTGGATTATCGACAACAACAATGGCAACAGTGACGGCAGCCATATTAGAAAGCATTGTCATTGATAATACCGATGCCAGCATTACTATTGATAATAAAACAAGTTATATCGCCATTGGAGTGTACAGTGATGGTAGCTTTAAAAACATCCCTGCTGATGCTATTTGGCTGAGCTCAGACATAACGATTGCCACAGTAGAAAAGACTGGTGTAACCAATGCTTGGGCGACAGGCCGTAGTGCCGGCGTAACTAATATCACAGCAAACGCTAACGGTATAACGAGCAATATAGCCAAATTAACCGTTACTGAAGCTGTTATAGAGTCAATTGAAATAACACCAACGAATACTAGCCTTCTGGTGAATACCGAGATTAATTTCACTGCGATTGCTACTTATTCAGATGGTGCAACTATTAACATCACTGAATTAGCTACTTGGATATCTGATAACACCGGTGTTGCTAGTGTGATAACAACAGGTAGCAATGCCGGACTTGTTAGCGCAGAAATGTTAGGGACCACTACTATAACAGCTAGTTTAGACACAATAACCAGCAATATAGCTGAGGTTAATGTTACTGATAAAATTATTGATAATATTCAAATAACACCAAACAATAAAAGTTATACCATAGGGCAAACTGAGCAATATAAAGTCACGATAATTTATACCGACTTTTCAATTAAAGATATTACTACTGAAGCACAAATTAGCAGTGATAACGCAACAGTAGCAACTTTTGATGTTAACAACTTAATGACTGCAAAAGGGCTGGGGAATGCTGAGTTATCAGCTTCTTATCAAGGCATAACGAGTAAAAGACAGTTCTTACATGTATTGAATTAAAACTTAAGTATATTTAAACATTATCATATAAGGAAATAGCTGTGAATTATTGGATTAAAGTAAAGAAACTGAGTTTGATTGCCCTTGTTATTTCATTGATTGCCACATTAATTTCTTGTACAGAAGCCCCGAAAAAATCAGCTACTGCTGAATCTGAAAAACAAAATACCACCATCTATTTTGGCGGAGACATTCTCACCATGGCAGGTGATAAACCTGCCTACGCTGAGGCTATCGTTGAAAAAGCTGGCAAAATTGTTTTTGTTGGCGATAAAAAACAAGCCTTAAATAAATATTCAAATAATTTAATACACGTCGACCTGCAAGGGAAAACCCTAATGCCAGGTTTTATCGAACCTCATGTGCATCCTTCCATTGCTGCTATTTTACTCTCTGGAGATATTGTTGCGCCCCATGATTGGAATATCCCTAGCGGCTTGAAAAAAGGCGTATCTGGTCATGATGCTTATATTAGCCGTTTAAAATCTGCCATTGCAGAAAATGCTACCGACAATGAAGTACTTTTTATTTGGGGATATCATCAACTTTGGCATGGCGAACTTAATCGCACCATGCTTAATGAAATTTCTCCTAATAAACCTATTGCCGTTATCCATCGCTCATTTCATGAAGTTTTTATTAATGATAAAGCCATTGAGTTATTTAACATAACAGCGCAAGATTTTAGCAACAATGCTCAGGTAGATTGGAAAAATGGTCATTTCTTTGAGGGCGGTTGGTTAGCCTTAGTTCCTAAAATTGCGCCACAGTTATTAAATCCACAACGTTATAAAAATGGCTTGGCCGACATGACCAAGCTTATTCAACAAAACGGTATTACCACCATTGCTGAGCAAGGATTTCCAAGTTCTAGTTTTGATATGGAATATAATCTGCTGCTCAGCGAAATGACTAAAAATCCGCCGTATGATGTTTATAATGTTTTAAATGGTACTCAGTTATTTACCATGCAAGGAAGTAATGAAGAAGCTTTCAAATTTATTGAGTCTGCCAGTGAAAAGTACAACACGGGTAATGTCTATATGCTGCCAAAACAAGTCAAACTATTTGCTGATGGGGCTATTTATTCGTTAGCCATGCAGATGAAAGCGGGTTACAGCGATGGTTTTGAAGGCGAGTGGATGACACCACTCGATACCTTTGAGCAGCAAATGAATTTTTATTGGGATAAAGGCTATAAAATAAACATTCATGCTAACGGCGATTTAGGCATCCAAATGTGTTTGGATATGGTCGAAAAACTAATGCAGCATAATCCTCGTAAAGACCATCGTTTAACTTTGCATCATTTAGGCTATTTTACCGCTAAACAAAGTGAACAAATGCACAAGCTTGGTATTGAAGCTTCCGCCAATCCTTACTATTTATGGGCGCTTGCTGATAAATATTCTGAATATGGTTTAGGTAAAGAGCGAGCGGAGAATCTGGTTCATATAAAGTCATTACAAGACAACAGCGTTCCCTTTTCATTTCACTCAGACTTTGGCATGGCACCAATGGAACCACTAACTTTAGCTTGGACTGCCGTTAATCGAATCACAGCACAACAAACCTTGGTATCGCAAGACCAACGCATTGATGCCTATAGTGCTATGCAGGCTATTACCATTAATGCTGCAAGAACTTTAAATTTAGAACAAGAAATAGGTTCGATTGAACAAGGCAAGCTAGCTAATTTTACCTTATTAGCTCAAAATCCATTAAAAGTAGCCGCAATCGCTATTAAAGATATCAATATACTGGGTGTTGTCTTTAGAGGCGAGCAACATTGGCAAGACACTCCATTGGTAGGTAATGATGTCGACCAGTTTGGCTGTAAAGCTTCGGCTGGTTATTCATGGTGTGCAACGACCAATCAATGCGAGCGATCATGGGTATTAGCAGAGGAAAAGCAGTTTGAGAATACTGCCAAAGCTTTTGCTAACTATTGTCAAAACGACGTTGCACAGTAAAGTTTAAGTTAACCTTTCGCTGCTCAGTGATGTGAGCAGCCATCTACATTCTATGTTTCGTATCATAAATCAGCAATAAAACCACATGTAGTGCGTGGATATAAGAAAAAGCACTATATGATGTGTTTGTTTTTAACTACCTTTTAATTTAGGTGATCCAGATCAACTAACCCCACCTTATAAATACTATATATTGTGTCTATCAAAAAAAATAGCACCCATATATAGGCCATTGAATGGATTTTAACTGCATCCCCCCTAGTGTCGTTTTCCAAGAAGTCCCTGATGAGATAAGTTTATGTTTTAGTATTACAGGCTGTAAAGTGGGCTGTAAAGGTTGCCATAGTACCGAGTTATGGCATGCAAAAAACGGCATAGCGCTAACAAAGCAAACTTTTATTCAATGGCTTAAAAAGTATAAAGGTTTGATCAGCTGCGTAGTGTTTTTTGGCGGTGAATGGCAACCAAATGCTTTAATTGAAAAACTGCTTATCGCTAAAAACTTTGGCCTAAAGACCTGTCTTTACTCAGGTGAAAGGCATATAGATATCAATATCTCTCAACACCTTAACTTTCTTAAAACAGGTAAATGGCAAGCTGAATTAGGTGGTTTAGACAGCACCACAACTAACCAAGTTTTTCGTGACTTAACTACCGGCGAAAAACTAAATCATTTATTCACTAAAAATAATATCGACGCTCAAGCGTTCAACTCGACAAATACAAAGGGAGCAAGCAATGTTGCGGCTTAACCAAGAACAAATCACTAATAAAAAAGACTTCATAAAAGACTACTTTGCAGCAAAAAATGCCGCAGACGGCTCAAAAATGGATGCTAATGCCAATGTTAGCCACAAAAACATTGCTACTCTCGAGGCTGAATTATTAAAAGACTGTTTTGTGCAAATTAACCGTGCCTTAGTACACGATAAAATTCGCGATACCTTTGATGCTGACCTAGCGAAAGAGTATATGCGCCAAATTGAAGATCATGAAATATACGTGCACGATGAGACCAGTTTAAAGCCATATTGCACCTCAATTAGCATGTATCCCTTTTTGCTTGATGGCTTAACTAAATTGGGTGGTGAATCTAAAGCCCCTAAACATTTGGAGTCTTTTTGTGGCTCTTTTGTTAATCTAATTTTTGCTATTTCAGCGCAGTTTGCTGGCGCGGTAGCTACGGTTGAATTTCTGACTTATTTTGATTATTTTGCTCGTCTAGAATACGGCGATGATTACTTAGCTAGTCACCAATTCGAAATTGCCAATCACTTACAACATGTAGTTTATGCTATTAACCAACCTGCGGCAGCGCGTGGTTACCAAAGTGTATTCTGGAATGTTTCATTATTTGATCAGCATTACTTTGCTTCAATGTTTGAAAACTTTGTTTTCCCTGACTTTAGTAAACCAAACTGGCAAACGGTTGATCAACTGCAACACTTTTTCCTTGATTGGTTAAACAAAGAACGTGAACAAGCTGTCTTAACTTTCCCTGTTGTTACCGCCGCCATGTTAACTGAAAATGGCCAGTGTAAAGATCAAGAATTTGCCCGTAAATTAGCGGAGCAAAAAGCTGAAGGTAACTCATTCTTTATTTACTTATCTGACAGTGCTGATTCACTCGCCTCATGCTGTCGCCTACGTAATGAAATCTCTGATAATACCTTCTCTTATACCCTGGGAGCTGGCGGCGTCGCTACTGGTTCAATTAACGTCATTACCATTAACATGAACCGCTTGGTGCAAGATGGTCGAGATTTAAAAACAGAGATTGAAAAGATACAAAAATACCAGGTTGCTTATCGCAAGTTGATGGAGGAGTACCAAGAGCAAGGCGCTTTATCAGTTTATGACGCTGGTTTTATCTCACTCGATAAGCAGTTTCTCACCATAGGTATTAATGGCATGGCAGAAGCGGCTGAATTCGCCAACCTTACTGTTGGTAATAACGACGAATATAAAGCCTTTGTTAGTAAACAATTAAAAGTGATTTATCAAGCCAACCAAGCGGCGAAAAAAGAATTTGGCTATATGTTTAATACTGAGTTTGTTCCTGCCGAAAACCTTGGTATTAAAAACGCAAAGTGGGACAAAAAAGACGGTTATCAAGTCAATCGTGAGTGTTATAACTCTTATTTTTATGTGGTCGAAGATGATGATACTAATCACCTTGATAAATTTGTTATGCACGGCCAAGAAATGACCCAGTATCTTGATGGCGGCTCTGCACTGCATTTAAATTTAGATGAAGCACTTTCTACCGATGCTTATGTGAAGCTGTTTAATGTCGCTGCAGCCACGGGTTGTAATTACTTCTGTATTAACGTGAAAATAACTATTTGTAATGACTGTGACAAAATAGATAAACGTACTTTGTATGTCTGTTCAAGTTGCGGCAGTGACAACATTGATCACGGCACCCGAGTTATTGGTTACTTAAAACGAGTAACGTCCTTTAGCCAAGGCCGTCAAAAAGAGCATGCGCTGCGCCATTACCACAAAGAAAGTGCCTAAGAGCTCTCAGCCAAGCCACCTTGTTAATAAAACATGGTGGCTTGATAGACTCTTCAGCCACTGCATGTAATACTTTTCGGCCGTGAATATGCATTCAGGCTATCTCAACATGACTAATTTTGCCGTTATCGGTACCAGTAAAATCACCGACGCTTTTATTGAGGCTGCAAAGCAAGACCCTCGTTTTAATTTAGTGGCGGTTTATTCTCGCCATCAAAAAACAGCACAAGCCTTTGCCGATAAACATAACATTGAGCATTGCTTTACTGATTTAGACTTATTAGCCAACAGCAAACATATAGATGCCGTATATGTCGCCTCACCAAACAGTTTCCACGCACAACAAAGTATTACCCTGCTTAATGGCGGTAAACATGTGCTTTGTGAAAAGCCGGTGGCAATTAAC